>Ga0070741_10000471_pt1 | contig 147149 bp, 152 predicted proteins | sample Coa_R1_4_FD_66440 | JGI IMG/M metagenome (GOLD analysis project Ga0070741, IMG submission 66440) | Surface soil microbial communities from Centralia Pennsylvania, which are recovering from an underground coalmine fire - Coalmine... | ecosystem: Environmental > Terrestrial > Soil >... | reverse complement strand
GGGGGTTGTTCTGGCCCCGGATCATGCCGAAGGTCTCATAGCCCTTGGCGATGAGCAGTTCGGCCAGGTAGCGACCGTCCTGGCCGTCGATACCGGTGATCAAGGCGCGGGGCATTGCGTCAAGCTAGTGGTCGAGGCGCGACATGATGGCTTCGACACGAGGAGGGGCCACATGCTGTTGGACGGGATCAACCACGTCGCCATTCTGACGTCGGACACGCAGCGCTTCGTCGACTTCTACAGCGAGGTGTTCGGCGCCGAGGTCGACGGTCAGAACCAGATGGGTGACGAAGGCACGTTGACGTTCGTCCGCATCGGCAAGCAGGCCGAGATCAACTTGTTCGAGCTGAACGGCAACTCCGAGGCCCAGCGGCAGACCCCGATGTTCGGTCGAGGTCGCATCGACCACCTGGGTCTTCAGGCGGCATCGCTCGAGGACTTCGAGGAGATCCGTCGCCGGCTGATCGCCAAAGGCGCGGCCGACGAGTTCGTGACCGACTTCGGCAGCATCCTCTCGCTCTTCTTCACGGACCCCGACGGCCTCGAGGGTGAAGTCTGCGTCGCCAACCCCGACGCGGTGCCGGGCGTTTCCAACCCGCCCGGCACCCCCGCCGCTCGTTACGTCAGTAGCTGAGTCTCAGCCCCGCCGGGTGCGACCCCGGAGGGCGGCGAGACACAGCGACATGCTCAACACGCCCACGCCGGCGATGGCGAGCACGGCCTTGAGCAGCGAGTCCCATTGCCAGCCGGTGGTCACCAGACTGCGCAGTCCTTCAAGCAGATAGGTCACCGGGTTCCACGCCGCGATCGTGTTCAGCCACCCGCTGAGCTGGCTGCGGGGGACGTACGACGACGTCATGAACAGGAACGGGAAGAACAGCAGGAACGCGGAGTTCACGGCCGCCGGATTGCCGGTCTTGAGGGCGATGGCGTAGCCGAACCCGGCGAACGCCAAACACCACAGCGCGGCGATGAGGATGAAGACCAGAGCGCCGATAAGGCCGGCCTCGATGCTGACGCCGAGGATCACCGACAGCACGAGGATGGGGATCGTCAACGCACAGGCGATGGCCACATCGGCGACCATGTGCCCGAGCAGGATCGCGATGCGACTCACGGGCGTGAGCAGCAGCCGGTCGAGGTAGCCGTCCTGGATGTCGAGCACGAGCGATCCGGCACGGGACACACCGGTGACGCCGATGAGGATCGCCGTCGGCAGCATGAAGGCCTTGATGTCGAAGGACTTCAGGTGTGACTCGGTCAGGTGTTGCAGCGTGCCGATGTTCACGATGAAGAAGAACAGGGCGATGAAGATCGGCGGGATCACGGTCTCGAGCTCGCGGGGCACGGCCCGGAGGGCGCGACCGGCGATCGACATGACGTCTCGGCCGAGCGATGCGGGCCGGGCCCGGACGGCCGGGGCCTGATCGAAGGCGGCGGGGATCGAGATGACGCTCACGATGCGACCTCCACGAGCTCGTTGTTGTCGGATTCATCGGTCACGCGCTGACCGTTCTCGATGCGGTTGCCGGTGAGCTCGAGGAACACGTCGTCGAGGGTCGGTGTGCGCAGCGTGAGATGGCGGACGGTGGCCACGTTGTTCAGGGCGACGGCGACCGCGCCGATCGTCGCCGCCCCGTCGTCGGCGGTGATCACAAGCTCGTCGCCGCGCGGCTCGGCGCCGTGGACACCGGGGAGACGCTCGACGCGCTCCGCCGCGGCAGCCGCGGTCCCGTCGAGCCGGGCCACGATGACGTCGTTCCCGACCGCTCGCTTGAGGGTCGCGGGTGCGCCCTCGGCCACCAGCCGTCCGTCGTTGATGATGCCGACGCGGTCGGCCAGCTCGTCGGCCTCCTCGAGGTACTGCGTGGTGAGGAAGATCGTCATGTCCAGCTCGTCGTTCAGCCGACGCACCTCCTCCCACATGCGGGCCCGGCTCACGGGGTCGAGCCCCGTCGTCGGCTCATCGAGGAAGAGCACCTCGGGGTCGTGCACGAGCGCGGCCGCCACGTCGAGCCGGCGCTTCATGCCACCCGAGTAGGTCCCGATCGGCCGGTCGAGGGCGTCGCCGATGTCGATCAGCTGGGCCAGGTCGCCGAGCCGGCGGTCGATCTCGCGCCGCGACAGCCCGTACAGGCGGCCCTGCAGACGGAGCAGTTGCACGCCGGTCTGCTTCGGGTCGAGCGCCGCCTCCTGGAGGGCGACGCCGATGCGGAGCCGCACCTGCTCGGGCTCGTCGGCCACGTCGTGGCCGGCCACGAACGCCCGCCCCGCGGAGGGGGTCAGCAGCGTGCACAGCACGCGCACGGTGGTCGACTTGCCGGCGCCGTTCGGGCCGAGGAAGCCGTAGATCTCACCTCGGGGGATGTCGAGGTCGACCTCGTCGACGGCCGTCGTGCCGTTGAACCGCCGCACGAGGCCTTCTGCCTTGATCGCAGTGTCTGTGGGATGCATGAGTCCATCTTCCGGGTCAAACAGGCCATCCTCTGACCTGTTTCGGACAACAAATTCCACCGATGTGATCCCGCGCCCCGCAACTAGCTGCGGGCGGGCATCGCCTCGTTGGGGGCGACGAGCTTGAACTGGGCGCCGCTCGGGTCGGTGGCGGTGGCCAGGCGGCCGTAAGGCGTGTCCTCTGCGGGGACGACGGTGGCGCCGCCGAGCTCGCCGATGCGCTTCAGCGCCGCGTCTGCGTCGTCGACGCCGAAGTACACCGACCAGTGCGACGGGATGGCGTCGGTCAGCCACGAGCTGGCGTCGGCGATCCCGGCGAGGAAGCCGTCCTGGCCCTTGAGCGTGGTGTACCGGAACTCAGGGGTGTCGCTGACCGTCTCGGTGTCCCAGCGGAACACGTTGCGGTAGAAGGCGACGGCCTTCTCATAGTCACGGGTTTGGAGTTCGAACCAGCTCGGCGCGTTCGCTTCGCCGAACGTCTTGAACCCGGGATGCGTACCCGGCTGCCAACCACCGATGGCGGCGCCGCCGGGATCGGTGACCACGAACATCGTGCCCAGATCGCCGACCGCCATCGGCGGCACGATGACCTGGCCGCCGCTGTCCTGGGCAGCGGCGACCGTCTTCTCGGCGTCGTCGGTAGCGAGGTACACCGACCACACCACCGGTCGAGCGGGGTCGTCCTGCGTGCCCATGCCGCCGGCGATCCACACGCCGTCCTTGGTGAAGTTGAAGTAGCCGCCGAACTGGGGATCGGCGTCCTCGACGCCCCAGCCGAGCAGCTCGGTGTAGAAGGCGCGGGCCCGGTCGGTGTCGGAGGTCATGAGGTCGACCCAGCAGGGTGCGCCGATGGGGGCGGTGTCACGGGTGGGCATTGCGGGCTCCTTCGCCGTTCTGATGGCTGACACCAATACGACGACCAGAAGTCGCCGAACTCATCGGCCCCGCGCATCCCCCCACAGAAGAATGTGCAGCCGGGTGGTCAGGTTCCACCCTCGCTTGACGACGTCGTCAGCCAGGTCTGCCGACCGCCGCGCGAGCGTCGCCGCGTCGGTGCCTTCGGGCATCACCCAGATGTCGGTGAGGCCGCACTCGTCGACGATCGCCGCGACCTCGTCGAGGTCGGACGGTCCGCACACCACGAACTTGAAGATGGCGCTTCCGGTCGCCTCGAACGTTCGCAACACGTCGGGCTTGTAGCGGCGGTCGACCGGGTTGCCGGAGTTGGCCAGCTTCGGCGACACGTTCCACTGGTCGACGAGGCCGTCGGCCATCGACGGCGCGATCGTGCCCGCGGTCTCGATCTCGACGCGCGCGCCCCGGCTCTTCAACGCACGCAGCAGCGCCTCCAATCCGCGGTGCTGCTGCAGCATGGGCTCGCCACCGGTGACGACGACCATGTCGACGTCCATGGCCTCGACCGTGGCGACGACGTTGTCGACCGCCAAAGACTGCAACTCCGTCTCTGGGTCGAAGCGGTCCCACGCCCACGTCTGCGGTTCGTCGCACCAGGTGCACGCTTGATTGCAGCGGCCGAGCCGGACGAACCCGCAGCGGCGACCGGCGGACGGACCCTCGCCCTGCACGGTCGGGCCGAAGCACTCGTTGACGACGAGCGCCTCGCTCACGACGACAACGCCGGGTCCTCGACGCCCGCTTCGGCGAACCCCTTGGCCCGGAGCCGGCAGGCGTCGCACTCGCCGCACGGGCGGTCGACGCCTAGGTAGCACGACCACGTGAGCTCGAGCGGGGCGCCGACCTCGACACCGAGCCGGACGATGTCGGCCTTGGTGAGGTCGATCAAGGGCGTGCGGATGTCGACGGGCCTGCCCTCCACGCCGCGCTTCAACGCCAGCGCCGCCGTCTGGCGGAACGACTCGATGAACTCGGGGCGGCAGTCGGGATAGCCGCTGTAGTCGAGGGCGTTCACGCCGAGGTACACCGCATCGGCATCACGGGCCTCGGCCACGCCCACGGCGACCGACAAGAAGATGAGGTTGCGGGCGGGGACGTAGGTGACGGGGATGACGTCGGTGTCGACGCCCTCGACGGGCACGGCGATCGACGAATCGGTCAACGCCGAGCCTCCCCACTGGGAGGCGTCCAGCTGCACACACAGCCACTCGGCGCCGTAGCGCTCGGCGATCGAGCGAGCGCGCTCGATCTCCACCCGGTGACGCTGCCCGTAGTCAAACGTGACGGCGACCAGACCGCCGCCGTCACCGGCGTCACTGCCCGAGCGGGCGGCCAGGGCCAGGCACACCGTCGAGTCAAGACCGCCCGAAAGGACGACGACTGCTATCGCCGCACCTCGACCATGCTGTCGGGCGTCTCCCACAGCCGCACGCAGGCGACGTCGAGGTCGGCGGCTTCCAGGCGCTTCCACACGTCGTGGGCGATCAGCTCGGCGGTGGGGTTCTCGAAGAAGTCGTTCAGATAGGTGTGGTCGTAGCGGTCGACGACCTCCCGCGTGACGACCGCCTCCACGTCGGCGAAGTCCAGCACCATCCCGTCGTCGCCCACCGGCCCCTCGACGGTGACCTCGAGGCGGTAGCCGTGGCCGTGCAGGTTCTTGCACTTCCCCGGGTGCCACGGCAGCTGGTGGGCCGCCTCGAAGGAAAAGCACCTGGTCACGCTCGTGCGCACGTCCCCAACGCTACGCCTGAATAGGCAGGACTCGGCGCTGTGGCCGACGAAATACACGTCAAGGGGGACTGCTTCACATGCATCGTCGGATCACAATCGTCACACTCGCCGCGCTCGCGGTCACGGCCGCCGCTCTGGCGCCGGCCCTGGCGTCGGTGCCGACCGTCGATCCAACCGTGCCCGAGGTCCACGACGTCGACCCCGTGGTCCTGACCGGTGCCTCCTTCCCGCAGTGGGCCGCCCCGGCCGACGTCTCGGCCAAGGTGCCGTCGACCGCGGGCGCCAACTGCACGAGCGGCGACAACACCTGCACCCACAACACCTACGAGCAGCCCGACGTCACGACGGGCCAGGCGCTCGGGACCGGCGTCGACATCAATCGGCTCCTGGGCTACCGGTGGAACGGTCAGAAGTTCGTGCAGATCCCGTTCCAGGTCGACGAGGTGGCCACCCGCTACATCTCCAACAACGCGTCGACGTTCTCCGTCTACAGCGAGACCGACCAGAACCAGACCTACGTGTGGGACCAGGAGCGCTTCCGCTGGACCAACTCCGACCCGAGCAACCCCTGCAAGGCCGTGCCGAACGGGCCGCCGACGACGCCGGACACCGTGGCCGGGCTCGACACCAACGACGAGCTGTCGTTCATGGCGTCCGATGCCGGCGCCGAAGCGCCGTCGGGCGTGAGCGCACCCGCAGGCATCGTCGGCACCTCCCGCGTCGAGGTTCGTGATCCGCAGGTGCCCGGCAAGGTTTCCTACGTCTACGTGATGCTGGCGGGCACGGGCGCCAACGCGCCGAAGCCCGCGTTCAACGCGAGCAATGGGTACGTCCGCTACCTGCCCGACCCCGACAGCGACACCTTCCTGTACTCGCAGTCGGCGTACAGCTCCTACGGCAACGCCGCCAAGGGCCCGTACTTCGACCCGGCCACGAACAAGTGCATCACCGATCCGGCGCAGTGGAAGCAGCGTCGCCCCAAGGACACGGCGTGGGTGAAGACGCCGGGTTACGAGTTCCGTTACGACGGCCGCTGGCTGATGACCCAGGTGCACGTCGCCAACCCCGACCACCCGAACAACCCCAACGCCAACCCGTCGACGTGGACCTACGGCCCCGACCTCGTGGACCAGTGGAAGGCCCGCGCCTTCCAGCAGCGTCCCGGCGGCGAGACCCCGTGCTGCGGCTACGAAGAGGAAGTCAACAACTGGGGCGGGTCGTCGATCCTCATGGGCTGGAAGGCCGGTCCCGTCCGCGCCATCCGCGCCACGTGGGGCGCCGACTCGTCGACCAACAACGTGCGCACCGAGTACTTCTACCGGGACGAGTTCCGCACCGCTGACGACCTGCGCGTGCACGTGATCCCGCCCGCCGACGGCATCTACAGCCAGTGGGACTTCAACGCCGGCAAGGTCGAGACCTACTACAACCCCTGGGTCCCCGACGGCGTGCCCGCTGACGGCCGTAACGACGAGGTGTTCGGGAACATGCGCCTGCACGTCGGCGCCGACGGGGTGCACATCAAGGACGGCGACCCCGTCCCCGTCGTCGGACCGATCGACGCCGGCACGCCCGGCACCCACGTCGGTAACTGTGGCGGCGGCCCGTTCGAACAGGGCTGCATCGACAACGACATCGACGTACCCGACCCGACGTTCTCAGGTCCCCTCGGCACGCTGAACTGGGAGGAGGTCGCCGGCAAGTACGGCACCTGGGTCGACCGGACGACCGTCAAGCAGATCACCGGCGGCACCGCGTACGGCCTCGTGACCGCCCCCTACTACCGGGACGACAGCTGCTTCGACGACGGCACGGGCTCGGACCCCGGGCCCCACGTCAACCCGCGTGCGACCGACCCGACCGTCGACAGCAACGGCAAGCCGCGTGCCTGCTGGTTGCCGGCCAACGGCGATCCCTCCATTCCGGTCCCCGGCCAGGCGCCTGACCACTACTACCAAGGCGATATCGCCACCCACGGCGTGCACATCGAGGTCATCGCCGACTCCGACAACGCGTTCACGACCGTGCCCCTCGACGAGATCGACGCCGAGCAGACCGTGGTGCTGTTGCCCGGTGACCGCGGCAACGTCGGCGAGAAGTACGGGCGGGCGTTCGAGAAGCCGCTCGTCCTGACCGCGGTGCCGATGACGTTGACCGGACCTCAGCGGTAGAGCGTCCGCAGCTCCGCGGCGATCTCACCCAGACGCTCGCGGAGCTCCACCGGCTCGATCACCTCGAGGCCGCCGCCCAGGCCGGCGATCTCGCCTGCGAGGGAGTGGATGTTGTGGCCCCGGAGCTCGACCTCGACGCGTCCGTCGGGGCCGGTCGGGCCGATCTTCACTCTGTTGCCGAGGACCCAGCGGCACACGGGCACGGTCTCGGGTGTGGCCAGGGCGCGGGCGTGGAACGGCGTCCGCCGCTGCTCGACTTCGTCGCTGATCAGCCGCCACGCCTCTTCCAGCTCGAAGCCGTCGGGGCGGACGACCGGTTCACCGGTCGGTTCCACCGACGTCATCCGGTCCACGCGGAACGTGCGGAGCCCGGCGTCGGTGTCGGCGATCATGTACCACGTCGTGCCTTTGGCCGCGAGGCCGAGCGGATGCACCACTCGCGTGCTCGGCTCCCGGTTGCGGGCGACGTAGCCCAGCGTGCACTGCTCACCTTCGACAACCGCCTTCTGCACCGCGTCGAGCAACGGTGGCACCGGTCGGGGCCGGCTGAAGCCGTCCCAGCCGGTGGGGTCGACGACCACCGCGGTCGTTGCCGCCTCGGCACCCGAGCGCAGCGGCTCGGGCAGGGCGCGCACCAGCTTGCGCAGCGCCGCCTTCACCTGCGGGGTCGCCATCGGCGACGGTCCGGCGACGAGGAAGAGCGCCCGCGCCTCGGACGCGGTCAGCCCGCTCAGGTCGGTGCGTCCACCGCCAGCCAGCCGCCAGCCGCCATTGCGACCCTGCTGCGAATAGATGGGGATGCCGGCCATGCCGAGGGCTTCGAGGTCTCGACGGGCCGTGCGCTCGGAGACCTCGAGTTCCTCGGCCACCTCCGCGGCCGTGACCTGCCCGCGCTGCTGCAACAGCAGAAGGATGGCGACGAGGCGGTCGGCGCGCACGGTTCGACTATGACAGACAAACCGGCCAGCCTCTGACCGGTTTCCGGGACGGCCAGTAGCCTTGGACCGTGTTGGAGGCCGACGTCGTCGTGGTCGGCGGCGGCCCCGCTGGTGCGGCTGCCGCCATCACGCTCGCCCGATCCGGACGGGACGTGATCGTCATCGACCGGGCGCAGTTCCCGCGCGACAAGTGCTGCGGCGACGGACTCACGGCTGGCGCCCTGCGCCATCTGGAAGCGCTCGGCCTGCAGCCCGAAACGGTGCCGTCGTGGCAGGTCGTCGACGACGTGTGGGTGCGGTCACCGTCGGGGCGCACGGCGTGCTTCCCGATGCCGCGAGGCCAAGGACAGTTCGCGGCGGTCGCCGAGCGCTCCGACCTTGACGCCGCTCTGCTCGACGTGGCGCGCGCCGCTGGGGCGAAGGTCCACGACGGCCACGGTTTGACCGACGCTTCTCTTGTCGACGGCTCTACTGATTCGAACAGCTATGTCGAGCTCGACGTCGAAGGTCTCGGTCCCGTCCGCGCTCCGTACGCCATCGGCGCCGACGGCATGTGGTCTCCCCTGCGCAAGGCGCTGGGCGCCGACGAACCGGGCTACCTCGGCGAGTGGCACGCCTTCCGCCAGTACTTCGGCAGTGTCGGCCCCAAGGCGGCCGACCTGTGGGTCTGGTTCGAGCCTGACTTCCTGCCCGGCTACGCGTGGTCGTTCCCGTTGCCCGGTGGGCGCGCCAACGTGGGCTTCGGCATCCAGCGCAGCTCGGGTATCCCTGTCCGCAGCATGAAAGACATGTGGCCCGAGCTGCTACAGCGACCGCACGTGCGCGAGATCCTCGGTCCCGACGCCGTCGCCGAAGCGACGCACAGGGCGTGGCCCATCCCGGCGCGCGTCGACAAGGCCCGCCTTTCTGCCGGTCGGGCACTCTTCGTCGGCGACGCCGCCGCGGCCACCGATCCCATGACCGGCGAAGGCATCGCCCAAGCGCTGCTCACCGGCCGCCTCGCCGCCGAGGCCATCCACGCCGCCGGCCCGTCGCGCCCGGAACAGGTGGCTTCGATCTACGAACGGTCAGTGCGCCGAGAGCTCGTCGCCGACCACAAGATGTCGGTCCTTCTCGGCCGCGCCCTCAAGCACCGCAAGGGCGCACGCGGCGCGGTCCGCGTCGCCGGCGCCACCGACTGGACCAGACGCAACTTCGCCCGCTGGCTGTTCGAGGACTATCCCCGCGCCGCGCTCCTGACGCCGAGACGCTGGCACCGCAAGATGTTCACCGGCCCCGGCGCCTACGCGTCCTAACAACCAACTGGCCCCACAAAACCTCTCCAAGTTCTCAAGATTGCCCGGGTTTGTGCCCGGTCGCGGCGCCAAATTCGCTACTTGGAGAGGTTGTTGGTTGGTGGAGCCGTTGTAGGGGGTGCGGTTCTCCGGCGCTAGCGGCGGGTTTCGGACCAGGTCTTTCCGGTCTCGACGTCGATGTCGTGGGGCAGGCCCAGCACTCGTTCGGCGACGATGTTGCGTTGCACCTCGCTGGTGCCGCCGCCGACGGTCAACGCGGCCGAGAACAGGAAGCCGTAGTTCCAGCTGCCATCGCCCTCACCCAGCGGCCCAGAAGCAGACAGCATCCCGGCGGTACCCGCGAGGTCCTTGGCCAGGTTCATGACGTGCTGGCCGTGCTCGTCGGCCAAGGCTTTGCGCACCGACGCCTCGGGGCCGGGCGGCTTTCCCTGCACCGCGGCCGTGACCGTGCGCAGCCGGATGAGGCGCAGGATCTCCGCCTCGCAGTAGATCGACGCCAGGCGTTGACGCAGCACCGGGTCAGCCACTCCGCCCGCCTTGCGCACGACATCGAGCATCTCGAACGCCGTGGGTCCGTTACCCCACAGCACGCCACCGGTCGACAACGAGACCCGCTCGTTCGACAACGTCACCTTGGCCAGCGCCCAGCCGCGGTTCTCTTCCCCAACGAGATTCTCAGCGGGGATGCGCACGTCGTCGAAGAACACCTCGTTGAACGTGTGCAAGCCGGTCATCTCTACGATCGGCCTGATCTCGATGCCCGGCAGGTCCATCGGGCAGATGAAGTAGGAGATGCCCTGGTGCTTCGGCGCATCGGGATCGGTCCGGGCGATGAGGATGCCGAACTTGGCGATGTGACCGAACGACGTCCAGATCTTCTGGCCGTTGACGACATAGACGTCGCCGTCTCGCACCGCTCGCGTCGACAGGTTCGCGAGGTCGGAGCCGGCACCCGGCTCGCTGAACAGCTGACACCAAAACTCCTCGCCCGCCAGCAGCGGAAGGAGATATCGCGACTTCTGCTCATCGCTACCCGCATGCAGCAACGTCGGCCCCGCCCAGCCGATCCCGATGGGGTTCACGGGCCGGGGGACGCCGGCCCGACGCAGCTCGTCGTCGATGACCAATTGTTGGACGGGATCGGCACCCAACCCCCACGGCGACGGCCAGTGCGGGACGACGTAGCCCGCCTCCGCCAGCTCCCGGCCGCTCGGCTTCGGGTGCTCGGCGAGCCACTCGCGGACCGCGCTGCGCCTCGGATCGTCGTCGCCGGGTAGTTCGAAGTCCACAAAGCGAGCCTAAAGTTCCGGCCCAATGAGTAACAACGGCTGGAACTTTGCGGACGTGTGGGAAGTCATCACCCACGAGCAGCCGGACAAACCGGCGATCGTGCAGGGCGATCGACGATCGACATGGGCGGAGTTCGACCGGCGAGCGGACGGCATCGCCCGCGCCCTGCTCGACGCCGGCGCCCAGAAGCAGGACAAGGTCGCGCAGTACCTCTACAACTGCCCCGAGTACCTCGAGTCGGTGTACGCGTCGATGAAGGCCGGACTCGTGCCGGTCAACACCAACTACCGCTACGGCGACGAGGAGCTGGCCTACCTCTGGGACAACGCCGACGCCGTCGCCGTGATCTTCCACGGCGCGTTCACCGAGCGCATCGAGCCCTTGCGCGCCCGCGTGCCCAACGTGCGGCTCTGGCTCTGGGTCCACGACGGCAACGGCCCCTGCCCGGCGTGGGCCACGCCCTACGAGGACGCGGCCAAGCAGGCCACCGATCGAGTCGTGCCGCCGTGGGGCCGTAGCGGCGACGACCTCTACATGCTCTACACGGGCGGCACCACGGGCATGCCCAAGGGCGTGATGTGGCGCCAGGACGACCTCTACGTGCGCTTCTCCGAAGCGGTGATGCACGACCCCGAGCAGCCCGACCTCGACGTCGTGCGAGCGCGCATCAAGAACGCCACTCCCCTCGTCGGGCTCCCCGCCTGTCCGCTGATGCACGGCACCGGCGCCTTCACCGCCTTCCAGACGATGTTCATGGGCGGCAGCATCGCGTTGCTGCGGTCGAGGAAGTTCGACGTCATGGAGCTGCTCGACACGATCGAGCGCGAGCGGGTCAACACCATGGCCATCGTCGGCGACGCCTTCGCCCGGCCCATCCTGGCCGAGCTCGATCAGGACCCCGAGCACTGGGACATCTCCAGCCTGCTGATCATCATCTCGTCAGGCGTCATGTGGAGCGAGCCGGTGAAGCAGGGGCTCCTGCGCCACCACCCGGGGATGCTGCTCGTCGACGCCTTCTCGTCCTCGGAGGCCCTCGGCATGGGCCAGTCGATCTCCAGCGCCGGCGGCGCCGCGAAGACGGCCAAGTTCGTGCTCGGCGAGAACGCCCGCGTGTTCACCGACGACGGTCGTGACGTGCAGCCGGGCTCCGGCGAGATGGGCCGCGTCGCCGTACGCGGCCGTGCGCCCGTCGGCTACTACAAGGACCCCGAGAAGTCCGAGCGCACTTTCCCCGTCATCGACGGCGAGCGGTACTCGATGCCCGGCGACTACGCCACCGTCGAGGCCGACGGCACGCTGCGACTGTTGGGCCGAGGCTCGGTGTGCATCAACACCGGCGGGGAGAAGGTGTACCCCGAGGAGGTCGAGGAGGTCCTCAAGGAGCACACCGCCGTACGCGACGCCGTCGTCGTCGGGGTGCCCGACGAACGCTTCGGCGAGATCATCGTGGCGTGGGTCGAGCCCGCGGTCGAAGGGACCGCAGAGGTCGACGAGGCCGACGTCATCGCCCACGTCAAGGGCAAGCTCGCCAGCTACAAGGCGCCCCGGCGCGTGCTCACCACCAACACCATCGGCCGAAGCCCGGCTGGCAAAGTCGACTACAAGCGCCTGCGCGAGGAAGCCGTCCAGCGAACCGGCGCGTAACCGACGGGCTGGTCGCCGGCGCGGCCGGCGCCGTCCTCAGCGGCGCGCCGTCAACGGTCCTGACGATCGCCAGCGGCGGTGACCTGCTCGAGTCGACCCGCGCCATCGCCGGCGGATCGGTGGTCGCCGGAGGCGCGGCGCACGTCGCCATCTCCCTCGGCTGGGGCGTCGTGCTCTCTGCTGCCCTGCCCCGGCGCCACACCGTTATCGCCGGCGCCGTCGCAGGCGTCGCCATCGCCGCCCTCGACTTGGGCGTCGTCGGCCGCCGGCTACCGGCGATCCGGGCGCTCGACTGGCGGCCGCAGCTGCTCGACCACCTCGCCTACGGCGCCATCGTGGGCGCCGTCCTTACCCGACGACGATGATTCTGGCCGGGACGTGCGCCGGGTGCAGCTGGCAGTAGACGCTGAACTGGCCCGTCTTGTTCGGCGTGAAGCTGACCTTCTGCGCCGACGCCGGCTGCACGACCCGGTGGATGTTGAAGGCGTCGATGCTGAAGCCGTGGGGCTTGTCGGTGGTGTTGTCGACCTCGATGTTGACCCGGTTGCCCTGGGTCACCGTGATGGTGCCGATGCTGAAGCCGGACACGCCGTTGTTCGACGTGATGGCGACCCGGAAGTTCTGCGACTTGTGATTGCCACTGCACCCGGCCAGGGCGAGGGCGCTGACGACGGCGATGACCACCACGACAAGGGCTCTCTTCACGGCCGGGGAACCTAGCGGGACGCGGCCCTCCGAATCAGGTCGTCGTAGACCGACGGGTCGTAGCGGTCGATGACGGGGAAGCCCTCGCCCTCCTCGCCCTCCCAGTGCTTCTCGACGCCGGGGTTGGCGACGTCGAGCCCGTCGGGCAGGTACACGTGGGGGCTGCCCTTGACGCCGATGCGCTCGGCCGTCTCCTTCTGGTCGAGCACTGCGCTCCGACCGCGTCCGTCTTCGAGGGCCTTCGCCAGTTCGTCGACGTCCACGGCGCGGCACCCCTTGGCCACGTCGAGGATGACGGGAAGCAGCGAGATCGTGCGGCTCTCGGCGAAGAACGCGTAGCGCAGCGCCCGGCCCAACTCCTCACTGGCGCGCAGTCCCTGGGCCTTTGCCGCCTGCACGGCCTCGAGGGCGAGAAGGGTCGTCACCGGGTACTCGAAGTCCGGCCGCTGCCACATGCGCCAACCGGCGGACGGATCCAGCGCGCCCACGACGGGAATCTCGGCGTCGAGTGTGCGCTTGGGCGTGGGCCGCTCGTTGAACAGTTCGAGGGGGAAGCTGCGTAGGTCGAGGACGACGCTGTTGGGGTCGACGACGCCGTAGAGGCCAAGGCGGCGGCGAGCCTGCCGCAGCCCGTGCACACAGAGGTGCGACCACGGACAGGCGATGTCACCGAAGACGACGACGGTCCCGGGTTCAACGTCGAGCATCCCGGATACTTACCCAGAGTCGACGGGCGGCTAGCCCCGGCGGCGTTCCTCCCATGCGGGGCGTTGCTGCTTCTTCGCCTTGCGGCGGGCCAAAAATCCCTTCGGCTTTTCGTCCATGAGGGCGTCGCCCTCGAGGTGTTCCGTCGCCGACGCCTGGGCTTCCTCGCGCGTTTCGAACAACGGACTGCGAAAGCCACACGAGCACGCAACGCCCCAACCCTTCCTGTTGGTGTCGGTCACCAGGTAGGGGGCTTCCATGAAGTGCTCGGTCTTGTCTGCCACGGCTCTACTTTGGCACCACTACGGGTAGGTTGCGTCCATGCCCGCTCGGAAGTCTCCCGAGCGCCCGACACGGCTCGCCCCCGCCATCGAGCTCGGCGAAAGCCGCGTCCTGGTCGGCACCTGCTCGTGGACCGACCGCACGCTCGTCAACGAGACCGACTGGTACCCGAAGCGCTCGATGACCGCCGCCGAGCGGCTGGCCTTCTACGCGTCGCAGTTCCCGGTCGTCGAGGCCGACAGCACCTACTACTACCCGCCCACCCCGGAGATGTCGGCCTCGTGGGTCGAGCGCACGCCCGACCACTTCACGATGAACGTGAAGGCCTACTCACTGCTCACCGGGCACCCGACCTTCCCGCAGTCGCTCTGGCCCGACCTGCAGAGCGAAGTGGCGGCCGAGCACCGGGACAAGCGCTCGCTCTACGCCAGTCACCTTCCGCCCGACGCCATCGAAGAGGCCTGGGACCGCTTCCGCCACGCGCTGATGCCGCTGCACTCGGCCGGCAAGCTGGGCGCCGTCCTGTTGCAGTACCCGCGCTGGTTCACGCCCAAGGACCCCAACCGCGAGGAGCTGGCTCTTGCCCGGCACCGGCTCCCCGATTACGACCTCTGCGTCGAGTTCCGCAACGGCCGCTGGCTGGCCGGCGACGAAGCCGACCGCACCTTCGAGTTCCTCGAGTCCCAGAACCTGTCGTATGTCTGCGTCGACGAGCCGCAGGGCTTCGACTCGTCGCTGCCGCCGGTCGTCGCTGTCACGTCCGATCTCGCGGTCGTCCGCTTCCACGGTCGCAACGCCGATACGTGGAACGCCGACGTGCCGAGCGCCTCGTTCCGCTTCCGCTACCGCTACGAGCCGGCCGAGCTCGAAGAGTGGGTGCCGCGCATTGAAGAGGTCGCCGCGGGAGCCAAAGAGGTCCACGTGCTGATGAACAACTGCTACCGGGACTACGCCGTCGACAACGCGTCTGAGATCTCGCGGCTGCTGCGCGGTCTTCCTGCGCGCGAGGAACAGCCGGCCGAGCCCGAGCAGCAGTCACTCGACATCGGTTAGCGGCTTCTCTTCCACTTTCCGAGGAAATAGGGGTCGACTTTCGACCCCTATTTCCTCGAGAGTCGTCGGGTAGGTTCCGGCCGTGCCCGCCTTTCGGTCCTCCGACGGCTTCGACGTCGCCGCGTGGGACCTCGGAGGTGACGGTCCGCCGGTGCTGATGGCCCACGCCACCGGCTTCCATGGGTTCGTCTGGAAGCCCATGGCCGCGGCGATGGACGACTTCCACTGCTACTCCTTCGACGAGCGCGGTCACGGCGACTCGGTCCGCCCGCCGAACCACTCCTACGAGTGGACCGGCTTCGCCGACGATGCGCTCGCGGTCGTCGATGGGCTCGGGCTCTCTCGTCCCTACGGCGTCGGCCACTCCGCGGGAGCTGCGGCGCTGCTGCTGGCCGAGGCCTTCCGCCCGGGAACGTTCCGCGCGCTTTATCTGTGGGAGCCGGTGGTGATGCCCTTCGACGGCCCGCTCGGTCCGCAGGACAACCCGCTCAGCGTGGGGGCGTTACGCCGTCGTGAGGTGTTCCCGTCACGAGACGCCGCCTTCGAGAACTTCGCCTCCAAGCCGCCGTTCTCGGTCCTGCACCCCGACGCCCTGCGCGCCTACGTCGACCACGGCTTCGCCGACACCGACGACGGTCAGGTCCAGCTGAAGTGCAGGCCCGCCGACGAGTCCCAGGTGTACCGAATGGGCTCGGCCCACCCCGCCTTCTCCCGCTTCGGCGAGATCCAGTGCCCGGTCGTCATCGCCTGCGGCGCCGACAGCAACGCCTTCGGCCCCGACCTCATCGAGCTCCAAGCCGCCCGCCTCCCCCACGCCCGCACCGAAGTCTTCGAAGGCCTCGGCCACTTCGGCCCCCTCGAAGACCCCCCGAGAGTGGCGGCGGCCGTCCGCAAAGCGTTCACCGAACCCGGCTGACCACCCGTTCTGAGGACGGGAAACCGGGTTCTCCGCGGCTCATCGCCGCGAGCACGGAGGGTCGAGGTGCCGCCGTCAACCATCCCTCGTTCCTGTCACACCCCCTGGTTACAGTCGGATTGATGGCTCTTCCGCTGCCCACATCGCTGACACCGTCGAAGGTGTCGTCGTTCAAGGACTGCGCGCTGGCCTTTCGGTTTTCGGCCATTGACCGGCTGCCGGAGCCGCCGGCGCCGTACACGACCAAGGGCACGCTGGTGCACCGGGCGCTGGAGCTCCTGTTCGTCAAAGACGCCGGTGAGCGGACAATCCCGGTCGCCCTGCGCTGCCTGCAACGGGCCCAGGAGGAGCTCCGGGACGACCCCGAGTACACGGGGCTCAACCTCACGCCCGACGAGGAGGCCACCTTCTATTCGGAGGCCGAGGCGCTGCTGCGCAACTACTTCCTGCTCGAGGATCCGGCGGCTGTGCACCCCATCGGCCTCGAGCTACGGCTGGAGGTGGAGCTCGGCTCCCTGAGACTCCGCGGCGTCATCGACCGTCTAGAGCTCGACGCCGGGCGGCTGGTCGTCACCGACTACAAAACCGGACGCGCACCGAAGCAGCGCTACGAGCAGGGCCGCCTCGGCGGCGTGCACTTCTACGCCTTCCTGTGTGAGCGGCTCTTCGGGCGCCGGCCCGACCGCATCCAGTTGCTCTACCTGCAGGAGCCGGTGGCGATCATCGCCGAGCCCACCGAGCAGTCCATCAAGGGCCTCGAGCAGCGGGCCACGGCGATCTGGCAGGCAGTCGAACGGGCCTGTCAGACCGAGAACTTCAAGCCGCGGCCGTCGGGCCTCTGCGAGTGGTGCTCGTTCCGGGAGTACTGCCCGGCGTGGGGCGGCGACCCGGCCAAGGCCAAGGAACTCCTCCCTCTCGTACCTGCCTGACGTACCGTCGACGGGTGCCGCTGGTGCCCAAAGACGTCCGCGCTCGGATCGCCCGCTTCGACGACCGCGTCGACAGCGGCTTTGACCACCTCCGCGGCAACCCGGTCGCCGACCGCGTCTTCTACGGCGCGTCCGAGCTCGGCGACTTCAGCCTGGTGTGGTTCATCCTCGGCGCCCTGCGGGGCCTGCGGTCCGAGCGCGACTGGCACGCAGCCGTGCGCGTCGGTATCGGGCTGGCCGTCGAATCGGCACTGGTCAACGGCGTCATCAAGTCGTTCTTCCGGCGCCGTCGGCCGACGACCGAGGGCTTCATCCCCACACGCCGACTGCGCAGGCCGCGGACGAGCAGCTTCCCCAGCGGCCACGCCACGTCGGCGTTCAGCGCCGCCGCCCTGCTCAGCGAGGACGACGCCCTGTGGCCGCTTTACTACGCCATCGCCGCGATCGTGGCCAGCAGCCGCGTCTACGTGAAGATGCACCACGCGTCCGACGTCATCGCCGGCGCCGCCCTCGGGGCGGTCATGGGACGGGCGGCTCGAAAGGCGTTCCCACTCAAACCAGCACCGACCGTCGGCGCCGTTTCGGAATCCGACGTGCCGGGGAGGGGTTGACAGAACTGATGAGTACTTCCTTTGCCGTGACCTGGGACTATCGGTGTCCCTTCGCCCGCAACGCCAGCGAGCACATCCTGACCGGCCTCGAAGCAGGCGTCGACTGGGATGTCACGTGGGTGCCGTTCTCCCTCAACCAAGTGCACGTCGAGGAGGGCGAACCCGACGTCTGGGACGACCCGTCGAAGTCGTCGGGCCTGATCGCCATGCAGGCGGGCATCGCCGTGCGCGACCGGTGGCCCGAGGTCTTCTACCCCGTGCAGCGGGCGCTGTTCGCCGCTCGCCACGACGAGGGCCGTGACATCCGCGAGGAGGACGTCGTGCGCGACGTGCTCCAGGCCAACGGCGCCGACGCCGACGCCGTGTTCAAGGAGATCGCCGGCGGTCAGCCCCTCAAGGAGTTCCGTACCGCGCACGAGCGGGCCGTCGCCGAGAACCACGTCTTCGGTGTCCCCACGTTCATCAAGGACGGCCAGGCCGTGTTCGTCCGGGTGATGGACCGCCCCAAGGGCGATGCCGACCGCGCCCGCACGACCGTCGAGCGCGTCCTCGACCTCCTCAACACGTGGCCCGAACTCAACGAGTTCAAGCACACGTCGATCCCGCGCTGACGCTGGTCCACGCGCGTTAGCGTCTCCGTCATGCCGGAGCGACCGATGCGCTTCGAACGCCGCATGAGCGACGCCGAAGCGCTCATGTGGACGATAGAGAAGGACCCGGCCATGCGGTCCTCGTTCCTGCAGCTCACGCTGCTGGACCAACCGCCGGACTTCGAACGCTTCCGCCGACGCATGGAGCGCGCCGTCAAGGTGATCCCTCGCCTCGGCCAACGCGTGGTCCCGCCGCCGTTCCGCTTCGCTCCTCCCGAATGGGCCGACGACCCGTCGTTCGACATCGACTTTCACGTCCGCCACGTCGCCGTCCCCCCGCCCGGGACCGAGCGCCAGCTCCTCGACCTCGCCGCCCTCATCTACGAGGACGCCTTCGACCGGGCCCGCCCCCTGTGGCAGCTCACGATCGTCGAGGGCCTGGAGGGAAACCGGGCCGCCCTCCTCGCCAAGATGCACCACACGATCACCGACGGCGTAGGCGGTGTGCGCCTGTCGATGCAGTTCCTCGACCTGGCCGCCGACGCCGAGGACCCCGGAGAGGTGGAGGAGCCCGAGCAGGCGCCCGAGCGCGGCGCCCTCGACGTGCTCTCCGACGCGGTCGGCCACAACGTCCGTCGCCAGCTCGGCGTCGTCCAGCGCGGCACATCGGGAGCAGCCGGTGTCGCCGTCCACCCCGACCGCATCGCCAAGGTCGTCGGCGACACGGTCAGCACGGCCGCATCTCTTTGGCGACAGCTCGCCGTCGTGCAGCCCTCGCGCTCGCCGCTCTGGACGGGCAAGCGCTCGCTGACCCGGCGGTTCGAGACCCTGACCGTGAACCTCGATGAGGTGAAGCGAGCGGCGAAGGGTTTGGGCGGCACCGTCAACGATCTGTTCGTCACGGCGCTCGCCGGCGGGGCGGCCGCCTACCACCGGGCCAAGGGATCCACCGTCGACGACCTGCGCGTCACGATCCCGGTCAACGTGCGCGACGACAAGTCGGCCGGTGGCAACGCCTTCAGCCCGGCCCGGCTGGTGATCCCCGCCGGCGAACAAGATCCTGCCATCCGCTTCGCCGCCATCCACGAGCGTCTTGGGGTAGCCAAGAACGAGCGGGCGCTGGGTCTGTTCGGCTCGCTGGCGGGTGTGATGAACAGCCTGCCGACGTCGCTGCTAACGCGCGTCGCCCGCCAGCAGGCCGAGACCGTCGACTTCGCGGCGTCAAACGTCCGCGCCGCCGACTTCGACCTCTACATCGCCGGCGCCCACATCGAAGGCAACCATCCGATGGGCCCGACGGCGGGCACGGCATTCAACGCGACGGTGATGTCCTACAAGAACCGCTTCGACGTCGGGCTCAACATCGACACCGCCGCCATCGACGACCCCGAGCTCCTGCGCACCTGCATCGAGGAGTCGTTCGCCGAGCTCCTCAAGGCGGGAACCGTCTAGCAGGTAGGACAGGAGCGAGCTACGGACGGCGGCGCTTGTCCAGCGCCTGCGCGCAGCGCGCGGCGGCGGCCGACAACAGTGACCGGTCGTCGGCGCTGAACTCCCGGGCCGACTCGAAGCCGACGACGAGCGTGCCGAGCACCCGGCCGTCGATGGCGAGCGGCTCGATGGCATACGCGGCGTCTTCCACCACGGGTTGCTCGCGGAAGATCGGGTATCGGGTGTCACGATCTTCGGGCGAGACGATGTACACCGCCTTGCCGGTACGCACCGCTTCGCTCGCGGGCAGCGGCGCGTCGAGGCGGAACGTGGACCACACGGCATTGACCTCCATCGAGTAGCCGTGTTCGGCCACGATCTGCAGCTCGCCTCCCTCGTCCGTCAGCAAGCACAGGGAACCGGTGTTGCCTCCGAGCAGCGGCACGACGGCGCCGAGGATGTACGCGGTCAGCTCATCGAAGGAATGCAGTCGAGCGAGTTCGGCCGACAGCCGCCGCAGCAATGCGTCGTGCTCCGGCAGATGCGACATGGCCATTGACGTCAATGATGACCGACGCCGAGCCGCACTTCCTCTTTCCGCTACGGAACGAGTACGACTTTGCCCGTTACGCGGCGTTCGATCAGGTCTTCCATGGCCTTCGCTGCCTCCACGAGGGCTCGTTCGGCCGGAACCGGCGGGTGCAAGCGGCCCTCGGCGACCATCTGCACGAGGTCGTCGAGCAACGCTCGGTACCCCTGTTGATCACGGAACGTCCATGCGCCCCAGTCGACGCCGACCATCGTGCGGTTGTTGAGCAGCACCTGGTTGAGCGGCACCGACGGGATCGTGCCCGACGCGAAGCCGACCACGCAGAAGCGCCCGTTCCACCGCGTGGCGCGCAGCGCCGGTTCCGCATGGCGTCCGCCGACGGAGTCGATGACGACGTCGACACCCCCGCCCGACAGCTCGCGCGCACGCGTCTTCAGGTCCTCGTCCTCATACGCGATCGTCGCCTCGGCGCCCATGTTCTCCGCCGCCTCGAGCTTGTCGAGACTGGACGCCGCCGCGATCACGCGAGCACCGAGCGCCACGGCGACGTCGATGCACGCCAAGCCGATGCCCCCGCCGGCACCGAGGACGAGCACCCACTCACCCGGCGACACCGTCGTCCGCCGCTGCAGTGTGAACAACGCCGTGCTGTAGCTCTGGATCAGCGCAGCGGCCTGTCCGAAGCTCAGGTTCTCGGGGATCGGGATGACCGACGCGGCGGGCACCGCGACCTGATCGGCGAAGCCGCCGAAGCCGGTCATGGCGATGACGCGCGTTCCGGGTGCCACCCCGTTGACCGCAGCGCCGACGGCCGCGACCTCACCTGCGATCTCGCTGCCGGGCACGAACGGCGTCGGCGGCTTGATCTGGTAGCGGCCCTGGCAGATGAGGCCGTCGACGTAGTTGACGCCGGCGGCGCGCACGTCGATGACGGCCTCGTCGGGCCCCGGTGCGAGCGGTTGACGATCCTCGATGACGAGGTCGCTCAGTGGTCCCAGCTGTTGGCAGACGACGGCGCGCATGGGCCGTGACTGTAGAGGCAGGCGCGGCTGCGCTTAGTCGACGTTGGCTTTGGCGGCGTCGACTTCGACCGCGCAGGCGCCGTCACGACTGAGGCGGTCGCGGTTGGTCGCCACCCAGTAGTAGACGCGGCGGGCGAGCGGACGGACCGGTCGACTGCCGATGGCCTTGCCCGCGACCCGCCATCCCCCTCGTGCCCGTTGCAACGCGGCCGCGATGGCGGCTTCGCCCCGGTGGAGGGTGCCATCGTCGTCGACCCAGTACGCCGCGGTCTGCACGTCGTCGACGGTCAGGCCCAGCGCGCCGAGATCGTCGATGGACTGCCAGGGGACGATCTTGGTGCCACGCGGCAGATGGGCACGCGCCCAGTCCGCGCTTTGATTGCAGATCCCGCAGTCGCCGTCGTAGATCAACATGACGGCGGAAACGCCAGCCTCAGTTGGCGGCGGGGGCGGGCTCCTTGTCGAGAGCTGCCCCGGCGAGCAACAGGCGGACGTCGAGAAGAAGGTCGGAGACCTCGGACGAAGTGAGCATGCCGCGCTCGTGTACGCGCTCCAAGCTCTGGTCGATGACGGCCAAGGCCTCTGCGATCGCTTCGTTCTCGAGTGTGTCGCTCATCATCTTCTCCAACACCGTCTTTCGGTGCCCTCTTCCGTAAACATCGTCACGTGAAGGCTCGCCATTAACGGCGAATCTCACCCTACCCGACGGCCTTCGGAATCAACCGTCACTCCATGAGTAGCGTTCGGCGCATGACGGGCCGTTCCCTGCCGCTCGGTGTGACGTTTGCATCACTGCAAGGCGCAGCCGCACCCGCAGCGGCGGTTGACGTGGCGCACACCGCCGCTGACCTGGGATATCGGTCATTTTGGACAGCCGAAGTCGTCGGTCCCGAGGCCTTCGCTCTGCTCGGGTCGGTGGCCGCGACCGCGCCGTCGCTCGACCTGGGAACCGGCGTCGTCGCCCTCCAACTGCGCACGCCGCCGCTGCTCGCGATGGCGGCGGCCACGCTGCAGTCGCTGGTCCCGGACCGAGACGTGCTGGTCGGCGTCGGAATTTCGTCGCCCGTGGTCGCCGGGCGCTGGCACGGCGCCGGCTACGGCGACCGGCCGCTGGCCCAGACACGCGAGTTCGTCACCCTCCTGCGCGCCTGTCTCTCCGGCGAGCAGGTCGACTTCGAGGGTGACTTCTACAAGGTCTCGCGTTTCCGGCTCGGCATCCGCCTCGGTGAGCACCGACCCAAGATCGTCATCGGTGCGCTCAACGAGGGCATGCTGCGTCTCGCGGGCGAGGTCGCCGACGGCTGCCTCCTCAATTACTTGCCGGCCACGCACGTGCCGTGGTCGGTCGAGCAGGTCCGCAAGGGTGGCGATGCCAAGATCTACTGCTACGTCCACGTCGGTGTCACCGACCGCGAGAAGTACCTCCAGCTCGCCCAGCGTGACCTCTTCTCCTACGCCACCGTCGACTCCTACGCGGCCAACTTCACCCGCGCCGGCTACGGCGACGCCGTGGAAGAGATTCGCGCTCGGCACGCGGCCAAGGACCGTCAAGGCGCGGTCGCGGCGGTCAGCGACGAGATGGTCGACGGCATCGACGTCATGGGCGACGCCGACGTGGTCACGGCGACGGTGAAGGCGTACGCGGCGGCCGGCGTCGACGAGCCCATCGTGTTCCCCCTGCCGTTCGGGGACGATCCGATGGCCGTCGTCGACGCCACCCTGAAAGCAGCGGCCGCCGCCTTCTAGGGTCTGCGGGATGAGCGGTCCGACTGCGAGCATGCTCGGTCGTCGCTCGGTGAAAAGGCGTCGCCGAAGGCGACACGATTACGACCCGGAGGGTCATGGAGCTCGCGGACAAGCACGTCGTCGTCACCGGAGGCGGGAACGGGATCGGGCGGGCCCTGTGCCGCCGGTTCGCAGCCGAGGGAGCGCGCGCCATCGTCGTCGCCGACCTCGACGGCCAGGGCGCCACCACCGTCGCCGCCGAGATCGGTGGCACGGCCGTGCGCCTGGATGTATCAGTCGAGGAAGAGGTCGTGGGTCTCGTCGAGTCGGCCATCGAGGCCAACGGACCGATCGACCTGTTCTGCGCCAACGCCGGCATCATCACCGCCGGCCGCCTCGACGACAGCAACGAGGTCTGGGAGCGCATCATCGGCGTCAACCTCATGGCCCACGTGTACGCGGCACGAGCTTTGATCCCCGGCTTCCTGGCGCGGGGCGAGGGCTATCTGCTGCACACGGCGTCGGCCGCCGGGCTGCTGACCGGCATCGGCCAGCTGCCGTACTCGGTCACCAAGCACGGCGTGGTGTCGCTGGCCGAGTGGCTGTCGATCACCTACGGCGACGCGGGCGTGAAGGTGTCATGTCTCTGTCCGCAGGGCGTTCGCACCAACATGCTGCTGTCGGGCGGTGAGGACGAGTCCAACTTCCTGCTTGCGGGGTCGAAGGCACCCGAAGAAGTGGCCGAGGTCGTCGTCGAGGGCTTGCGCGACGAACGGTTCCTGATCCTCCCCCATCCGGAGGTGGCCGAGTACTTCCGTCAGAAGGCCGGCGACTACGACCGGTGGCTTCGAGGCATGCGGCGCTGGCAGACGCGCATCGCCAGTCGCTAACTACAGAGCCAGCCTCCGCCCCTAGCCGCCTACTGCCGCGGCGGCAACCAGGGCACAGGGTCGGTCGGCGTGTTGTTGACGCGGACCTCGAAGTGGAGGTGGTCGCCGGTGGCGAAGCCGGTCGCACCGATGGCACCGATCTGCTGGCCCTGCTGAACGACCTGGCCGACGGCCACGTCGACCCGCGAAAGGTGCGCGTAGAGGGTGGCGATGCCCCCGCCGTGGTCGATCTCGACGATGTTGCCGTAGCCCGAGAATCCTGACGGGGCGGCGCCCGCTTGTACGACGGTGCCCGCGGCCGCGGCCATGACCGGGTCGCCGGTCACGCCGTCGATATCGAGGCCCGGATGGTGGCGGGCGCCACCGAAGGGACTGGTGATGGGACCGGGCGCAGGCCAGGCCAGCGCCGGGCCGTCGCTCTGCTCACCGTCGACGGGATACGACGCTTGTTGGGCGACGACCGGTAGGGCCGCGGCGGCCTGGATCGTCGGCTCCTGGGAGAGCGAGCGCTCGTGGGCGGAGCCGGCCGGGACAGTCCGAATGGCGGCCAGAACGACGAGGGCCGCCAAGGCTGCGAGCGCGCGCGAAGACAGACGGTTTCGCATGGGGAAGTGCTCACCGTAGCAAGCACTCGCTCGCGAGCGGTGGATTTGTCCGTTTTAAGCGTGCGACCTGGGCTTATTGGGGAGCCAGGTCCAGCACGGCCTGGCGGGGGTCGCCCATGGGGAACACGGCCAGGGCCGGGGTGGTGACGCCGTTGTCGACGTAGCGCTGGACGTGGGCCCGGCACTCGGCGGGCGAGCCGTGGACGATGAGGTCGTCGACGACGTGGTCGGGGATGGCGGCCACCGCCGCCTTGCGGTCCCCTGCCGCCCACGCCTCCCACATGCCGCCGAGGTCGTCGCTGCGCCCCAGCCACTCGTGGAAGGCCTTGTAGACGGGAACGTTGAGGTACGCCGAGATGGCATAGCGGCCCATGTTGCGCACGGCGTCGGTGTCCTCCGACGGACACACGAAGATGCGGGCGACGATCTCCTTGCCCTCGCCAACGTGGGGTGCGACCTGCTTGACGTCGTCGGCCGACAGCCAGTTGATGATGGCGCCGTCGCCTTCGGTACCCGCCAGCCGGAGCATCCCCTGGCGCAGGGCGCCGACGAGTATCGGCGGCTGCACCTCGGGCGGCCGAGCGAGCCGGAAGCCTTTCACCGTGAACGTGTCGTACTTCTCGTCGACCTTCTCGCCGGTGAGGGCCTTGCGGAGGAAGCGCACCATGTCGCGCGTCCGCTTGTAGGGCTCGTCGAAGGGGATGCCGTTCCAGCGTTCGACGATGACGTCCGACGACGTGCCGATGCCGAAGACGAACCGCCCCGGCGCGGTCTCGGCCATGGCGCCGACGCTCATCGCCATGAGGCCGGGGCCGCGCGTGAACGCGGGCACGATCGCCACGCCCAGCCGGGCATCGGGCGCCCATTGGCTCGCGAGAGCGAGGGGCGTGAAGCCGTCGGTGCCGCCCGCCTCGCTCGACCAGAGGTCGGTGTAGCCGGCGGCGACCACGTCTTCGATCAACGTCTTCTGATCGTGCAGCGGTACGCCGTCGAACGGAATCGTCAGACCCCAGCGCTTCGCGTCACCCACGCGGTGGCTCCTCTCTCCAAGCCCTGACCATCGCCGACTGGCTGGCGGTGGCGAGCAGTGTGCCGTCCTGGGCCCAGATGTGGGCCAGGCCATGGCCGAATCCGTGCACGACGGCCTGAATGCGGACGTCGATGAGCATCCAATCGGTGGGCACCAGCTGCACGACGCGAATGGTGTTGTCGAGGCTGTTGCCGCCCGCCCGCATGCCGAGCGCCTGGCTGATGCCGAAGGGCACCATGTCGCCGAGGATCGCCAGCGAGGTCGAGGACACTTCGAGCCCCGGGATGCGGGCCCACAACGCCGAGCGGCCGTCGCCGGGCGGACCCGGGAACTCGTCGGGGCGTCGGCCCTTGGCGATGCGCATGTCCCAGCGCGACGCGAGACGGCCCTCCATGCGGGACTCCACGAGCCGCGACGGACAGTCGTCGGGCGGCGGCACGACAGGCATCTCCGCCCACGACCCTTCGCGAGGGAAATCCCGCTTCCCCATCGCCGCGTTCACGGTGAGGATCTCGGTGTCGCCGACGTGACCGGTCGCCCGCACCTGGCTCGTCTTGTGGCCGACGGCGGCGTCGACCACCTCGATGTCCAGCACCGACGGCGGACGGGTGAACGACAGATACTGCGCCGTCGCCCACACCAACGGCCGGCCCGTGTGCTGTTCCATCGCTTCGACGGCGGCGCCCAGACCGACGCCGCCGAACAGCGCACCCATGCCGCTGGTGACTTCCTTGGTGACCGGCAACCGCCACCGATGCGAGTCTTCGGTCGGCTGCAGTCCCATGTACTCAGCGGCATCCATCCCGGCGCTGACTCTAGGGTGAGCACATGGCTGACACCCCGTGGCTCGGAGACGCATGCTCGTTGGTCGACGCCTTCCGGGCCAAGGAGCTGTCCCCGCTCGAGGCCCTGGATGCGTCGCTCGCCGCCATCGAACGCTCGAAGCTCAACGCGTTCTCCTACGTCGCCGCCGACGAGGCGCGCGCCGCCGCGCAGAAGGCCGACGTGTCGCTGCCGTTCGGCGGCGTGCCCATGGCGATCAAGGAGCTCGAGCGGGTCAAGGGTTGGCCGTATACCGAGGCGTCGCTGCTGTTCAAGGACGAGGTAGCCGAGGTCGACGGCACGCAGGTCGCCCGCGTCCGCGATGCCGGAGGCGTCCTCGTGGGACTCACGACCGCCAGCGAGATCGGCTTCGTCAACTACACGTCGACCAAGTTGAACGGAACCACACGGAACCCGTGGAACCTCGAGCGCACGCCGGGCGGATCGTCCGGCGGATCGGCGGCGGCCGTGGCCGGCGGCGTGGTACCGATCGCCAGCGGTGGCGACGGCGGTGGTTCCATCCGGATCCCGTCCGGGTACTCCGGGCTCTTCGGCCTCAAGGCGACCTACGGCCGCATTCCACGCGGCCCCTTCGCCGAGATCGAGCCGCTGACGGTCACCTACGGCGCTCTCGCCCGGTCCGTGCGCGACTCGGCCCGTTGGGTCGACGTCTGCAACGGCTACGACCCACGCGACCCCCACAGCCTCCCGCGCGTCGAGGGTTGGGAAGCCGGACTCGGGACCCACGACCTGTCCGGGCTGCGCGTCGCCGTCGACCCCACGCTGGGCGGCACCGTCATCCATCCCGAGGTCGAGGCGACCGTGCTCGACTTCGCGGACGCGCTGATCAAGGCCGCGGGCCTGCGTCAGGTCGACATCAAGATCGAGTTCCCGCAGCCGGGGCCCGTGTGGGCCATGGCCGGGCTGCCGGGTGCGCTCAACCTCCTGCACAAGTTCCTCCCCGACCGGGCCGACGAGCTCACCGACGACCTGCGGATGGGCATGGGATTCGCCGACATGTACCGGGCCGAGCACGCGGCACGCCTCGAGGACTTCCGCGTGAAGATGAACGAGTCCATGGCCGACCTCTTCGAGCAGGTCGACATGGTCATCTGCTCCACCAACCCCTACGAGGCCTTCAAGGCCGAGGGGCCGGTGCCCTCGAAGGTCGGCGACGAGCTGGTCAACCCCTTCGACACCGGGCGGCTGACGATCCCCGCCAACATGACCGGCCATCCGGCCGTGTCCATTCCCGCCGGGCTCAGCGCCGCCGGCCTCCCGATCGGCATGCAGGTCTACGGCAAGCGCCACCAGGAGGCCCTGCTCCTGGATCTGGCCCTGATCGCCGAGCGCGAGCGCCCCTGGCCGAAGGTGGTCCCGGGAGCGCCCGTCTAGGAGGCGTTCTGGGGATGAGAATCGACGCTCAGCGTCGATTCTCATCCCCAGAACGGCCGGTCGAAGAGCCTCCGGGACTTCTTGTCATACCCCCCTGTCATCCTGGGGACATGAGCAAGAGCAAGGACCAGCTGGCGCTGCTGCAGCCCTCCGAGGGCCGGTGGCGGATCGATCCCGCGACGCGCGAACTGGGCCGTCGGGGGCTCGAAGAGGCCCGCCGGGCGCTGGCCGAGGCCAGGGCCGCCAACAAGAAGGCGGCCTAGGCTCCGACCATGCCTGACGTCGTCATCGTCGAGGCCGTCCGCAGCCCCATCGGGCGCCGCGGCGGCGGCCTGTCCACCATGCACCCGGCCGACCTCCTGGGCGCCGTCCAGAAGGCGTGCGTCGAGCGGGCCGGGATCGACCCGAACCAGGTCGAGCAGGTCGTGGGCGGCTGCGTGACGATGTCGGGCGAGCAGTCCTTCAACATCACCCGCACCGCGTGGCTGGCCGCCGGCCTGCCGATGACGGTGGCGGCCACCACCGTCGACAGCCAGTGCGGGTCGTCCCAGCAGGCCACCAACCTGGCCGCCGGCCTGGTCGCCTCGGGCGCGGCCGACGTGGTGCTCAGCTGCGGGGTCGAGTCGATGAGCCGCATCCCGCTCGGGTCGGCCACGCAGGCGGGGCCGGGGCGGCCGCTACCCAAGACCTACTTCGCCCAGTACGAGCTCACCTCGCAGTTCGAGGGTGCCGAGCGCATCGCAGACAAGTGGGGCATCGCCCGCCAGGACACCGACGCCTTCGGGCTCGAGTCCCAGGTGCGGGCCAACCGGGCGTGGGACGAGGGGCGCTACGAGCGTGAAGTCGTGCCCATCGACGCGCCGGTGCTCAACGACGAGGGCAAGCCCACGGGCGAGACCGTGCGCGTGTCGCGTGACGAAGGCTTGCGCGAGACGTCGATGGAGAAGCTCGCCGCCCTCAAGCCGGTCGCACGGGAGGACGGCGTCCACACGGCGGGTACCTCGTCGCAGATCTCGGACGGCGCCGCGGCCGTGCTGATGATGTCGGCCGAGAAGGCCGCCGCCCTCGGTCTCAAGCCGCGAGCGGTCCTCACCCACCAGTGCCTGGTCGGCGTCGACCCGGTGCTGATGCTCACCGGCCCCATCGACGCCACCCATCGAGTGTTCGAGCGCTCGGGTCTCACCATGGCCGACATCGACACCACCGAGATCAACGAGGCCTTCGCCTCCGTCGTGCTCGCGTGGGAGCGCGAGCTCAAGCCCGACATGGACAAGGTCAACCCCGGCGGCGGCGCCATCGCCATCGGCCACCCCGTCGGCTGCACGGGCGCCCGTCTGGTCACCACCGCTCTCCATGAGCTCGAGCGCACCGACGGCACCGTCGGGCTCATCACAATGTGTTGCGGCGGCGGTCTCGGGACCGGCACCATCATCGAGCGTCGCTAGCTCTTCCCCCTCCTCGTAGTCCCAACACCGGAGGAGACGACCATGGGCCGTCGCGGCCTGTACCTCTTCGCCGCCGTCGCACTGGCGATCGTCGGCGCTGCGGCCTGCTCCCGCGCAAGCGGAGCCAAAGTGTCCGCGCCGTCCGCCGCGGGCGGCGCAACTGTCGAGCGCGTCGTCGACGGCGACACGATCATCGCCCGCATCAACGGCCGGCGCGAGCGCATCCGCTTCATCGGCATGGACACGCCCGAGTCCGTCAAGCCGAACACGCCCGTCCAGTGCTTCGCCATCGCGGCGTCGAATCGCACGAAGGCACTGCTGCCGGCGGGGACCGCGATTCGGCTCGTCGGCGACGTCGAGCAGCGAGACAAGTACAAACGCCTGCTCGCCTACGTGTACCGGGCCAAGGACAACCTATTCGTCAACCTCTCTCTCGTGCACGACGGCTACGCGGTGCCGTACACGTTCCCACCCAACGTGGCCCACACCAACGAGTTCGTGTCCGCCGCGGCCGACGCCCGCCAAGCCGGGCGGGGTTTGTGGTCGGCGTGCACGGCCGCGCAGCGCCCTTCCCACGCCGACGTCGCTACCGTCAACGGTGATGTCGGTGCTCGCCGAGCAGTTGGGGTTTCCCCCTGACGCCAAGCTGTTGATCGTCAACTGTGACGACCTGGGGTCGAGCCACGCCGCCAACCTGGGGGTGTACGAGGCCCTGCGCGAGGGCGTCGCCACCAGCGCCACCCTCATGGTGCCTTGCCCGTGGGCCCGCGACGCCGCCGCCCGCTACCGCGGCGAGGACGTCGGCGTGCACCTCACGTTGAACGCCGAGTACGACCTCTACCGCTGGGGCCCGATCACGCACGCCCCCTCGCTGCTCGACGGCGACGGCGGGTTCCCGCGCACAGTCGCGGATGTCTGGGACCACGCCGACCTCGACGAGGTGCGCCGCGAGCTGCGGGCCCAGGTCGAACGGGCGATCTACTGGGGCTTCGACGTCAGCCACCTCGACTCGCACATGGGCACCGTGCAGCTGCGCCCCGAGTTCTTCGACGTGTACCTGGAGCTGGCCGTCGACTTCGGTCTCCCGATGCGGCTGTCGGGCGCATCGACCGAGCGCGTCGTCGGCTTTCCGTTCCGCCAGCTCGCGGCCGAAGAAGGCGTGCTGTTTCCCGACCACCTCCTGTACGTGTCCGGTGTCGGCAGCCGGCGGGCCATCGAGCGGGCGCTGGCCGACCTTCGGCCGGGGGTCACCGAGGTGTACGTGCACCCGGCCGTCGACACTCCCGAGCTCCGCGCCTTCGCTCCGGACTGGGCCGCCCGCGTCGACGACCACGACCTCATCACCGGGCACAGCACCCTGCGCGCCTTGGCCGAGCGCGCCGGCGCGACGCTCGTTGGGTACCGCGAGCTGCGCGACCTGCAGCGGGCGACCGCCCCGGCCGCCGGCTAGCGACGACGCCGCTTTGCGCCCAGATACTCCTCGGCGAGCTTGGCCGGCGCCATCGCCAGCCAGCCGTCGACAATCGCCTCGCGCAGTTCCCGCTTGCCGACCTTTCTCAACTGGATGAGCACGGCCGCGTAGCCGTCGAAGTGCGGGATGGTGAAGAACGAGTTGGGGTGCGCCTCGAGGACGGCCTCTTTCTCGTGCAGATCCTCCACGTGAACGGCGATGAAGGGACCCTCGGGTGGCGTCTCGTCACCGAAGCGTTTGATATCTGCCTTGGTGAACCCCCGCTCCCACGCGAACGCCTTGCCCTTCACGAACCACGTGCGCCGCCCGTGACGCTCGCCCTCGGTCACCTCGGGCAGCGTCATCGCGGTCTGCGCCGCGTCGTCAAGTGTCGCCGGCACGGCGCGAAACGTATCGCTCCGGGCTCAGGTTCGCTGCAGTGTTCCCAAGACCACCGGCGCGTTCTGGGTCGCCGTGACCCCGCCAGCCTGTTCGTCGGTGATGGCGAGGCCAGACAGATCCGGCGCGTTGTAGCCGAACCCGATGACGCTCGGATGCGGACCGAGCACCCCGGCGGAGATCTTTTGCCCGTTGGCCAGCGCCCACAGCTGGTAGGTCCGATCGCTCCGGAGCGCAGGCAAGGAGTCCGCGAGCAGAAAGCCGGTCCCATTCGGCAGAAGCGCAGCCTCAGCAAAGAGCTTGCCGTCGGATGAGCTCAGCGATACTCGCCGGGCACTCGGGTCGGTCATGGCGCGGGTCGCAAGGGAAAGGAACTGGGTGCCGCGGGCGGAAGCCGTCATTTGGTCGTCGACCCTGTGGTTGAGGTGCACGACCTCGAGGCCGAGCACGGCGATGACGGCGGCGGCAACCGCGGCGGCCGCTGCTCCCACGCGGAGGCTGACCGACCGCCGCTGCCTGATGGGTACGACCGGCGCCAGGTTGAGCTCGGGTGGCGCCTCTTCCAACGATCCCGCGATCCGGTCCCACAGTCCGTCCGGGGCGCGGCCACCCGCCGATCCCAGGAACGACGCCACCGTGCGGTGGTCGGCGACCTCGGCCCGGCAGCGGGGACACTCGTTGAGATGGCGATCGACGGCGTCGCGCTCGTCGACCTCGACGGCGTCGAGCGCGTAGGCGCCCAGGAGCTCAGCGGCTTCCTCGTGCGTCAGCTCTCGCTCCATACGCCTCCGATCCCGGCGTCGACGAGGTCGGCGCGCATACGGCGGAGCCCTGAGCGGATGCGGCTCTTGACGGTGCCCTCGGGCTGGTCGAGACGGGCTGCGACCTCGCGGTAGGTCAGGCCGCCGAAGTAAGCCAGCTCGATCGCCCGCCGCTCGTCGGCGGGGAGCTTCTCGAGGACCTCCTTGACGTGGTCGCCGATCGCCAGGTCGAGCACCTCGCGCTCGATGTCGTAGCCACCTTCGGCCGTCTCACGCGCTTCGCGCTCCTCCCGGCGACGGCGAGAGGTCTCCGAACGCAGGATGTCGATTGCCCGCCCGTGGCTCTGGGCGAGCAGGTAGGACCGCAGCGACCCCCGCTCGGGGTCGAAGCGATCGGGCTGGGTCCACAGGCGGAGGAAGACCTCCTGGACGACCTCCTCGGCGAGGGCCTGCTCGTTGAGAAGTCGGCGGGCAAGGGCGTACACGGCGCCGCCGTGGCGGCGGTAGGCCTCGGCCAGCGCCTCCTGTCGATAGCGCGCGATGGCCAGCACCAGGGTGCCGTCGCTAGCCTCCTGCAGTCCGTCGATCGCCACAGCATGACGTGTTCGACGCTGTGCGTCCCGCTGGATGTTCGGAGGTATCGGAGGTAGCCGTGCCCAAGGTCGCCCGCCCTGCTCTTCTCGCCGCCGTCGCCGTCTTCGCCCTGGGCGCGGTCGGCTGCGGGTCCTCGAGCAACAACTCGTCGTCGTCGAAAACGACAACGACTGTGGCCGCGTCAGGAACTGCGCCCGGCGGCCCCACCAGCACAGCGGCGACGGGCGCCAGCGACAGCATCACGATTCAGAACTTCAAGTTCAACCCCGACCCGCTGAGCGTGAAGCAGGGGGCCAAGGTCACGGTCGCCATCCTCGACGACGGCGTGCCGCACAGCGTCACCGCCGACGACGGCTCCTTCGACACCGGCATCTTCACCAAGGGCGACGGACCGAAGACGATCACGATCTCCAAGGGCGGCACCATCCACTACCACTGCCAGGTGCACAGCTTCATGAAGGGCACGATCAACGCGTCGTAGCGTCGACCGTGCCCTTCCCGATCAGTAGTCGGTGACGGCCCGGATCTTTTCCTGGATGGCCTTGTACTCGGGGCTCTGAGTGAGCGGCATGAGGGCCATGAGCTTGCCCATGTTGCCGGTGACCTTCATCCGACCCTGCATGAATGCGGCGTTGGCGTCGAGCTCGCCGTCCTGGATCTTCTTCGAGTCCTCGTAGGTCGTGGTGATGGTGAAGTCGGCGCTGGGGTCCTCGCCGAGCGTCGACTCGAGGATCTTGCCGTTCTCGAGGACCCAGTAGTACTTCACGTCGCCGTCGGGCGTGCCGGTGACCACGTACTGCATGCGGGCGCTGGCACCGGGCCGCTCGGGGAACTCATCTGAAAGCTTGCGGCCTTCGTCCAGCCACTCCTGCGACAGGTACTTCGCCATGCAATCCTCCTCTAGGGCCGATTGGCCGGGATCGTAGACCCGCTCAGGCGCGGTCGCTCTACGGGACCGCCTTCGGCGGCACCTCCGAGCGAAACGCTGCTCTGCTTATTGGCTCGCTCGCGTTTGCTCGCTCGCGTGTATGCCTGCGAAGAGGTCGTCCTCGGGCGGCTCGCTGTCGACGAGCGAGCGGGCGAGGACGTAATCCTCGTAGGGGTAGGCCTCGCGAGCGGCCTCGGCCGGCAGACCGAACCAGAACGGCGACTCGGGGTCGATCTGGGTGGCGTGGGCCAGCAGCCCGGCTCGGCGCGCTTCGTCGTGTTCGCCGACGTCGAGGCGGGTGGTGATGCGGTGGTCCTGCGACGGGCGCTTCAGCCAGCGGTCGTCGTCGAAGGGAGACTCGAGCCCCAGCTCCTTGAACTTCTCGTGCATGGCGACGACCCGGGCGCGCGACCAGGCGACGTAATACAGCTTCACAGGCTGCCACGGCGGCCCCGCGTCGGGATAGGCGTCGGGGTCACCGGCGGCGTCGAACGCCGGCAGGGTGATGTCGTGGACCCGGATGTGATCCGGATGGGGGTAACCCTGCTGGTCGTCGCCGTAGGTGACGATGACCTGGGGCCGCTCCCGGCGGATGACTTCCACCAGCCGGCCGACGGCCTCGTCGAGATCGGCGTTGGCGAATGCCCGGGGATCGGCGTTCTCCGGCGTGTCGGGCATGCCCGAGTCGCGGTAGCCGAGCATGACGACCTCGTCGTAGCCGATGAGCTCGGTGGCACGCGCCAGCTCGCCCATGCGCACGTCGTGGAGACGTTCACGCACCTCGGGCTTGTCCATGGCGGGATTGAGGATGTCGCCTGCCTCACCACCCGTGCAGCACACGAGCACGGTGTGCACACCCTCGTCGTGGTACTTGTGCACGGTGCCGGCGCCCTTCGACGCTTCATCGTCGGGGTGGGCGTGCACCGTTAGCAGGCAGAGACGCTCGTCCATGTGTTTTCGAACCTATCGCCGCCCTTCGCCTATTCCGTCGGGAGCCGCCCTCCCCTGCGGTACCAGCGTCCGACGAAGGCGCCGGCGATGGTCCCGAGGACCAACCCGGCGGGAAGGGCGACGTTGATCAGCCCGGTGCGGATGAACGGCTGATCGAGGCCGTTGCCCGGGTCGGCGAAGCGGGCGAGGGCGAAGAACGGAATGGCGATGATCGACAGGATGATCCCGATCGCCGCCAATCCCACGGCGATCCCGACGAAAACGGCGAGGAGCACGGGCCTACGGGTGCGGTCGGCGACGGCGATGGCGGGTTCGGGCACTCCTACGAGGATGCCACCAGGTCAGCCAGTCGACACTGCGGGCGGGCGCCCACGTGGGAAATGACCTCCGCCGCACAGAGGCTCCCGAGCTCTGCGCAGCGGGCGAGGGGCTCGCCATGCGTGAGCCCGAAGAGGAAGCCGGCGGCAAAGAGATCGCCGGCGCCGGTCGTGTCGACCACCTCGTCGACGGGCGCGGCCGCCACCTCGTGGGTCTCATCACCGGCGACGACGATCGACCCGTGCTCGCTCCTGGTCACCACGACGACCGGACACAGACCTCGGACTCTCTCAACCGCGGCCTCGAGCGCCGTATCGGGAAAGAGCGCGAGCAGCTCGGCCTCGTTTCCGAACAGGATGTCGATCTGCCCGGCTTCCAGCACGCCCATGAAATCGACGTGGAAGTTGTTGACGCACACGACGTCGGAAAGGCTCAGCGCCGCCTTGCGGCCCGCGCCGTGGGCGATCTCGAGCGCTTTGCGGAAGGCGTCGCGTGCGCACTCCGCGTCCCAGAACCCTTCGGCGTACGTCACTTGGGCAGAGGCGACTGCGTCCTCGCGCACGTCGTCAACGGTGAGCTCGTGGGCGGCCCCGAGGAACGGCCGCATCGTGCGGTGGGCGTCGGGTGTGACGAAGATGAGACAGCGTCCGGTGGGAGCGCCGCCTTTGGCGACCGGTGTGTCGTAGGCGACGCCCGTCGACCGGAGGTCGTGCACGAACACCTCGCCCAACTGATCGTCGTTGACCTTGCCGATGTACTGCGAGGACCCACCCAGCGACGCGACGCCGATGGCGGTGTTCGCGGCTGACCCTCCCGATACCTCAACGCCGGCGGGCATGGCCGCGTACAAGCGCTGCGCCTGCTCGGCGTCGAGCAGGCCCCACACGTTCTTCTCGAGTCCGAGGCCCGTGAGCTCCTCGTCGCTGACGAGCGCCAGCACATCGACCATGGCGTTACCGAGCGTAAGTACGTCCATCGGCGCCGGAAGCTAGCGGGCCAAGGAGACGATCAACCCGGCCTGGCCGAGGTGGTAGGTGACGATGATCGCCAACGGCATCCATGGCCGCACCCGGACGAAGCGGCTCCATGCGATGAGCGTGTCGGACGCGAAGAACAACGCCGCACCGGCGATCGCCAACGCCACGCCGGTGGCGATCGCGGCGCTGACCATCGCCGAGATGACCACCATGTATGCCACGACGGGCGCCAGGAGGTCGGGGTGGTCCCGCCGGACGGCGGCGACGATCGGCCTGGCCAGCGCGGCGTCGACGACAACGACGCCGGCGGCGGAAACGGCCCACGCCGCTGCCGATCCGCCGTGCATGCGAAAGCCGATCACGTAGGCGACATGCGCCAGGAGGAAGGATGCCAACCCGGCGACGAACAGGTCGCGAGGCAGCATGAGAAAGATGTCGCCCAGCATCGACAGGACAAGGGCGACCACGAACCACGTCCGCCGGTCGGCGTGCGTCGGGTCGAGAGCGACGGCGACGCCGACCAGGGCGACCATGACCGCCGGCTTGCAGATGTACTCGAGGGGCTTGTTGCCGCGGGCCACCGCCACCCAGTCCCCCACGGCCAGGACGGCGGCGACGGCGAGGAGGATCCAGGCGGCGCCGGTCAGCGCCGCCTCGTGGTCTTCGTGGTTTTCTTGGTCGCCTTCGTCGTCTTCGTGCTCTTCTTGGCCGTCCGTGACGCGGGCGCAGCCTTCTTGGCCGTCGTGCGTTTGCGGGCCGGAGCCCGCGAAGGCCGACCGCCGCGCTCGACCACACGCTGGTCCACTTCACTCAGGACCCGCGCCCGCTTGGCGCCCGATCGCTCGCGAGCCCGGACCCACTTCAGCCCCTCGAGGTCGAGCACATCGAGGAAGGCCAGGATCTCGGCTGCGGTCAAGTCGTCGTACTCGTCGAAGAACGATCCCACCGCCGTTGAGTCAGGGGTTCCTCCGAGTGCCGGGTCAACGTCGAGGTCGTCATCGACGTCGAACTCGGGCTCGGGCTCGGGCTCGCGTTCGGAAACGTCGAGCACGTCGTCCTCGTCGTCGAGGCCCCATCCGAGGTCATCGGCCCGCGCCGCACTGGCGACCGGTGCCACGGGTGCAACCGGGACCTCGAAGTCGGCCTCGTCCTCCTCTTGCTCGAGTTGTTCTTCGAGCAGCTCGTCGTCTTCGCGGTCGAGGACCGGATCATCGACCGCCCAGGGATCGCGACTCCGCCGCCTCCAGCTGGGGGTCATGTCGAGCTGTGTCGGGTCAAGCCCGCCGAGGAGCGGACCCGCTTCGGCGTCGGCTTCGTCGATCGTTCTCATCGGTTGCGTGCTCAACGCCAGCTCTGCGTTGTCCCGCTCTTCGCGACGGGCGCGGAGGCTGGCGATGGCGAGGACGACGAACGCGGCGAGGCTGAAGACGATCGAGACGTACACGAGTGCGTCCGACGTGCGGGAGGCGGCGATGCCGGCGGCGAAGCTGGCCGCCGCCAACAACACCAAGACGAAGGCGACGAGTACCACCGGCCAACGATAACGGGCACGATGGCGACCTCCGTCAACACCGGTTACTTTCTCGGCCGTGCGCGTGGCGGTGCTGGGTGGGGGCGTGGCCGGGATGAGTGCGGCCCACGAGTTGGTCGAGCGCGGCTTCGAGGTCGCCGTCTACGAGAAGGGCACGCTCCCCGGCGGCAAGGCGCGGAGCATCCCGGTGCCGGGCTCGGCGACACCTCCGCAGCTCGAGCTTCCGGGCGAGCACGGCTTCCGCTTCTTCGCCGGGTTCTACCGGCACCTGCCCGACACCATGGCGCGGATCCCGCACAACGGCGGCACCGTTGCCGACAATCTCGTGCCGACCACGCGCTTCATGACGGCGCGCAAGCACAAGCTTCCGATCATCCTCCCCGACCGCTTCCCTCGGACGATCGGCGACATCCAAGCGTCGATGGCGTTCCGGCAGTTCCTCGACGTCGGTATCGCTCCGGGCGACATCGCCTTCTTCGCCGAGCGTCTCTTCCAGCTCCTCTCGGCGTGCGAAGAGCGCAGGTACGAGCAGTTCGACAACATCGATTGGTGGACGTTCGTCGGTGCCAGCCACCGCTCGAAGGCGTACCAGCAGTTCCTGGCCGACGGAATGACGAGACGATTCGTCGCCGCCCGAGCCCGGGAGATGAGCGCCCGGACCGCGGGCTACATCCTCCTACAGCTGATGTTCGACTTTGCGCCTTGGGGGCGGGCGATGGACCGACTCCTCGACGCTCCGACGAACGAGGCCTGGCTCACGCCGTGGCACACCTACCTCGTCGACAGCGGCGTGCAGTACTTCACGGACTCCCCCGTCACCAAGATCCATTACGACAAGAAGCAGGGCCGCGTCACCGGCGCCGTCGCCGGCGGCAAGGAGATCACCGCCGACCACTACATCGTCGCCGTCCCCGTCGAAGTGATGGCCAACCTGGCGTCGGCGGACCTCAAGGAGGCCGAGCCTGCGTTCGGCACCCTTCACCTCCTGCGGACGCGCTGGATGAACGGCATTCAGTTCTTCCTCAAGCGCGACGTGCCCGTGACCCACGGCCACGTGATCTACTCCGACAGCCCGTTCGCGCTGACGTCGATCTCCCAGCGCCAGTTCTGGTCGGACGTGAAGCTCGAGGGATACGGCGACGGCGCCGTCGCCGGCGTGCTGTCCGTCGACATCTCGGACTGGGACAAGCCAGGAATCCTCTACCACCGGTCGGCTCGGCGACTCCGCCCCAAGCAGATCATGGAGGAGGTCTGGGCCCAGTTGAAGCTGCACATCGACTTGCAGGACGACGACCTGCACTCCTGGTTCCTCGACCCCGACATCTGTCACGCCGGAGGGCGCGGCTGCAAGAACGCCGAGCCACTGCTGATCAACACGCGGGGCTCGTGGGCGTTGCGGCCTGAAGCCAACACCAAGGTCGAGAACCTTTTCCTCGCGTCGGACTACGTGCGCACCTACACCGACCTGGCGACGATGGAAGGCGCCAACGAAGCGGCGAGGCGGGCGGTCAACGCGATCCTCGAGGTGTCGGGATCGAACGAGCGCCCGTGCGACGTGCTGAAGCTTCCCGAGCCGCTCGCCTTCGCGCCGCTACGCGCCCTCGACCGCGTCCGCTACCGGTCCGAACAGGCGCGAGCGACGGCGAAGCAAGCGCCGAAGGGCGACGCCCGGGCACTCACGGCGCCGCCGGTGAAGTCGGTGCAGGAAGTCATCGAGCGCATGACGGCTATCGGCGAAGCGCTGCCCCCGACCGACGGTGTGGCCTGCTTCAACTGGCTGTACCTGCGCACGACCCAAGAGGTGCGTCAGCGCATCGACGCCGGCCAGTTCACCGACGCCGCCTTCATGGACGAACTCGATGTCGTGTTCGCCAACCTGTACTTCGATGCCGTCCGGGCCTCCGCCCGCGGCCGCGCCGACAGCGACATGGCCAAGTCGTGGGAAGTGCTGATCGGGCGACGGGCCGACCCACGCGTGTCTGCGCTGCAGTTCGCAATCGCAGGCATGAACGCCCACATCAATCACGACCTGCCCATCGCGGTGGTGGAGACCTGCACTCGGCGCCAGACGACACCCGACCCCCACCACGCCGATTACACGCGCGTCGACGGCGTCCTGGAAGACATCGACGAGTCCCTGCGCCAGACGATCATCGACGGCGCCGTCCGTCACCACCGCCGGACGATGGCCGAAGGCGTCGAGAATGCCGTCGACCAATGGACGATCCCCCACGCGCGCGCGTCGGCGTGGGACCGGGCCGAGACCCTCTGGGCCTTGCGGGACCAGCCCGACGCCACGAGGCAGTACGAGGTGGCGCTGGACGACCTGGTTGCCTTGGTCGGCCGCTGCCTGCTGCTCCCCGTCGGGCTCTAGGAGCAGTCCGTCACGGGAGCTGCTTCAGGTCGTGCTGGAGGGCCGACATCCCCAGCTCATCGGCGATGGCGCGCGTCTCATCCAGCATCCGGCGAGCCTGCTCACGGTCGGCGTCGAGCCCAGTGTCGAGCAGCATGCACGCGTAGTCGTGTTGGGTGTGGGCGAGCCACGGACGGGCACCCATGGCGCTGTTGAACGCGACGGCGTCCTCGAAGAGCGTCCGAGCGTCGTCGATGCGGCCGTCCAGCGCGGCGAGGCGAGCGAGGGGACGGGAGGTCGACCCGCTGCAGAGCAGCCCTGGCCCGAGCACGGCGTTGCGCCCCGCGAACGGGGCCAGCTGCCGGGCGACGCGCTCCCCGCGTTCGCGGTCGCGAAGGAGGGCGCACGCGTCCGCCAGCCATATCAGCGTCTGGATCAGGGTGGAGTCATGGCGTTCGGGTTCGAACAGCAACGGGTCGAGGCGGTCGAGGTGCGCCCGCGCATCGTCGCCGCGCCCAAGCGTGGCGTAGAGAAACACCAGACCCGCAGTGAACCCGGGAAACGTGGGATGGCGACCGACCAGCTCGACGGACGGGCCCTCCATCTCGTCGAGACGGCCCTGCTCGCGGCGTAGATAGAAGAGCCAGTTGCCGTAGGCCTCGAGGGCACCACCGACGGCGAGTTCCCGGCCCGAAGTCAGCACCTTCAACGCCATGCGCTCGGCGTCATCGAAGCGTCCGTCGAGCAGGGCGCGCATGACCATCCATGCCCCCGTGTACCAGCGCGGAAGATTCGCACGCAGCTCCTCGGCCAGGACGGCGCATTGGGCGATGTCGTTGTCGGCGCCTCCGACGTCGCCGACCTCGAGCCGGTCGATGATGCGATCAACGCGACCGAAGAAGGCAGAGACCTGGTCGCCGCTCTGGCCGGCCAGCTCCAGGATCTCCTCGGCGACGGCCACGCGCTCGCCGAGATCAAGCGCGGGAATGAGGGCCAGGTGACGACTGCGAAGGGCGCGGGCCAGCAGATCGTGGTCGCCAACCGCCCGCGCCGCTGTCACCGCCTCGCGGCTGAGGAGCTCGCCTCGGTCGGACACACCCGACATCGAACACTCGTAGGCAAGCTCGGCGAGGACTTGGGCTCGGAGCCGCCCTTCGCTCTGAGGCAGGGCCTCCACCGCTTCCTCGAGGAGCTCGCGAGCCGGACCAGGGTCGGTAAAGAACCCCCGCCAGTCGGCGAACCCGGCCGCGGCCTCGGCCAGCTCCGTCGGCGACTGCTGTTGTCGCGCGAGGTCGGCGGCCTCCCCGTACGCGGCCCGGGCCCCGCGGTGGTCACCCGCCTGATGGCGGGCGTTTCCGAGCTTGAGCAGCAGCCGGCACCGCGTCATCGGATGGGCGTCCGAGGGCCCCAGGATCTCCAGCACGCGCTCGTAGAGGTCGACGGCGCTCTCATATGCGAGTTGGGACTGCGCCCACGCCGCCGCCTGCACGCCGTAGGTGACCGCCTTGTCGGCCCGGCCCGGCGACGCCGCCATCAGGAAGTGGTGGGCGAGCTCGGCGTACTGCTCGCCAGTGGCCGTGGGCTCCAGCGCCTCGGCTGCCCGTTCGTGCAGGCGCACCTGCCGCGCCGCGCTCATGTCCTGGTACAGCGTTTCCCGCACCAGCGCGTGGCTGAAGGTGACCACGTCGGGATTCGCCTTGTCGTCGACGAGGATCCGAGCGGCGATGGCGTGCTCGAGGGCCTCGACGACGTCGTCCTCGTCGAGCCCGGAGGTCGCGCTCACCGCCCCGATCGAGAACGAGTGGCCGAGCACGGCACCGGCCGTCAGTACTCGCCACGTGAGGTCGTCGAGATGAGAGAGCCGGTTGCGTATGACCTCCTTGACCCCTTCCGGTACGGCGACGTGCTCGAAGGGATCGGCGCTTCCAGCGCCCGAAGCCGTTAGCCCGAGCTCGTCGAAGTGTTGCAGCAGCTCCTCGATGAAGAACGGGTTGCCTTCGGTGTGGCGGAACAGCGACCGGGCCAGCGCGTCGGTGTCGCGATCGCTTCCCTGACGGTCGGCGACCAACCGCAATACGGCGGCCTCTTCGAGGCCGTGGAGGGTCATGCGTTGGACAGCGCCTTCCCGGTGCAGGTCCGCGAGGATCCCTCGACGCGACACGTCGAAGGCCGGGTCGCCCTCCCGAAAGGCGCCCAGTAGGACGAGGCGGGGCGCGCCCATCGACCGCCCCAGGTGGCGGACGAGCAGGAGCGTTGGCCGGTCGGCCCAGTGGAGGTCATCGACCACGAGGACCACGGGTCGCACGGTCGCGGCTGCGTTGATGGCGGCGACCACCTCTTCGAACAACCAGTACCGCTCGCTGAACTCCTCGGACTCGACGGCGCGCTCGGCGCTCTCTCGCCGTCCCCGGACGAGCCCCGCGCGCGCCCGGAGCTCGTCGAAGCTGGGCACGCCGTCGGCGTTGAACGCCTCGACGAACGGTTCGTAGGCGACGAGGGGATCGGGTGAGCACCGGCCGTACAGCAGAAGTGCACCGCGCTCCACGGCGACACGGCTGAACTCGGCCGCCAACCGGGTCTTGCCCACACCCGCCTCGCCCCCGACGAGCACGACCTGGCGCTCGCCGCCCGCGGCTCGATCGAAGGCATCGACCAAGCGCTGCAGCTCAGGTTCTCTGCCCACGAACGGCGACGGATGCTGGCCGGTGCCGAACGCGGTGATGCGCTCGGGCGTGGGGGCCCAGGGCACCTCGACGACCGTGACTGCGTCGCTGAGGCCCTTGAGCTGTACGGGCCCGAGCTCCCGGAACTGCAGGTCCCGCCGACCGGCCACCAGGTCCCGCACGACGGTCGAGGCCACGATCTGTCCGCCGTCGGCCTGGTCGCAGAGCCGCTTGGCGACGACCACCGGCCGTCCGAAGTAGTCGGCCTCGTCCTGGATCGGCTCGCCTGCGTGCAGCGCCACGCGCACTTCCATGCGCTGGTCGTCACGCTGGTGACGGTTGTGCTTCTCGACGCCCTGCTGGATGGCGATGGCGCACTCCACGGCGCGCGCCGGCGTGGCGAACACAACCATCAACCCGTCGCCCAGGTTCTTCACCTCGGTGCCGCCGCGCGCCGAGACCGCCTCGCGGAGGATGGCGAAATGGGTGCGCCTCAGCGCGTCGTAGCCGTCGTCACCGAGGCGGTCGAGCAGGTCGGTCGACGCCACGATGTCGGTGAACAGCAACGTGACGATCCCCCCAGGCATCGCGACAGTCTCGCATCTCGCGCCCAGGGCTGATCGACAATGATGGCCGGATGCCGACGAACATCAGCGAGCTGTGCGACGACCTGCTGGCCGAGACAGCGGACCTCGAGGGCCTCATCGCCAACCTCGACGACGCACAGTGGTCGACGGCGACGCCCGCCGAAGGATGGGACATCAAGGATCAGATCGGCCATCTGGCCTACTTCGACGACCGGGCCGACGAGTCGATAACCGACCGCGACGCGTTCGTGACCCACCGCGAGGAGGCGCTCTCGCTTCCAGACTTCCCCGATCGCATGACTGCCGAGGCCCGCCGCTTCGACGCCGCCGGAACGCTCGACTGGTTCCGCCAGGCGCGCGCCGCGCTCGTGGAGGACGCCCGGAGCGCCGACCCGTCGGTGCGGGTGCCGTGGTACGGGCCCGACATGAGCACAGCGTCGTTGATCACGGCCCGCATCATGGAGACGTGGGCCCACGGGCAGGACGTGGCCGACGCCCTCGAGGTGCAGCGCGAACCGACGGCCCGCCTCCGGCACGTCGCCTTCATCGGCGCCCGGGCCCTGCCGAACAGCTATCAGGCGCGCGGCTTGCCGGTGCCCGAGTCGCCGGTACGCGTGGAGCTTCAGGCGCCCGACGGCGAGCTGTGGACGTTCGGCCCCGATGAGGCAGCCGACTCAGTGCGCGGCCCGGCCCTCGACTTCTGCCTGGCCGTCACCCAGCGCCGGCACCTCGACGACCTCGATCTGGACCTCGAGGGTCCGGTTGCCCAGGAGTGGCTGTCGATCGCCCAAGCCTTCGCCGGTCCGCCCGGACCCGGGCGCAAGCCCGGCCAATTCGCGGGCTAGAAGCTGCCGGTCAGCCTGGGTGGCCGGCGAGCCCCGACTCGTAGGCGATGATCACCGCGTGGGCGCGATCGCGGGCGCCCGTCTTCATGTAGACGTGCTTGACGTGCGTGCGGATCGTCTCGATCGACAGACCGAGGTTGTCCGCGATCTCCGCGTTCGACAGCCCGCGGGCGATCAGCGCGAGCACTTCGGACTCGCGCGCTGTCAGCGCTTCTGCGAACTGTGACATCGGAGAGTCGGCGCTTGCTTTGGCGAACGCGCCTATCAGCGTGCGCGTCCGGGCCGGCGCCGGGAGGGCATTTCCGTCCGCCACCGTGCGTACGGCTTCGATGAGCTCCTCGGCGGGGGCCCGTTTCAAGAGAAAGCCGCTCGCACCGGCCTGCAATGAGCGGAAGACGTACTCGTCGTAGTCGAAGGTGGTCAGCACGATGACCCGCGGGATCGGCAACCCCTCACGGGCATCGCGCAGGATCTCGCGGGTCACGGTGATGCCGTCCTCGTCGGGGAGCCGAACGTCCATCAGCACGACGTCGGGACGGAGCTGACGGTTGAGGTCGACGGCCTGTGCGGCGGTACCCGCCTCGCCCACGACCTCGATGCCGGGCTCGGATGACAGGATCGTGCGGACGCCCACGCGCGTCGGCACATCGTCGTCGACGACCAGCACCCGGACGATGTCGGTCACGTCTTCTTCGCCAGCGGGAGACGGGCGCGCACGCTGAAGCCCCCGTCTGCGTCCGGGCCGATCTGGATGTCGCCCCCGAGCACTGCCACCCGCTCCCGCATCCCAATCAGCCCACGCCCCGGCCCCGGCGGTGCGCTGGCACCGGGAGAACCGCCGTTGCCATCGTCGATGACCGAGATCGACACGGCGTCCCACTCGTACCGCACCAGCACTTCCGTATGAGAGGTCGGCGCGTGCTTGGAGGCATTGGTGAGCGCCTCCTGGATGATCCGGTAGGCCGACCAGTCGACGAGCGTCGAAACCGCTCGGTCTGTTTGACCATCGATCCTCAGGTTCACCGACATCCCTGCGCCCCGCATCACGAACACCAGCCCGGGCACGCTCGCCAGGCCGGGGTTGGCGATGCCGTCAGGCGGCTCATCGGCGATGCCAAGCGCAACGTCAAGGTCGTCGAACGCGTCACGGCCGACCTGCTCGAGTGACTGCAAGAGACGCCGCGACTCGTCGGTGTCGTTATCTATCGCTCGCCGCGCCGCGCCCGCCTGAAGGAGCATCACATTCAGGGCGTGCCCGACGATGTCGTGGGTCTCCTGGGCGATACGTCGACGCTCCGTCGCCGCGGTCGTCACGACGGCAAGTTCGGCCCGCGCCCGCTCGCCTTCGGCCCTGTGTTCCGACCGCTCGGCGCGGCGGCGCTCCGCAACTTCGACGGCGAAGATCAGCGACGCCAGCAATGTGACGCCCAAGAACAGCTGGACGTAGAGCAGCTGCTGCGCCGAGCTGCCACCCGCGATGAGGTCGTTGGCTCGGCCCGTGACGGCGGCCCAGTCGGCCGCGAAGGCCACCCCGACGCCGGCCATGCTCACCACCCGGACGCCACCTCGGAACCCCGCCCACAACAGCACAGGGAGCACGGCGTAGAGCATGGGATGGTGCCACCACACCGCCGGAAGAATGGTTATGAGCGTCGCAGCAACGGTGATCCCGATCGCCTCCCGCGGCGAGCACTCGAGGTCGGCGTGCGAGCCGCGCGAGAAGGCGAGGATCGGCGTCGCCACAACCAGCACGCCGAGCGCGTCGCCCACCCACCACTTGCCGGCAATCGAGAACCACCCCGGCGCGTCGCCGAGCAGGACCGCCGTCGTCGCGCCAATGACGGCCCCGGCCACGGGGCCGATGGCGACACCGCACACGAGGTACGCACCGAGGTGCTGGCGCATCGTACGGAGGCGGCGGATCGCCCACCCCAAGGCGAGCGCTCCGACCAGTGGCTCGAGCACGTTGGCGGCCGCGAACCCGACCGCCATCGAAGTCATCTGTCCGTGGGTGACGTCGACCGCTATCTCCGTGATCGCCACGACCACCAGCCACAGGGGCCACGTGCGGCGGGGTGAGAGCAGGAGGACGCTGAGCGTCAGCCCCGCAGGCGGGAAGAAGGCGGCGCCCGCCTCCGGCGACGTCAGGTACCAGAACGGAAGAAGGGCACCGAGGGCGTAGAGGCCGCCGAGCACGACGGCGGCGATCGCGAGCAGCCCCACCCGGGCAAGGTCGGTATCGGGCCGCCACCACGCGCCGGCCGGGCGACCCGCTACCGCGGCCGCGCTCGACCCGTCCGACGACACACCGCGAAAGAAGATGACTCAGCGCCTTTCTGACTGAGATGTGCGCCGTCCATCCTCACCCGTCGACGCCCCGTCGACAAGGGCCTGGTCCCCCCCTGGCGGTGACCTTCTCACCCTCCAGGGTGAGAAGACCGAGGCGTAGAGCGACAACGACGGCGTCGTTCCTCGAACCGACATCCAGCTTTCGGTAGATGTCCTTGAGGTGGGTCTTGACGGTGTTTTGGGAGATCGCGAGGCGTGAAGCGATCTCGATGTTCGACAGCCGGGTCGGGAGATAGCGCAGCACGTCGAGTTCGCGAGCCGTGAGTGGACGAAGCGGCTCGCAGACGGCTTCGTTCCAGTCGACATCCGGGAACGATTCGATCAACGACGGCGGCTCGACACTTCGGGCGTTCGCTCCACCGGGACGCGCGCTCGAAACACGCCCCGAGGCGCCCGGTGCGTCGGGCTCTTGTCCCGCCATCCATCACCCCCCGTCGGCACCACCCAGCTTCGTCCTCAGGGAAACGGCGAGACATCACCCTCCTGGGGTAATCCGCGGCGGGTGGCGCCAGGCGACACTCAGAGATAGTCGCGATGCAGGAGGTCGTTCGTCGCCAACCATCCTGGGATCGCAGGCAGGTAGCTGACGACGACCTCGTTCAGCAGGACCGCGGCCACGGCCGCTTCGGTGTGGACTCCAAACCCGGTGAGCGCGCCGGAGATGCCGACCGAAGAGACTGCGGTCCCACCGCCGGGAATTGGAATGAGCGACGCCACCGTGCCAAAGAAGATCGACAGGGCGAGAAGCGTCCAGAACGACAGCGTTGCGTCGAACGCCCGCAGGCAGGCCAGCAGGCAGAAGCCGTAGAGAACGTTGGTGCCGATGGATCCCGTGACAAGGAAGAACACCTGGCGAGGGGAGCGGAGAGCGGCGCTCACCGTGCTCCAAGCGCGGCTGACCGACGGCATCACAGCGTTGCGAACCCGCGGAATGCCGCGGACGGCGATCACAACCACGCCCAACAACAGCACGACGACGAACAGCAGTCGCACGAGCCCTTCGGTCGGGATGTCTGCGAACGTGAACTTGTCGGGACTGGCCGCCAGCGCCGCGAACATCAACGCGATGGATACGACGACGCTGGCCACCGATGAAAGCAATCCACCGGACGCGACCGCAGACGCCAGGTCCACCCCCTGCTTCTGCAGAAACCTGATTTGCGACGCCATGCCGCCGACCGCAGGGATGGCGAGGTTCGCGAACGACATCGAGAGCTGAAGTTCGGACGTCCGCACGAGCGGGAGATCGTTGGTGACGGTCCCCATGAGCGAGATGGCGTACGGGACGTTCGTCGCCAAGGACAGCGCGATGGCGACGGCCGCCCAACCCCAGTGCGCGTTCTGGATGGTGTCCCAGAGCTGTGCGGGACTGCCGACTTGGCTCAGGAGAGCGGAGATACCGATCAGCGTTCCCACGGCCATGAGGAGGTTGGTCGCGCTGACCCGGTGCAACTCCTGGAGCTGCGGCGGCTCGACCCCGGCCGCTTCGGCGGTGAGCGAGCGCAGCTTGTCCAGCCGCGCCTTCAGCTTCTTGTGTCCGGTCGAACTCCGGACCGATCGGGAGAGGGCAGCGGGCTGCATGTAGGGAAGCGCGCGCACCAAGGCGCCGACGCCTATCCCGGCCACGGCGGCGGCGACGGCCCGCTCCTCGCCAATGCGCGACGACGTCGTCACGAGAAGGTCGGCGACATCGGCGCTCGTCCGACCATCCGTACGCGGCGCGCACCTCGCGAAGTCAACGAGGGCCGCCTTGCGGATCTCGACCAGGACGTGGTGTCCGTCAAGTGAGCCGTGGGCGACGCGCGCTCGGTTGTGGAGCAGTGCGAGCTGGCGCCATGCATCGACGAGCACCACGTCGGTCACGTCGTCGACATGGGCCTCCGCAAGGGGCGCCCCGAGGATTGGTCGCTCGACGAGGATCGCCGCCTTGGGTCCCGCTTGGCCCGCGAGCACGACCTCGTTCGTGTTGACGCCCGCATCGCGCGCAAGGAGCGTGGCATATGCCTCGTGCTCGACCTGCTGGAGGCGCGTCAGATACAGCGTCGGACCGGAGTCCTTGTAGGCCAGGAAGCGGTAGGTCTTGGCGAACAACTGGGCGTCCGCCTCGTCGCGCCCGAGGACTCGCACCGACAGCTGCCCCTGTTCATCCCTGCCAAACATCAGCGTTGATCCCGCCGGCTGTCGGCGGGCGAGGCCGACGCCGGTGGCGTCCAGGCCGAGTTCAGCCAGAGCGGCCGTCACCTGCGCGGCGGTCGGACGCCCGCCCGGCGACCCGAAAATGAGGTGGACGGCAGCGGCGACCCCCAAGCCGACGAAGATGCCGCCGAGCACGTCGTCGGGGAGCCCGGTGCCCAGGTACAGCGCCGAGATCGCGAGCGCCGCGATCAGCAGCACGCCGAAACGGCGAGTGGGTCGTGCGACGTAAGGACCAGCCGTCGCGACCACGGCCACGACGAGAGCGACCCGCTCGACGGGGAAACGCGGCGATACGCCGCGGACCCTGGTCACGGCTCTGAAGCTCGCCGAAAGCCCGTTGCCCGCCACCCAAGACCCGAGGATGTGGGCGATCACCCACGCGCTCACGCCCGCCACGACGAGGTCCCGCGCCAGCCGCCACCGCTTCGCGATCAGCGCCGCGGCCACCGCGAGCCCCACCGCCCAGAGCGTGCCGAGCCCGCGGAGCGTGCGGAAGAACGGCGTCAAGCTGTCGGGCAGATCGTTGAACGCCTTGAAGATGTCCCTCTCGAGTGCACTCGGGTAGCTGGCATGCCGCACGAGTGCGGCGAGCACGAGGCCACAAAGCACGAGCCAGAACCAGTCACTGAACCGTCGGCGATACGGCTCTTCTGAGGCCGGGCCGAACGTTCCGAGCCTCCACTTCGTCCTGCGCTCGGCCAGTCGAGACCGTCGCCGGTCTCGCACCGGTGCTTCGGGACGTGTCTCCGTCTGGGCTATGGGATCTCCTCCAACCGTTTGCGGCGGTGATCCGGCCGCCCCTCGATCAACGCTAGATGCGGCGAGACGTGTCGACCACCGGCTATTCGGCGTGCTCGGCCTCGTTCGCAGTCATGATGAAGGGGCGTGGCGGTCACCGATCGGGGAGAGCTCAGGGGGCTAACGGCAGCCGAAGTCGACTCGCGACGCGAGCGCGGCCAGGGCAACGAGGAGCACCTGCCCACATCCCGGTCGATCGCTCACATCCTCCGGGCGAACGTCCTCACCCGCTTCAACGCCATCCTCGGCGCCCTCTTCGCCGCCATCGTCATCGTGGGGCCCTTTCAGGACGCCCTCTTCGGCTTCGTCCTGGTGCTCAACACCGGCATAGGCGTCGTGCAGGAGCTCCGCACCAAGCGGACGCTCGACCGCTTGGCCGTCCTCGCCGCGCCGCACGTTCGTGTGCGTCGGGAGGGCGAAGTCGTGGAGATCACCGACGACCAGCTGGTGATCGACGATCTCGTCGACCTCGCGACCGGTGATCAAGTGCCGCTCGACGGAATCACCGTCGACGGCCTGCTCGAAGTCGACGAATCGCTGCTGACCGGCGAATCCGAGCCGCTGCCCAAAGGGCCGGGGACCGAGCTCCTGTCGGGAAGCTTCGTCAGTTCCGGGTCCGGTGTGTACCGGGTGACCAAGGTTGGCTCCGACTCCTATGCGAACCGGCTTGCGTCGGAAGCCCGACAGTTCAAGCTCGCCAGCTCAGAGTTGCGCGATGGCATCAACCGCATCCTGCAGATCGTGCAGTGGCTGATCATCCCGGTGGCCGCCCTCCTCATCACCAGTCAGGTGATCGGCCACTCCGACCTCCCCGACGCCGTACGCAGCTGCGTTGCTGGAGTGGGTGCCATGATCCCCGAGGGTCTCGTGCTGCTGACGAGCCTCACCTTCGCCATCGCAGTCGCTCGGCTCGCCCGTCGGCGCGTCCTCGCACGCGAGCTCCCGGCGGTCGAGGGCCTGGCGCGTGTAGACGTCCTGTGTGTCGACAAGACGGGCACCCTGACGACGGGCGGCATCGTGGCCGACGGATACGAGTTGGTTGACGGCGACGGCGCCGAGCCCGTCGATGAGGTCCTGGGCGCATTGGCGGCGGCCGAAGAGCGGCCGAACGCCACGCTCGCAGCCATCGGTGAGCACTGGGGATCCCCGACGGGCTGGACGGCGTCGACGGTCGTCCCGTTTTCGTCGGCCCGCAAATGGAGCGGCGCCGACTTCGGGCCGCGCGGCGTGTGGATCCTCGGCGCACCGGAGATCCTGCTGAGTGCGGCCTCGGAAGGTGCGGTCGATTCGGGGTCGCTGCGGGAGCGGATCGACCGGGAGGCGTCAGCCGGGCACCGTGTCGTCCTGATCGCGAAGTCCACCGCCCGCATACAGGACCCAGGAGAGCTCGATCCGGCCGCCGCTCCCCCCGCGGGACTGAAGCCCGTCGCGCTCGTGCGCCTCTCCGACGAGGTCCGTGACGACGCCGCCGAGACGCTTGCGTACTTTTCGGAGCAGGGCATCGCGCTCAAGGTGATCTCCGGCGACCACGCCGGCACCGTCGGTGCCATCGCCACGACGGTCGGCGTCGAGGGCGCCGACGCACCGGTCGACGTCCGCGGTGTCGACGACGACGAATTGGCCGGGCTCGTCAACGAGCGCTCGGTGTTCGGCCGGGTCACCCCTCGCCAGAAGCGGGCGATGGTCGCCGGGTTACAGAAGGCCGGTCACACGGTCGCCATGACCGGCGACGGCGTCAACGACGTGCTCGCGTTGAAGGACGCCGACGTCGGCGTCGCCATGGGATCCGGCAGCGCCGCCACGAAGGCGGTCGCCGAGCTGGTCCTGCTCGACAACGCCTTCGCGGCCATGCCGGCGGTGATCGCCGAAGGGCGGCGTGTGATCGCCAACACCGAGCGCGTGGCGAACCTGTTCCTGACCAAGACGGCGTACGCCACCCTCCTCGCGATCGTCATCGGGATCACGGGCGTCGCCTATCCCCTACTGCCCCGGCACCTGACGATCGTCAGCTACTTCAGCATCGGCACGCCCGCCTTTCTGCTGTCGCTGCTACCGAACGCCACGCCGTTCCATCCGGGATTCGTCGACCGCGTGCTCCGCTTCTCCATACCGTGCGGGTTGATCGCGGGCGGGGCGACGCTCGTCGCCTATTTCGTCGCCGACAACCTCGGCCTTTCGTTGTTCGAACAGCGGACGATGGCGATGATCGTGCTCGTCGCGTGCGGCATCTGGATCCTCAGCCTCCTGTGCCGACCGTTCAACCCGGCCAAGGCCGGCATCGTCGCCGCCATGTGCGTCGGCTTCGTCGCCATGCTGTTCGCGGCGCCCGTCCGCTCGTTCTTCGCCATCGACCTCCCACCCGCGGCCCAGATCGAAGAGATCACACTGATCGTCCTCGTCGCCGGCTTCCTGCTGGAGCTCACCTACCGCCTGCTCAAGGACAAGGCCGGCCTCACCGCCCACGTCGAACCCAGCTAGCGGACGGTGTCTGCCTTCCAGGCGTTGTATTGCTCGCGTAGACAGGCGCCGCACGGCCGGTATCCGCACGCCTTGGCCGTCTCGGCGTCGGCGAAGAACACGCGGTACTCGGTTTTGAACTTCCCCCGCCGGATCAGCGAAAGCGCCACCGGACAGTCGAGCCGCCCGTACACCTTCTGTCTGAGGTGCCCTCCGAGCTCGCCCGGCTCGCCGCTGTCGTAGAACCCCTCAGGCCCGAGCAGCCGAAATCGCGCCATCAAACCTCTCCAAGTTCGCGAGTTTGTCCGGTTTCATTCCCGTTCGCGGGGTCGAAAATGAGACTTGGAGAGGTTTTTGGGGCTGCCGGAGCGAGCTCAGTTGCTGCGGGGGATGTCCTTCCACGGGATGTCCCTGTCCACGGACGGCTCTTTGGGGAGGCCGAGGACGCGCTCGCCGAGGATGTTGCGCATGATCTCGGAGGTGCCGCCCTCGATGGTGTTGGCCCGGCTGCGGAGGAAGCCGCGGACCGACACCGCCGTGTGCTCGTCGGACGGCGACCACGCCATGGCGTTGGAGCCGAGAATGTCCATCGCCAGGTTCTGAAGGCGCTGGTTGTACTCGGCCTGGAAGAGCTTGGTGATCGAGCCCTCGGGCCCGGGCTGGTGGCCGGCCTTGCGCGCCGCGTTCGCCCGGAGGTTGGTCATCTTGATGACCCGACCCTCGATGACCGCCTGCGCAAGACGCTGGCGAACCTCGGGGTCGCTCGCGGTTCCGTTCTGCTGGGCCAGGGCGACGACTGCGTCGACGGGGCCGCCGCCGACGTTCTCACCGCTGGTGCTCCCCGCGCCCGAGAGCGCAGCGCGCTCATTCATGAGCGTTGTGGTGGCGACCATCCATCCCTCGCCCTCGGGGCCGAGGCGCATGGAGTCGGGGATGCGGGCGTCCGTGAAGAAGACCTCGTTGAACTCGGCGTCGCCCGTGATCTGCTTCAGCGGCCGCACCTCGACGCCGGGGCCGTGCATGTCGACGATGAAGTAGCTCAGGCCCTTGTGCTTGGGCTGGTCGGGGTCCGTGCGGGCGACGAGCAGACCCCACTTGGCCATGTGGGCGAGCGTGGTCCAGACCTTCTGGCCGTTGACCACCCACTCGTCGCCGTCACGCACCGCACGCGTGGCGAGCGACGCAACGTCAGAGCCAGAACCGGGCTCGCTGAACAGCTGACACCAGATCTCTTCGTGCTTGGCCATCGGCTTGAGCAGGCGTTGCTTCTGCTCGTCGGTGCCCCAGTGCATGATCGTGGGGCCGCCCATGCCGATGCCGATGATGTTGAACGAGCGCGGCACTTTCCAGCGGGCGAGCTCCTCGTTGACGACCTTGGCCTGGCTACCGCTCAGGCCGAGGAAGCCGTACTCGGCCGGCCACGTCGGTGTCGCCCATCCGGCCTCGCCCAAGCGGGCGCACCAGTCGTTGAACTCGACGAGATCACGGGCCTGGCGCAGCTTGTCGGCGTCGTTCTCCTCGATCGCCTCGACCCACCGTGGCGGCAGATTCTCACGCAGCCACTCCACCAGCCGCTCCCGCAGCTGGTCGTCGGAAAGGGTCGCAGGAGCTTCGACAACGGCCATGAGTTGAGGGTACTTCGCGACCGCCGGCAGGTACCCTCCGGCCGTGCTGCGCGCGTCCATCGTCGTGTTGGCGCTGGTGGCCGTCGCCTGCAGCCAGCACCAGACCGCGGCCGAAAAGACCGCCAGCAAGCGCCAGAGCCAGGCCCGCGAAGTCGCAAAGAAGGCGGGGCTGTCGCCGCCCGTGCAGGACTTCCTCGCCCTGTACGCGACCGCGGCCGACAACAGCTTCACCGTGACGTATGGACCGTCGCCGGCAGGGGCGAGCATTGTCCTCGTGCAGCACCCGCCGCTGCGCAGGGTCGACGTCGTGGTGCCGCCTGTGACAAGGAGTGTGTTCGTCACCAAGAGCGGGACCTTCGACTGCGTGCTCGAGAACCAGACGTGGGGTTGTCAGACGGCGCAGCAGCAGGAGGGCACCCCGGGTCTTCTGGCGCCGGCGGACATCGAGCGGACGGTCGCCGAGCTCAAGGGCGCGAAGACCAACTACACGTTCTCGGTGACCAAGAAGAAGGTGGCCGGCACCGAGACCAAGTGTCTCGTGACGACGCCGAACGCCGGCGTCGCCGGCGGAGGGAGCACGCTGTGCCTGTCCCCTGAGGGCGCCGTCCTGCTGGTGCAGGGAACGGGTAATCCGCTGCAGGCCGTGAAGTACTCGACATCGGTCGACGACAGGCTCCTGCAGTTGCCGACCGCGCCCGAGCCACCGCCGATCAAACCCTGACCACAGGTCCGCGTCGCACGCAATACCGTTGGGAGCCGTGGCCGCGCCCCTCAGTCCCTTCGAGTCGGTCAACGCCTTCTTCGACCGCGGGGCGCACCTCATACACCTCAAGGACGAGATGTACGACGTCCTCAAGACGTCGTACCGCGAGGTCCAGGTGCAGGTGCCGGTGCGCATGGACGACGGGAGCCTGGACGTCTTCACCGGCTACCGCATCCAGCACAACGGGGCGCGGGGTCCGTACAAGGGCGGCATCCGCTATCACCCCCAGGCCGACCTCGACGAGATCCGGGCGTTGGCCTCGTTGATGACGTGGAAGACCGCCCTGGTCGACATCCCGTTCGGCGGGGCCAAAGGCGGCATCACCGTCGACCCCACCGGGATGAGCCAGCGCGAGCTGCAGACGATGACCCGGCGCTTCACCAATGCCATCGGCCACGTGCTCGGCGTGAACCGCGACATCCCCGCGCCCGACATGAACACCAACGCCCAGGTCATGGCGTGGGTCATGGACGCCTACTCGGCGACCCACGGCTACTCCCCCGCGTCGGTCACCGGCAAGCCACTCGAGCTCGGGGGTGCCCCCGGACGTGAGGCAGCAACCGGACGAGGCGTCGTCTACATCCTGGAGGGCGCGGCCAAGCACTGGGACATGGCCCTCAAGGACAGCCGGGTCGCGATCCAGGGCTTCGGCAACGTGGGGTCGTGGGTGGCGCGCGGTCTCCAGGAGCTCGGCGTCAAGGTCGTCGCCGCCTCCGACGTCAGCGGCGGCGTCTACCGAGCCGACGGTCTCGACGTCGGCCGCATGGTCTCGCTCGCCGACAGCCGCCGGCCGCTCACCGAGCTGCCCGACGCCGAGAAGATCAGCAACGAGGAGCTGCTCGAGTGCGATTGCGACGTGCTCATACCCGCAGCGCTCGGCGACGTCATCACCGATCAGAACGCCGAGAAGATCCGGGCCGGCGTCATCATCGAGGCCGCCAACCACCCGATCACCACCGAGGCCGACGCCATCCTCATGGACGTGGGCAAACGTGTCGTCCCCGACCTGCTCGCCAACGCCGGCGGCGTGACCGGCTCGTACTTCGAGTGGACGCAGAACATCCAGCAGTTCAAGTGGAAGGAAGAGCGGTTCAACGAGGAGCTGCGGGACGTGATGATGCGCGCCCTCAGCGATGTCCTGTTCTTCGCCGGCTCCCGAGACGTGTCGCTGCGGGACGCGGCCTACGCCATCGGCATCGAGCGCGTCGCCCGGGCCTCGAAGACCCGCGGCTACGTGTGACCCGTCGATGATCGAAGTCCACCAATACGAGAACGGCCAGCCGAAGGAGTTCGTCGCCGACGACATCTCCAGGCTCCTCAAGGAGCCCAGCCTCCTTTGGGTCGACGTTGCCAATCCCACCGAGGACGACCTGACGTGCTTGGAGAAGGAGTTCTCTCTGCACCCACTCGCCATGGAGGACGTGCGCGAGCGCCATCAGCGACCCAAGCTCGAGAAGTACCCGACGCACGCCTTCATCGTCGTGTACAGCTCCGAGCTTCAAGAGGTGGACATATTCATCGGCCCGACCTGGGTCATCACCGTGCGAGAACACGAGGGCGCCGGGGAGCCGTGGTCGGTCGACAATTCCCGCCAGCGGTTTGACCGTACCCATGCCGAAGAATGCGACGTCGGCTTCCTCGTCTATGTGCTGCTCGACGAGATCGTCGACGGCTACTTCGACCGCATCGACGAGGCCGAAGAGCGGATCGAGGAGCTCGAGAACCTCATCTTCGGTGAGCAGCACCAGGACGAGACCGCGGTCCAGCAACGACTGTTCGACGTCCGGCGCCGGCTTCTCAAGTTTCGCCGTGCCGTCGTCCCTCTGCGCGAGGTCGTCGGCGCCCTCCTCCGCAAGGAGGTCGACTGGATCGACGACCACGACGTCGTCCTGCTGCAGGACGTGTACGACCACGTGCTGCGGGCGATCGACCTTCTCGACAGCGGACGCGAGCTCATGGGCAACGCCGTCGACGCCCACCTGGCGATCATCAACAACCGCATGAACAGCGTGATGAAGAAGTGGACGTCGTGGGGCGCCATCCTGCTCGGCTCCACGCTCATCGCCGGTATCTACGGCATGAACTTCAAGCACATGCCCGAGCTCAACTGGTACTACGGCTACGCCTACGCGCTCGGCCTCATGCTGACGATCACCGTCGTCGGCTACTGGTACTTCAAGAATAAGGACTGGCTCTAGGACTGGCGTCTACCGGCGGGGACGAGCTCGTCCTCGCCGGTGTCCTCGTCCTCGATCAGGTGATAGCCGCCGAGCTCGGCGAGCAGCCGGTGGCCCTCGTCGGGACCGGTGGCGATGAGCTCGTCGCCGGCGTTGAGGACGACACCCTTGCGGGGCCGGTACAGGTACCGGCCACCGCGCCGGATGGCGAGCAGGTAGAAGCCGGTCTCGGTCTCGAGCTGCAGCTCTTTGAGCGACTTGCCGTCGGCCGGCGACCCCGCCGCGATCGGCACGCGCACGACGACCTCGTCGGCTTCGCCGAGGGCGATGGCGAGGATGGGATGGAGCTCTTCGCCCTCTTCTACGAGCCACACCATCTGCTGGGCGGCATCGCCGATCTCCTCGGCGGCCTGGGCCAGGTGGAGGAGGCCGCGGAGGCCCGCCGGGTCGAGCCGCTCCTGAGCGGCCCGCAGCACCCAGAGCTCGAGCACCTCTTTCATCTCGTCGAGGCGGTCTTCGAGGTGGTTGACCTCGGCGGCGAGGCCCTGATCGCGGAGCACCAACGCCGAATAGGCGAGCCCCACCGCGACCTCGGAGATGTTCTTCATCTCGACCAGGGTGTCGATGGCACGGTCGAGGTCGGAGATGGCCGGCTCCTCGGGCGGCTGAGGCGGCTCCCAATCGCCGGCGCCCGCCAGGCGGCGGAGCTCGGGGATGCCCGCCGACGTGCCCTGAAGGAAGAGGACGTCGCCCGGCATGAGCACTTCGTCGCCGTCGACGTCGGTCACCCAGTCGTGCTCGCGGCGGATCGCTACTACTCGCATGCCGAGCTCGGTCGGCATCTCGAGCTCCCGTAGCGGGCGGTTGTCCATCTCGGACCCGTCCCGCACCTTCACGCGATGGGACACCTCTTCAGCCGCGGCCAGGTCGGCTACCAGGGCACGCGGGATGCCGAGGCGGTGGGTGACGATGCGGCTGATGTCGACGGCCGCGTTGCCGAGGCGCTCGATCGCGCCTTCGACCTGCAGCACCGATGCCATGGCGTCGGCGTCGCGGGGCGCCCGGGCCGCCAGGATCGAAACCGCCCGCATCTCGTGCACCAGATCCGAGAGCTGCTCCTCGAGCTCGTGCACTTCCTCAGCCATGTCAGGGTCCTCGAAGTAGAGGGCCGCATACGCCAGGTCGATCATGAGCTCCGAGGTGTCCTTCGCCTCGGAGAGCATGGTCTTCAGATTTCTTGGGCGGTCATCCATGGTGGAGCAGGCTCAGTGTACGCCCACGAGGACGATGGCGAGGATGAGTGTGAAGGCCCCGACCAGGTCCATCGACGAGGTGATCAGCGGGATGCCGTGGTTGTCCGGATCGAGCCCGAGCCGGTAGGTCGCGATGGCCCCGTAGTACACGATTCCGATGGCGATGACGGTCGCCATGAACCCGCCGATGAGCGAGATCAGCACCATCTTCACCACGCCTGGAGACGCCAGCCCGGCGACCGACGCGGCGATGTCGCTGGACACGGCGACCAGCGTGAACACGGGCACGGCGAACACAAAGATCAGCACGAAGTCGTCTCGCGCCACGCGTGGTGGGACGTTCGACGGCTCGATCGTGCCGAGGTGGAGCTTGCTCGCCAGCCGGGCCGACAGGATCCCGCCGAGGGCTCCCGTGTCCTCGAGGAACGGCGGCACCAACACCAGCAGAGCGGGGAAGGTGAGGAAGGACTCGAGGCGCTTCTCGATAGTGAGCCCGGCGACGACATCGATCAGCCCCGCGATCAACAGGATCGGGACCGATTCCCGCAGGATGCGCAAGGCGATCGGCAGGCCCGACCGCAATGCGGCGACGAGCGCGCCCACGGCGATGATGCCGGTGACCGCGGCCAGGATCGGGGTCACGATCCCGGGGCCGACGATGAAGGTGGCGAGGAAGAGCGAGGGCAGCGTGACCATGTCACCGGCCGCCGTCACGAGGGGCGCGGCCACGTTGTCCATGTCCCATCCGAAGCGCACCGATCCGGCCGCCACGCCGATCGTCAGCAGGAGGACGAACACCGACGAAATGGCGCCACCAACGATGGAGATCACGATGAAGTAGCTCACGCTGATCGTGTGCGGGAGCCCGAAGCCGATGGAGACGGCCTTGGCGAGGATGGCCAGGGCGAAGGAGATCGACAGCGAGAGTGCCATCGAGGCGATGATGTTCTGGCCGACGACGGTGTCAGACCGCCTGCTCACGCTGAACGTACCGGCGTGGATCGACGTCCCCAGCCGGCTTCCGAGGGCGCCGAAGACGTTGCCCCGCATGCCGATGGCCGCGGGCACGAGCACAAGAAGGCCCGGCAGATCGGCGAGGGTTCCGGTGATGGCGCCGAGCGTCAGCCCGGCGAGGAGGTCACCGCCCGATGAGACGAGCAGGGCGGCCAGGCCCTGCCGGAAGGTGGAAGCGTCGGTACCCAGCAGGGCGCGGAAGCGAGCGCCGGCGCGGCGAGCAAGTCCACGCATGACTACTCGGCGGTTCCACCATCGCGGCCTCCAAACCTTGCAGGAGCAATCCTACGGGTTCAGCCCTGTTGGCGCGGGCCGACCTCTTCGATGGCCACGCGGATCAGCACGCGCTTGTCGCGTTCCATGGCGCGGCGATAGTCGTCCCAGTCGGGATGCTCACCTGCGATGCGGCGGTAGTAGTCGACCAGGCCTTCCATAGCGTCGGGCAGCGACACGATCGTGGCCCGGCCCTTGATCAGCAACCAGTCGCCGTAGAACTGCCGCGTGAGACAGCAGAGCCACACCCGCGGGTCGCGGCGGAGGTGCTTCACCTTGTACGCCGTCTCCCGGCTGCTGATGACGGCGTAGCCCTCGTCGTCGACGCCGACGGTGATGGGCGACATCGCCGGCTCGCCGTTCTGCCGGATGGTGCAGATGACGACGTTGTGGTTCTCGCCCAGGAACTGGCGCGCTTGTTCGATGTCCATAACAGTGAGAAGCATGCCCCAGATCGTCGACCCGAACATCGAGCGCTACGCCACCGAGCACACCAGTGCCGAGCCGCCCGAGCTGCAGGCGGTGGCGGCCGAGACCCGAGAGAGGTTCGAGGGCCGCTCCGGGATGCTGACCGGCCACCTCGAGGGCGCCTTCCTTCGCATGCTCGTCGCCATGACCGGTGCTCGGCGCGTGCTCGAAATCGGCATGTTCACCGGCTACTCGGCCATGGCTATGGCCTCTGCTCTCCCCCTCGATGGGAGGCTGACCACGCTCGACGTGAGCGAGGAACACGCCGAGGTCGCCCGTCGCCACATCGAGGCCAGCCCGTGGCGCGACCGCATCGAGATCCGCATGGGCCCAGCCCTCGACACGCTCGCAACGCTCGACGGTCCCTTCGACCTTGTCTTCATCGACGCCGACAAGACCAACTACCGCAACTACTACGAGGCCGTGCTTCCCAAGCTCTCAGACCGCGGACTGATCGCCATCGACAACGTGCTGTGGAGCGGCCGCGTGCTCGACGACGCCGACACCAGCGACGACACGCGCGCCATCAGAGAGCTCAACGATTCCATCGCCGCCGACGACCGGGTGGAGTGCGTGCTGGTGACGATCCGAGACGGCGTGACGCTCGTCCGCGTGCGGACCTAGCCGCTCAGCCGCCGCCGATCAGCGACCGGCGGGTGGGCGTCGTGTGCGGCGGCACCGTCTGCGGCGTGGGCGTGTAGGTGTACGGCGACGAGTAGGAGGGCTCAGTACTCGGCGTCAGGTTGGGCGAGTACCTGGACCCCGTCGTGGTGCGCGTGCGGTAGCGCGTTGTCGGCGTGGGCTCGTCGTCCGACGCCAACCCGGTGCCCGACCCCGACGCGGGCGGAAGGGTTGCGTCGAGCTGGCGCAGATTCGTCGGCGTGGACGGCTGCGTGCGACCGGCGGGGCCGACGCCGAAGAGGTTGAGAACGTTCTCAGTCATGTCGATCACCGGCTGCTTGGGGCAGATCGCCGTCTTCTTGGTGACCTTCGGCGTCGCCGGGAATGTCGTGCTCGTCGTCGGCGACGTGGTGGTGGTCGGCAAGGGCGAGCAGTCCTCACTCAGCTTGCTGATCCACCAGTTCGTGCCGCTGGCCCAGACGCCGGCACCGCTCGGAGCCGTGTAATAGGTCATGTCCGAGTAGCTGGACCGACCGTGGCAGATCACCGGCGACCGGGCGAGAACCTGGCCGTTCTTGGGACCGTTGGGATCGAAGCGGTCGTACTCCGGCCCGATGAGACCTTTCAGCCGGTCGCCCTGCTGCAGCCCGGTCCCCGCGTAGATCCACGTCGACGGGTCGCCGACGATCAGGTCGTCCTTTACGGGGTTGCAGTCGTAGTAGTCGCCGATCAACGAGCTTTCGGGCTGGGAGATCGGAGGCAGGCGCCAGTCGACGGTGACGGCCTTGTTGTCGACGCCGTTCATCGGGTCCTCGCGGGCGCTCTTGTAGTCGACCTCTTGACGGTCCTGGCCCAGCTGGCTGGGCTGGAATCTGATCTTGCGGAAGATGGCGTTGGCCCCGAAGAACGCGATGTTCATGCCTTGGTCGCGCGCCTGAGTGGCCGCGTCGCGCATCTCGGGAGACCAGTACTCATCGTGGCCAAGGGAGAGCAGGGCCTTGTGGTGCAGCAGTTGCCCGCCTCGCTGGTGGAGGTCGACGTCGGTCCAGTAGGTGACGTCCAGCCCCAGCGATTCGACAAGAGAGACCAGCGGAAACTCATTGCCGAGGAAGTCGCCCGACCCCTGACCCATTGCGTAGGGACGGTCGAACGACACAACTCTCGCCCGGTGCTCGAAGTCAGAGCCGTTGTTGCCGGTCTTCCCCTCATAGAGGTCGTAGCCGCCCCACAGGTTGTACGCCTGCCACGTGGTCACAGAGTTCTGAACGACGAAGGCGGCCGTGCTGCGATCGTCTCGGATCGTGAGCGGCACGTAGTGCTGCACGCCGGAATCACCGACCAGCTTGAAGAGGTAGACACCTGGCGGGAAGGCCGACGTCAGCTGGACCGAGAGCGACGGCGTCCACGGCGCGGTGATCATGTTGGTCTTGTTGTCGCGCTGAGCGGCGGCCTGCTGTTGGCCCGGAAGCTCCGCCGACTTCCACACGAGCCGGCCACCGAGTCCGCCGTAGTAGCCGATCCGGTATGCCTCGACGTGGTAGCCCGACTCCTTGGTCGAGACGAACAACCTGACGGTCTCGCCCGGCTGCGCGCTCACCTTGTCGGCGTAGCCCTCGAGCTGGCCGTCCTTTCCCGCGTTGCTGATGCGCCAGTCGGAGGTGCCCGGCTTGGCGTTCTCCGCCTGGACCCACTTGGCCCGGATGCCCTCGACGGCACCGGCGCCGCCGGCGGCACTGGGGTCGTTCACGTGCACCTGGCCGAACTCGGACTGGGCCTTGGACGAGGGCGTCGAGGACGCGCCGGATGGCCTCGCCAGCCCCCAAGCCACTCCCGCCCCTACCGATACCAGGGTGGCCACCACCACCAGGACAACCCTGCTTCGGTGCACCGGGGGGAAAGCCTACCGACGGGGACCGCGCCGCCAGCGGCACCGAATGCGCATGTCAGGTACGTTTCGCCGTCGTGGACCGGCGTACCTGTCTGGAGGGATCCGCATGGCGAACGTGAAACCCATTCCTGAGGGTTATCCGCAGGTCATCCCGTACCTGATCATCGACGGCGCCGCGGACGCCATCGACTTCTACGCCAAGGTCTTCGGCACGAAGGAGCGCATGCGCATGGGCGGCGGCGGGTTCGTCGGCCACGCGGAGCTGGAGTTGGGCGACTCGATGATCATGCTGGCCGACGAGTCGCCCGATTCGCCGGCGAAGAGCCCGAAGGGCCTCGGCGGCTCACCGGTGACGATCAGCCTCTACGTCGAGGACGTTGACGGCGTTTGGGAGAAGGCCATGGCCGCAGGCGCCAAGGAGCTACGCCCGCCGACCGACCAGTTCTACGGCGACCGCACCGCCCAGTTCGAAGACCCGTGGGGCCACCGCTGGAACATCGGCACCCACGTCGAGGACGTCTCGCCCGAAGAGATGGAGAAGCGAGCGAAGGCCGCCAGCGGCGGTTAATTGGGCGGCTGCGGGTCCCGCCACATAGGCCACACGGACGGGCCGTCGGGGAGCTTGAGCTCTCCGGTGACCTCGAAGCCGTGGCGGTTGTAGAACGGGATGTTCGCCTCTTTGGACGACTCGAGGTAGGCGCCCAGACCCTCGGCGTCGCACCGCTCGAGGATGGGAGACATCACCGCTGAGCCGAGGCCCTTGCCCTGGTGGTCGGGGTCGGTGCCGAGGATGCCGAGGTACCAGTGGGGGCGGTCGTCGGGGTGGGCTTTGTCCATCATCGTCAGGCCCTTGACGATCAGTGGCAGGCGCTTGAGGCCGCTGATGCGGATCATCGCCGGCGTCAGCCGCGCCTGCGTGCCGACCGACATACGCCACTTGCCGGGCGGCGACCAGAGCGCAGCCGCCTTGCGGGTGGCGTCGGTGTAGACGTTGCCCTTCGGCATGTAGATCTTTTCAAGCCACGCCTTGAACCCATAGGGCCCGATGCGCCGGCGCTTCTCGTCGTCGGGGCACATCCAACTGATCGCAGGATCGTCGTAGAACGCATTGGCGAGCGTCTGCGCGATCTGCGACGTGTCGCTCTCGGTCGCCTTCTGGACGTTGGCGAGGCTCATGCGTTCGCCGTCGCTTCGTCGAGGAGGGCTGCGAACTTCTTCTTCGCCGCCTCGCGCCTGGTCGGAATGTGCTCGCTCGGGAGGTCGCGCGGCGCGTAGTTCTTGAGGATCTGGCGGGCGACGGTGACCTTGTGCACCTCGTCGGCGCCGTCGTAGAGCCGAGCGGCGCGGGCGTGGCGGTACATGGCCTCGAGCGGCAGGTCGGTGGAGTAGCCGAGGGCGCCGTGGATCTGGATGGCGCGGTCGATGACGTTGTAGAGGACCGAGGCGCCGAAGTACTTGATCATGGCGATCTCGACGCGCGCCTTCGACGACCCTTCCTGGTCCATCTTCCAGGCTGCGTTGAGTGTCAGCAGCCGGGCGGCCTGCATCTCGGCCGCCGATTCGGCGATCCAGTTCTGCACGGTCTGCTTCTCGGCCAGCGTCGACCCGAAGGCGTAGCGGGACAGGGCACGTTCGCAGAGCATGTCGAACGCCCGCTTGCTCTGGCCCAGCCAGCGCATGCAGTGGTGGATGCGGCCTGGGCCGAGACGCTTCTGGGCCAGGACGAAACCGTCGCCCTCGTTCCCGATGAGGTTCTCGTACGGGACACGGACGTCCCGGTAGTAGATCTCGCTGTGGTTGCCGGGGCGGCCGAAGTGGACTTCGGGCTCGCCCATCGTCGGCACGTCACGCACGATGTCGACGCCGGGGGTGTCGACGGGGACGATGATCATCGACGCCCCTTGGTAGGGGTGCACGTCGGGATTGGTGATCGCCATCAGCACGAGGAAGTCGGCCGACGAGCCGTTCGACGTGAACCACTTGTGGCCGTTGATCACCCACTCGTCGCCGTCGCGGACGGCTGTCGTCTTGAGAAGCGTGGGATCGGACCCGGCCGTCTCCGGTTCGGTCATGGAGAAGGCACTACGAAGCTTGCCCTCGAGCAGCGGCCACAACCACCGCTCCTTCTGGTCGTCGGTGGCCCCGATGGCGATCAGCTCGGCGTTGCCGGAGTCGGGCGCCTGATTCCCGAAGATCGTGGGGGCGTAGATCGACGATCCCAGGATCTCGTGCATGAGCCCGAGCTTGACCTGGCCAAAGCCCTGGCCGCCGAGCTCGGGGTCGAGGTGGGCGGCCCACAGTCCCTGCTTCTTCACCTCCTCCTTCATCGGGTCGGTGAGGCGGCGGAAGGTGGCCTCGTCGAGGTCGAGCGTCTCGAGCGGATAGATCTCGTCGCGCACGAAGGTGCGCATCCACTCGAGCTTCTCCTCGAACTCCGGCTCTGTGGAGAAGTCCCATGCCATACCGACGAACCGTAGTGCTTAGGGACGGCCCTTACGGCTTGGCCAAGGCGGCGCCGTACTCCTCGCTCTGGCGGAAGTAACGGGTGATGTACCAGACCGACCACGACATCAGGATGGCGACGATCGGGAAGCCGGTGACGACGTTGATGATCACGAACGCATCCACGCTCCACTTGAGCATGTAGAGGCGGATGGCGCTTCGGAGGAGGAAGTACACCGCCCACACGATCGACACGCGGGCGAACGCGCCCTTGAAGGTGTCCGACCCCTTCACCTCGGCCGGGAACGGGAAGAGCTCGTCGGCGAACTCGCCGGCAAACGGCCTGCCCCGCAAGGTGGTGACCAGGAAGACGAGGCCGAGAAGGAGGTTCAGGACGACGGGCTGGGCCAGGTAGACCTTGGCGCTCCCAAAGGCGAGACCGATGACGCCCTGGATCAGGACGAAGGCGAGGGCCAGGCGAGCGACCATTCCGGGCCGCTGCTTGTGGCGCTCGTAGGCGTAGGCGGCCACGCCCACAATCGTCGCCAGAACGACGCCCAGCACCAACCCGGACGTCTTCCAGCCCAGGTAGAAGAAGATGACGGGGAACCCGGCGTTGGCGATGAACCTCGGTCCGCCCGCACGGAGGATCGTCTTCGTGTCGATCAACTCGAGGCCGGCGGCCTCGACGACCAGCCCTTCCGCTTCGATGGCTCCGTCGACTTCAACTGCAGCCATATCCGTGGCCTCGTTCACCGCGGAGGGTTCGACGCCGTCTGTCACATGCCCTCTTTCGGGGTAGAACAAGCCGGTGCTCCGCAGGGTAGCCCCCGTGCTCCTGGTTGCTCTCGTCGCCTGCGGCTCAAGTGGAGATGGCGCGTTGAAGCACGACGGACACGTAGCGCCGCGAGTGCCCACCATCGAGCTGACAAGCAGCGCCTTCAAGGACGGCGGCGCCATCCCGAGCCAGTACACATGCGACGGCGCCGGCCAATCGCCACCTTTGGCCTGGACCGGAGTGCCCGCGGGGACCGCGGGCCTCGCCTTGCGGGTGCAGGACATCGACACGGCCCAGCAGTTCATCCACTGGCTCATGTACGACATCCCGCCCTCGACAACGTCGCTGGCCGCGGGCCAGGTGCTCGCGGGCGCCAGGCAGGCGACGAACTCGTTCAACAAGCAGGGCTACGGCGGGATGTGTCCGCCCGCGGGCTCGAAGCACCGCTACGTCTTCACATTGCTGGCGATGCAGACGCAGTTGACGGTGTCCGACAGCTCGAGTGCGAGCGAGCTGTGGTCGACCCTCGAGCGCTCGGCCGTCGTCGGCAAGGGCGAGCTCACCGGCACCTACCAGCGGGCCGGTTAACGAAAGTCCCGGGCCTTCAGCGCCTGCGTCGCGAGCGGCAGCGCTTCGATGCGCTCGGCCACCAGGTTGGTGACGCCCTCGGTGCGTTCGAGCATGCCCCGGACGAGGAGGGCGGCCGAAGCTCGCGCCACTTTGCGGTAGCGGGCCCACACTCCTTCGGAGCAGATGACGTTGAGGATGCCGGTCTCGTCCTCCAGGTTCACGAACACCGTGCCCTGCGCGGTCGACGGGCGTTGACGGTGAGTGACGACGCCGCCGACGGTGACGCGGGTGCCGTCGTCGACCTCCTGCAGGGCGGCGATGGCGACGGCCTTGGGGATGCGGTGGCGGACGAACTCCATCGGGTGACGGACCGAGACACCAGTGGCCCACAGGTCGGCGGCCGCCACCTCGACGTCGGCCATGCCGGGTAGCTGTGGCGCATCGGTGCCGGTGACGATGCCCTCCAGACGGTCGGGCCTCGTCTGGGACGCCGCCCCCGCGCCCCACAGCGCCTCTCTTCTCTGCTGTCCCAGCGAGTCGAAGGCCCCGGCGGTGGCCAGCGCCTCGACTGCGGCCTGGTTGGCGCCCGTACGCCGCACCAGATCCTCCTCGGACTCGTAGGGCTGGTTGCCCTCGATCTTCTTGGCCAGCTCGTCGCCGATGTTGCGCACGTAGTCGAGCCCGAGCCGCACTCCCCCGTCCTTCTCGAGCGTGGCTTTGGCACCGCCGAGGTTGACGTCGGGGCCGAGGACCTCGACACCGTGCCGGCGGGCGTCGGCGACAAGCGTGTTCGGTGAGTAGAAGCCCATGGGCTGGGCGTTGAGGAGGGCAGCGAGAAAGGCGGCCGGGTAGTGCAGCTTCATCCACGCCGACGAGTAGACGAGGTACGCGAACGACACCGAGTGGCTCTCGGGGAAGCCGAAGTCGGCGAAGGCGGCGAGCTTGTCGTAGATCTGCTCGGCGACGTCGCCGGTGATGCCCCGCTCGGCCATGCCGTGCATGAGGCGAGCGCGCAGACCCTCCATGCGCTGGTGGCTGCGCTTGGAGCCCATGGCCTGGCGCAGCTGGTCGGACTCGGCGGGCGTGAAGCCGGCGACATCGATGGCCATCTGCATGAGCTGCTCCTGGAAGAGCGGCACGCCGAGTGTCTTGGCCAGGCTCTTCTCGAGCAACGGGTGGAGGTAGGTGACCGGCTCCTGGCCGTTGCGGCGCCGGATGTAGGGGTGCACCGACCCGCCCTGGATGGGACCGGGCCTGATCAGCGCCACCTCGACGACAAGGTCGTAGAACGTGCGCGGCTTCAATCTTGGAAGGGTTGCCATCTGGGCCCGGCTCTCGACCTGGAACACACCCACCGAGTCGGCCTCGCAGAGCATGTCGTAGACGGCGTCCTCTTGCGGGATGGTGGCGAGGTCGACGTCGACGCCGTAGTGGTCGCGGATGAAGTCGACGCCGAGGTGCAGCATCGTGAGCATGCCGAGGCCGAGCAGGTCGATCTTCACCAGACCCGCGGCGGCGCAGTCGTCCTTGTCCCACTGCAGGACCGTGCGTCCTTCCATGCGGCCCCACTCGACGGGACACACCTCTACGACGGGCCGGTCGCAGATCACCATGCCGCCCGAGTGGATGCCGAGGTGGCGCGGGAAGCCCTCGACCTGCTTGGCGAACTCGAGGACGTTGGCCGGGATGCCGGCGTCGTCGGGGACCTGCTGCACGAACCATCCCTCGACCTGCTTGGACCAGGCGTCGAGCTGGCCGGGTGGATGGCCGAAGGCCTTGCCCATGTCGCGAATCGAGGACTTGGGCCGGTAGGTGATGACGTTGGCGACCTGTGCCGCGTTGTCGCGGCCGTAGTGGTTGTAGACGTACTGGATCGCCTCCTCGCGGCGCTCGTGCTCGATGTCGAGGTCGATGTCGGGAGGGCCGTCGCGCTCGGGTGAGAGAAAGCGTTCGAACAAAAGGCCGAGGGAGACGGCGTCGGCATTGGTGATGCCGATGGCGTAACAGACGGCCGAGTTCGCAGCCGAGCCCCGGCCCTGGCAGTAGATGTTCTCGCGGCGGCAGAACTCGACGATGTCCCAGACGATGAGGAAATAGCCGGGGAAACCGAGGGCCTCGATCATCCGAAGCTCGTGGTCGATCTGGTCCCACGCCCCGGGGACACGTTCGTGTTGACGGGGGCCGTAGCGGCGCTCGGCGCCTTCGTAGGCCAGGTGACGCAGCCACGTCATCTCTGTATGGCCCGGCGGCACCGGGTAGTCGGGCAGGTTGGGGGCGACCAGACGAAGGTCGAAAGCGCACTGGCGTCCGAGCTCGGCGGCCCGCTCGACGGCGCCCGGATAGCGGACGAAGCGGCGGGCCTGTTCGGCGCCGGATCGCAGATGCGCAGTGGCGGCTGCGGGCAGCCAGCCGTCGATCTCGTCGAGAGAACGGCGGGCGCGCACGGCGGCGAGAGCGGTGGCGAGCGGTCGGCGCGCGGGTGTGGCGTAGTGCACGTTGTTGGTGGCGACGACGTCGAGTCCACCGGCGCGCTCGGCCAGCTTCACCAGGGCGTCGTTGCGGACCGAGTCGAGAGGGTCGCCGTGGTCCCACAGCTCGACGGCCACATTCCCTTTGCCGAAGGCGACAACCAGGTCGGCCAGCTCGCGCGCCGCGGCCGCCGGGCCTGCTTGTGCGAGTGCGGCGGGGACGGTGCCCTTGCGGCAGCCGGTGAGCACGAGCCAGTGGCCGCCGTGGGCCTGGGCGAGCGCCGAGAGGCTGACCTTGGGAAGGCCCTTCTCGCCGCCGTCCATCTGGGCCTTGCTGATCGTGCGGCACAGCGCTGCGTAGCCCTGCGGGTCGCGCGCCAGCACGACCAGATGGCGACCCTCGGGGTCAGCAAGTCCTGCTTGGGAACGCCTCGGGAGGTCGAGGGTGAGCTCGGCGCCGAAGACGGTGGGCATGCCGACGGCGTGGGCGGCCTGGGCGAAGCGGACGACGCCGTACATGCCGTCGTGGTCGGTGACGGCCAGCGCCTCGAGGCCGAGGCGGGCGGCCTCCTCGACCAACTCCTCAGGGTGCGAGGCCCCGTCGAGGAAGCTGAAGTTGGTGTGGCAATGGAGCTCGGCGTACGGCACGCTGCCCTGCCTGCGGACGATTGCGGGCGGCGGCTCGTAGGGTTGGCGGTGCCTCGATTCCGGGTGGGACGGGCCGGGTAGGGCTTTCCCCCACGACAGACGCCGCTCCAGTTCGGACCACGGCATGTTCGGGTTGTTGAACCCCATCGCCTCGCATGGTATCGAACATATGTTCGACATGCTCGACGTGCGACCCTGAGGTGTCCTCGGGGAGATCCCCGATTTCGCCGTTGGTGTGACGGATGCATCATTGAGTTTTCCGAAGGATTTCTCATACCGTCACAGATGAGTTCTGCGTCGTAGCGCCGTCTCACCCTTCGCCTGAACGACACGCACAAAAGGACGCTTTTTCGATGCTCGAGCGACTCGCCCGCACGTGTTACCGCCGTCGCCGGCTCGTCCTCGTGCTCTGGCTCATCGCCTTCCTCGCCTTTGGCTTCCTCGGCAAGGCCCTGGACGGTGGCTACGCAAACAGCGCCAGCCTCCCGGGCTCCGACGCCATCGCCGCGTACAACCTGCTGAAGGCCCGCTTCCCACAACAGGCGGGCGACTCGGTGCGCGTCGTGTTCAAGGCCGACCACGGCATCGACGACCCTGCTGTGCGACCGCGGGTCGAGGCGCTGTTGAACGAGCTCTCGCACCAGCCTCACGTCAGCGGCACGACGAGCCCGTTCTCGCCGCAGGGTGCACGCAACATCTCGCCCGACCGCACGATCGCCTACGGCGAGGTGCAGCTGGACAAGCCCGGATTCGAGCTGCAGAAGTCCGAGGGCACGGCGATGATCGACGCCGCCAGGAAGGCGAGCGGTAACGGGGTCACCTTCGCCCTGAGCGGCAACCTCATCCAGAACGCCGAGTTCTCGGGTTCGGGTCCCGGTGAGGGCGTCGGCATCCTGGCCGCCGTCGTCATCCTGCTGATCGCGTTCGGGTCGGTCATCGCCATGGGTCTGCCGATCCTGATGGCGATCGTCGGCATCGGCATCGGGCTCGCGATCGTCGAGCTCATCGCCAACTTCGTGCCGGTGCCGAACTTCACGCCGATCGTCGCGGCGATGATCGGCATCGGCGTCGGCATCGACTACGCCCTGTTCATCGTCACCCGGTACCGCCAGGGACTCCATGACGGGATGGATCCGGAGAGCGCAGTGGTGCTCGCCATCCGCACCGCCGGCCGGGCCGTCGTGTTCGCAGGGACGATCGTCGTCATCTCCGTGCTCGGCATGCTGCTGATGAACCTCCCGTTCCTGCAGGGCGTTGCGTTCGGGTCGGCGGCGGCCGTGGCCGTCACCGTCATCGGCTCGGTGACGCTGCTGCCGGCCATGCTCGGGTTCTGCGGCACCAAGATCGACAGCTGGCGAGTGCCGTTCCTGCACTCGACCGAGACCAACTACCGAAGTGGCGGTTGGTTCAGGTGGAGCCGCCAGGTGCAGCGCCACCCGTGGCTGTTGGGTGGGGCCGGCCTGACGATCCTCGTCGCGCTCGCCATCCCCGCGTTCTCCCTGAAGCTCGGGTTTCCCGACGAGACCACGCAGCCGAAGTCGCGGATGAGCACGCAGTCGTACTACATGCTCACCGCCGGCTTCGGGCCCGGCTATACGGGTCAGTTGCTCGTCGCCGCCTCGTTGCCGAACCACCAGTCGGTGAGCGCGTTGGAGTCGCTGCGCACGAAGCTGCAGGCCGACCCCGACGTCATCCCCCAGACCGTCAGTCCCCTCATTCTCAACCCGGCGGGCGACACGGCCCTGATCAACCTGACGCCCAAGTCGGGGTCACAGGCCGACGAGACCAAGGCGCTCGTGAAGCGCATGCGCAACGACTATGTGCCCGCGGCGACGAGCGGTACCGACGTGAAGGCGCACGTGGGTGGCGTCACCGCCATCTTCCTCGACCAGGACCACGCCACGTCGTCCCGGCTTCCGATCTTCATCGGCGTCGTCGTGCTGCTGTCGTTCCTACTCCTGATGGGCGTGTTCCGTTCGGTGCTCGTCGCCCTCAAGGCCGCGATCATGAACCTGCTGTCGATCGCCGCGGCCTACGGCGTGCTGGTGATGGTCACGCAGTGGGGCTGGGGCAAGCAGATCTTCGGCATCCACCACACGGGGCCGATCACCAACTTCATCCCGATGATGATGTTCGCCATCCTCTTCGGGCTCTCGATGGACTACGAGGTGTTCCTCTTGTCCCGTATCCGTGAGGAGTACCTGCGCACGGGTGACAACGCGCTTGCCGTCGCCGACGGGTTGGCAGCTACAGCCCGGGTGATCACGGCCGCGGCGGCCATCATGATCTGCGTCTTCCTCGCCTTCGTGCTGGGTGACGAGCTTTCGATCAAGCAGATCGGCCTCGGCCTCGCGGCGGCCATCTTCCTCGACGCCACTCTCGTCCGCATGGTGATCGTTCCGTCGACCATGGAGATCCTCGGCAACGCCAACTGGTGGCTGCCGAAGTGGCTCGACCCGCTCATCCCCCACATCGGCTTCGAGAGCGTCGCCGACGCCGACCTGGAGGCCGAACTGGCCGAGCTCGAGACCAAGCCTGAGCCGGAGCCTGCTGCCGCTGAGGGCAACGGCAAGCCCCGTCGCCAACGTCCGTTGGTGGCGCCGGGTCGCGAACGCAAGTAGTCAGCAGTAAAAGTTGATTCAGTCGTACGTCGCTTCCACCGACCACCGCCCACCTTCGACAGCAAGGAGGTGGGCGGTGCCATCGACAGTCACCACCTGCCACCGCGCTCGCCGCCGGTGAGCGTCGGGATCCCACCACCGCTCGTCGACCAACCACGGCCCCGCCCACGCCGCGATGTCTGTCCACGGCCCCCCGCCGACCGACAGCTTCGTCGGCTCGGCACTCACATCTCCTCGCCCACTGACTTTCACCGGTTGACCACGCTCGCCGACCACTTCAGCCCGGATCGCATTTCCGTGAACTACGGCTGGGGAAGGGGCCGGAACCCGGCCGGGCCACGGACTCGGTCCTTCCCTCCGTTCTTGGCGCAGAAATGTGCGATTGCCGCTCATTTCTGCGCCAAGAACGGCAGAAGGGGCGTCGCCCCACGGCACCAACTGCACTTGTTCGGCAGGACCGCGGCCGCCGGTGGGTACGGCGGTGGTCACGGCTTCGGGGCCGAGGAGGCCTTGGACGTGGAGGAGGGCGCGGGCGGCACGGTCGTCGAGAGCGCGGTCGCCGCCCCAGAAGCCGAGCTGGCGACCCTCGTCGGGCAGCACTTCCTCGGGGGCGAGGCGCAGGAGGGTGAGGCCGGCGGTGGGACCATGCGGTTTGGCGTCGGAGAGCCAGCCGTCGAGTTGCCAGCGCACTCGTTCGGCCAGAGCGAGGGGCGTGGCGCCCTCGAGGCGCCAGCGGCGCACGAGGGTCTCGCCGTGTTCGGTCTCGGCTTCGACGCGTAGGCAGGACAGAGCGAGACCGCGAGCGGACAACTCGTCGCACAGCCGGTGGGCGAGACCACGCGCCGCGAAGACGGCTGTCTCCACGCGCTCGGCCGGTGGGTCGAGCTCGGCCGTGACGTCGAGCTCGGGAGGCGGGATGCGCGCCGCCAGCGGACGTTCGTCCCCTCCACTGGCCAGGCGGTGAGCACACAGGCCGTCGGCGCCGAAGCGGGCGAGCACAGACGCTGGAGGAAGAGCGGCGAAGGCGCCGAGGGTGCGGATGCCGAGGCGGTGCAGGAGGTCGGCGAGGTCGGGGCGCTCCAGGACGTCGACGGAGAACGTGGAGAGGAAGGCCGGCGTCTGCCCTTTGGGAATGACCCGTCCGGCACGCGCCGCCAGCTCGGCCGCGAACGGACCGTCGGCGATGCCCGCTCGCCCACCGACGTGGGCAACCACCTGTGTGACTCGGGCGGCCAGCGCGTCGTCGCCGCCGAAGTACCGGGACGGACCACGCGTCGCCACCGCGCACACACCGGGGCGAACGATCTCCAGCCGCGGGCAGAACCCCTCGACGGCGGCCACCACCGGTTCGAACGCCCGGGCCTCCCCGTCGGGATCGTGGACCGCCAACTGCAGGCCCGGACAACGCGCCTCAGCTTGGCGCCGGCGCAAGCCTCGCTGCACTCCCCCAGCCCGCGCCGCCGCCGAACACGCCACCACCCGGTTGGCGAACAGCACCGCCACCGGCTCATCCGGCGAGTGCCCCGCGGCCGTCACCGGCCAGTCCGGACACCAGACAACGAGCGTTCTGGTCATCCCACCGCGGTGTTTGCGCGATCCGTCGCCCCCTCGACGACAGATCGCGCAAACACCTCGACGCCACCACCCGGGGACGGCAGCCACAAGGACAGTCGGCGTTCGCGCGCTGCCGCACCGCGGCCACTCGCGACGACGTCGACACGTCGGGCGCGCAGCAGGCCGTGGCCCCTTCCAAGCCCTTCCCATGTCGACGACGCGACGGAAAGCCGTACGTCAGCCGCAATCGACCCGCCCGTGGTCACCAGCACCGCGCCCCGGTCGCGGGCCTTGGCCACCAAGCGGCGGGCGTCGCCGTTGCGGACGTGTCGGGGCAGGCAGACGAGCACGACATCAACGGCGTCGACGAGGGCAGCGACCACGCCCGGCCACTCCTCACCCGGTCGGGCGACCAGCGGGAAGCGCTCGAGGGCGATCCCGACTTCGGCGGCGGCGACGAGTCCCAGCGACGGCAGCCCCACTGCCGCGCACCAAGACCCCGCCTGCGACGGCCCGGCGAGGAGGGCCAACGCCAGAGAGGTCGAACCAGAGACGGCGACTGTCGACCCTCGCCGCAGCCCACCTTCTGGCAACAGGTCGACCAGCGCCGGCAGCACCGGCAACGTGCGCTCGCGTGCCAGCGAGACCGGCCGGGCCAGGTTCTTCAGCGCTGGTGCTGCAGCCTGACCCTCACCAACCGCCCGTTGGGGAAGAGCCACTTCCCCATAGTATCGAACTGATGTTCGATTCGGTCAAGCTGCAATAGCCCGCAGGTGCCGCTTCCCGACGTCGGCCAATGTGCGCTGGCCCGGGCGCAGGTGCAAGGCCTTGCGCACCTCCTGGACGTCAGCTTCGAGGCGCCCCATGAAGAACTTGCGCACCTGGCGGAGGTCGGCGCGGAACGACCAGAGGGGGTGGCCGAAGCTGGCCGGCTTGTTCTTCTCGATGGCGAAGTGGCTGACCCACGCCGGGCCGTATCCCATCACCGGCGCAGCTGCGATCAGCAACGGATTGAACAGGGCGATGCCCGCGGCGCCACACACCAGCGCTGCGCTCGTGGCTCCTACGTGGATCACCCGCGTCGCCGGGTGCAGATGCTGACTCACGTAGTACGGCCAGAACTCTTCATAGCTCTCGGGGTCGGGCGCGGTGACGCCGGGTACTCCGTTCTTCACGTCCATACCCGTACTTCTTCCCAAATCACGGGAACAACCCACGTGCTTCGATGGCCTCCGCCAGGCGTTCGAGGGCCAACGCAAAGGCGCCCCGTCGCAGGGATACAGACAGGGTGTCGGCCTTGGCCCATACGGCGGTGAACGCCTCGTCCATCGAACTACGCAGTCGCGTGGCCACCGTCTCCTCGTCCCATGCGTATCCCTGCCGGCTCTGGGCCCATTCGAAGTAGGACGCAGTGACCCCGCCGGCATTGGCGAGGATGTCGGGGACGACAACCACGCCACGACGTTCCAAGATGGGATCCGCGTCCGGCATCGTCGGACCATTTGCGGCCTCGACCATGACCTTGGTGTTGACGCGGCTGGCGACGTCCTCGGTGATAACGCAAGAAAGCGCCGCAGGGACGACGAGCTCGCACTCCAGGGCCCACATGTCTCGCTCGTCGATCGGCTCGCCGCCGCTGAACCCGACGACCGAGCCGGTCGCAGACACGTGGTCGGAGAGATCGATCGCATCGAGGCCGCCCGCGTTGTACACCGCGCCCCCGACGTCGCTGACGCCGACGACGCGCATGCCCGCGGAGGCCAAGAGGAAGACGAGGGTGCCGCCGACCTTGCCGAAGCCCTGCACGATCGCCCGGCTGCCGGGCAGGGCGATGTTGAGCGTCGCAAAGGCGGCGCGCACACACGTCAGCACACCGCTGGCGGTCGCGCCCGAGTGGGCCGGCGTGCCGCCGAGAGAAAGCGGTTTGCCGGTGACGCTGCCGGGTATGTCGTGGCCCTGCGCCATCGCCAATGTGTCCATCAGCCACGCCATCACCCGCCCGTCGGTGTTCACGTCGGGCGCGGGGATGTCCTTGTCGGGTCCGAGCAGCGGCAGGATCTCCAGCGTGTAGCGGCGCGTCACCCGTTCCAATTCCGCGAGCGACAAACGCCTCGGGTCGCAGCGCACGCCACCCTTGGCTCCGCCGAAGGGAAGCTTGGCGACGGCGGTCTTGAACGTCATGTCCGCCGCGAGCGCGGTCACCTCGTCGACGGTCAGGTCGGGGTGGAAGCGGATGCCGCCCTTGGCCGGGCCCCTGGTGGTGTCGTGGTGCACCCGCCAGCCCGTGAAAACCTCGACCGTTCCGTCGTCCATACGCACGGGAACCGAGACCTCGAGCACCCGGCGGGGCTTTCGCAGCAGGCGGTGGACGTCAGGATCGACCGCCGTGAGCTTGGCCGCGTCGTCGATCCGCTCGAGGACCGCGGCCCATGGGTCGCTGACCACGACCCCTATGGTCCCCTACTCGGACGCCTCCGTCACGCCTTCCGCGGGTTCAGGTGCCGGTTCGTCGTGGTCGTAGTGCACGAAAAGGCTGTGGACGATGTCGCCGAGACCGGCGCTCGTCGCACCCGCTGCCAGGTCGACGGTGACGACGTTGGAGTAGATGTGCACCGCCTCCACGCCGCCATGGGCGAAGAGTCGACGGGCGAGCTCGTCCGGCGGACGGTCACCGAGGATCTCCTGATCGGCGCGGTAGCGCTCGTGCCCCATGCCAGTGAGGCTGCGGTTGAGGTCGAAGCGCACGACGTCAGAGCGCTCGCCGGGCTTCTCGGTGACGGTGATGGGCTGACCCATGGCAGCGGCGACGATAGTGCAATCCCCAACCGACCCGGCCGTACGATCTGACCGTGCTCGAGCAGCCGAAACCAGTTCCCGTCCGCACCATCGCCGTCACCATCGGCATGGTGCTGGCCACACTGGTCGGCCTCTACCTCGTCATCACCCTCGCCCGCATCGAAGCGCTGCTGCTCATCGCCGCTTTCTTCGCGGTGGTGCTCACGCCGCCCGTCAATTGGGTCGCGCGACATCTGCGCCTCCGGCGAGCGCTCTCGACATTGGGCGTCTACCTCGTGCTCTTCGTCGCCCTCGTCGGCTTGCTCTACGTGTTCATCCGGCCCCTCGTCGACGAGGTCGGCCAGTTCTCCGATGACTTCCCGACCTACGTGGCCGACGCACGCGCTGGCCGAGGCACCGTCGGACGGCTGGTCAAGCGGTACAAGCTCGACCAGTGGGTCGACAAGAACAAGGCGAAGATCCAGGAAGGCGTGACGCGCGTCGGCACGGGCGCGATCAGCGTCGTCCGCGGCGTCGCCGTCGCCGTGGCCCTGTTGCTGACCACGCTGGTGCTCTCGTTCATGATGATCCTCTACGGTCCCGACATGCTCGAAGGGGCGACCGGGATGCTGTCGCCCCCAAACCGCGATCGGATACGTGCCGTCGGGCGCGATTGCGCGAAGGCCATCACCGGCTATGTCTTCGGCAACCTGGCGATCAGCTTCATCGCCGGCGCGGTGGCGTACTTCACGCTGCTGGGCCTTGGCGTGCCCTTCGCCGGCGTGCTCGGTTTGTGGGTCGGCTTCGCCGACCTCATTCCGCTCGTCGGCGCCACCCTCGGCGCCATCCCCGCGGTCGGGGTGGCCTTTTTGCACTCGGTCACCGCCGGCATCGTGATGACCGTCGTGTTCATCGTGTACCAACAGTTCGAGAACCACGTGCTGCAACCGGTGATCATGAACAAGACCGTGCAGCTCAACCAGCTGTTCGTGCTCGTGGCCGCGCTGGCGGGTGTCGAGCTGTTCGGACTGGTCGGCGCCCTGCTGGCCATCCCAGCGGCGGGCGTGATCCAGGTGATCGTTCGGGACATCTACGACCACCGCGAGGGCGCCCTCAAAGAGGAGCCCACGATCGGTGCCGACGAGGTACCGATGTCCGAGGTAGAGCCGGAGCCTGTGCCACCATCGCATTGATGGCAACCGAGGTCGTCGAGGTCGAAGGCCACATCATCGACTCGTTGATCCTCGCCAAGGTCCTGGACACCATCGTCGATGCCGGTGCCGAGTACCGCATGGTCGACGTCGAGATTGGCCGTGCCAGCACCGACACGAGCCACGCCCGTATCGAGATTCAGGCCGATGACGAGGACGTGCTGACCACGCTCCTCACGGAGTTGCAGCTGCACGGCGCCAACAGGGTGGAGGATGCCGACGCCACGCTCGAGCCCGCCGATCGCGACGGTGTGCTGCCCGAAGGGTTCTACTCGACCACCAACCTCAAGACCCAGGTCCGGATCGGCGGACACTGGGTCGACGTGGAAAACCCGGAGATGGACTGCGCCATCGTCGTCGGCGACGGCAACCGCGTCACCACCGCGCCCATGCACCGCGTGCGCGCCGGCGACCTGGTGGTCGTCGGCCTCGACGGCGTCCGCGTGCAGCCCCTCGAGCGCCCACGCGGTGCGAATCCGTTCGAGTTCATGGCCTCGGAGGTGTCGTCCGAGAAACCCAAGGAGTTGTTGGTCGGCGAGGTCGCCGAACGGATCAGGATCCGCAAGGCCGGCGGCGGCAAGATCCTCGCCGTGTGTGGGCCGGCGGTGATCCACACCGGCGCGGGCCCCGACCTTGCCCGCCTGGTGCGGGAGGGCTGGGTCGACGTGCTGTTCGCGGGCAATGGCTTCGCCACCCATGACATCGAGTCCAACGTGCTGGGCACGTCGCTCGGCGTACTCCTGCAGGAGGGCCCGCCCGTCGAACACGGTCATTCCAACCACCTGCGCGTCATCAACGAGGTCCGCCGGCGCGGTTCGATCGCGGCGGCGGTTGCCGATGGTTACTTGCGCAGCGGCGTGATGTACGAATGCGTGCAGCACGACGTGCCGTTTGTGCTCGGTGGCTCGGTACGGGACGACGGGCCCCTTCCCGACGTCTACACCGACGTGGTCGAAGCGGCCGACGCCATGCGCGCTCTCGTCCCGGGCGTCGCCGTCGCCCTCATGCTGGCGTCCACGCTCCACGCCATCGCCACCGGCAACCTGCTGCCCGCGGGCGTCGAGACCTTCTGCGTCGACATCAACCAGGCCGTCGTCACCAAGCTCGCCGACCGCGGCAGCCACCAGGCGCTCGGCATCGTCACCGACGCCGGCCTCTTCGTCGGACTCTTGGCGGATCACCTGTGCAGTTGAGGTGTGACAGCCCCCTGACGTGGGGCCGGCGGTATCTCATGTGCCCGCCGGAGCACTTCGGCGTGCTCTATGAGATCAACCCGTGGATGCACCGAGAGGTGACGGTCGACCCCGAACGGGCACGGGAACAGTGGGGCAACCTCAAGGCCACCCTCGAGCAGGCGGGCGCGCAGGTCGAGGTTCTTCAGCCCGCGCCCGACCTTCCCGATCTCGTGTTCACCGCCAACGCCGGGGTCGTGAACGGCCATCAGTTCGTCCCCAGCCGGTTCATGCATCCCGAGCGCCAAGGCGAGGTGCCCCACTACGTCGCCTGGTTCGAGGCGCGTGGGTTCACGATCGACTGGCTGCCCGACTACGTGCACCACGAGGGCGCGGGTGATGCGCTTCCGTTCGGCAGCGTCCTGCTCTCGGGCTACCGCTTCCGGTCCGACGCCGCATCACACGCGTACCTCTCGCGGTTGACGGGCGCGGCGGTGCGCTCGGTCGAGCTCGCCGACGAACGCCTCTACCACCTCGACCTTACGTTCTGCCCGCTGGACGAACGGCGCGCCATGGTGGCGCCCGAAGGGTGGGACCGTTACGGCCGGCGTGTGGTCGAGGCTCTCGTCCCCGAGCTGCTCGTCCTGGACAGCGACCAGACGATGGCGTTCTGCGCCAACTCCGTAGTAGTCAACAGCACGGTTGTCATGCCGTCGTGCCCGCCCGAGGTCGGACGTCAGCTCGAGGCGTGGGGCTTCGACATCGTCGTGTGCGACGTCGACGAGTTCCTCAAGGCCGGGGGCGCGTGCCGCTGTCTGACGCTGGCGCTGGACTTGACGCTCGGTCCTCAGGGTGAACGATTAGGCGAGCCCCGCGGTCGTAGGTGATGTAGCTCCACGCCCAGTTGAAGAACACGGCGAACCGATTGCGGAAGCCCATGAGCCGCACGAGGTGGACGAGCAGCCAGGCCCACCATCCGAAGATTCCCCGCAGGTGGATGCGGAAGGCGAGCTCGGCAACCGCTGAGTTGCGGCCGATCGTCGCCATCTCGCCGTAGTCGAGGTAGCGGAACTTCCACGTCCGCCGCCCGCGCACGAGCCGACCCACCTGGCGGCCCGCGAAGTGCCCCTGCTGGAGAGCGACCGACGCCATCTGCAGATATGGATGGCCCTTGTGGTCGACGGCGCCGGCCAGATCTCCGATCACGAAGACGTTGTCATGGGCGGGCGGGCGCAGGTCGCGCCGGACGACGATGCGTCCACCCTGGCCGCGCTCCAGTCCGGTCTCGGCGGCCAGCGGCGCCGGCTGGATGCCCGCCGCCCACACAAGGCTGTTGGTGGCGAGCACGTCGCCGTCCTTGAGGTGCACGCGACCGGGTCCGACCCGATCCACGGCCTGGTTGAGCCGGACCTCCACACCGCGTCCCCGCAATGTCTCCAGTGCAGACAGCTGCGACTTCTCGGTGAATCCGTTGAGCAAGTGGTCGGTCGCCTCGATGAGCACCACCCGCGCCCGCCCCACGTCGAGATTGTGGAAGTCGCGTGCGAGCACCTCGAAGAGCTCGACGAAGGCACCCGCAAGCTCGACGCCCGTCGGACCTCCACCGACGACGACGAACGTCAGCGCGCCCTCGTCGACCTCGTCTGGCGTCGCCGCCGCCCGCTCGAACTCGGCGAGCACGTGGCCCCTGAGAGCGGTGGCGTCCTCCAGGGTCTTCATCGGGAGTGCGTGCTCCTCGACGCCCGGGATCCCGAACCACCGTGTCTCGGAACCGGCGGCGATGATGAGGTAGTCGTACGGGAGCGCGTCTCCGACGTCGACGTGCACGAGACGCCGGTCGAAGTCGATCTTCTCGACAGTCGCCCACCGGAAGTCGACGTTCTCGTCGTCCTGAAATATGCCCCGCACCGGCAAGGCGATGTCCGCCGGGCTCAGGCCGGCCGTCGCCACCTGGTACAGCAGTGGCTGGAACACGTGGTGATTCCGCTGGTCGACGATCGTCGTCTCGACCGGGAGATCAGCCAGACGCCTGGCCGCGCCGATGCCCCCAAAGCCGGCACCGATCACGACGACCCGCGGCCGCTGCTTCTCCGCCACCTCCTCATCGTAGGGACCGCGTCAGGGTGTGCGGAGCGTGGTGGCCGGCGTCGCCCGACCGGCCCACCAGCCGGCCGTGGCGCCGAGCAGGACGAGCAAGACGAGCGCGAAGCCCACCACGGTGAAGAGGACGGCCAGCGGCGCGCCCAGCGCCTGACTCACGCCGAGCTGGTGGGCGCTGGCACGCCACGTCCAGCGGCCGAGGGCGATACCAATCGGGATGCCGATCACCGCGCCGGCGAGCGCCATCGCTGCCCCCTGGCTCGATACAGCGCCGACGATCTGGCCGCGAGTGAGCCCGAGGGCGCGAAGGATCCCCACCTGTTGAGATCGACGGCGCGCCGAGACCACCAACGCGTTGACCACCGTGAAGAGGCCGACGGCCGCAAGGAACCCGGCGAGCCAGATCGGGTACGAGCGCACCAGATCCAGATTGCGCACGTCAGAAGGCGGGGCGGCGACGTAGCTCACGAGCTTCTCCTGCTGGAGCTGCGCCAGGACTCGGGCCCGGTTGACGTCCGGTGCCAGCCGGAAGAGCAAGTCGAGGTGGGTGTTCTCGTTGAAGAAGTTGCGAAGGTCTTGGTCGTCGCCCGGGATCCGTTCCAGGCCGGCTTTGGTCATCGCCGCGCCGTTCGCAAAGGCGTCGCTCTCGATGTTCGGAAGGACGCCGAGCCCGACCACCCGCAGGGTTGCGGGCGGCGCGCCGGGCCCGAGAACCAGGTTCACCGTCGATCCGATCCTCTTGCCCGTCTGTCGGGCGAGCTTGGTGCCGAGAAGGATCTCGTCGGGTCCGATCGGCTCCCGGCCACTCAGCACAGCAGGCCCGAACGGCCCCCGGACGGACTCGAAGCCGTAGACGTCACCGATGGCGGAATCGATGTGCGCTGATCCCGCGATGCGGGCGAGGCCGACGTCGCCCACCTGTCGGTTGTGCAGGAACGTGTCCTGCATCTGCATCGTCGCCGCCGGGTCGTTCCCGCCACCGGCGTCGGCGTCGAAGGTCCAGCCGTAGGCGGACGGTGTCGTCACCAGGTGGTCGAGCCCCGCCGCGTACGTCAGGGCCGCGGCGAGCGCGCAAACAGCGACGACGGCGCCGATGATGGCGGCGCGGCCGCGGCCGGCGATCGCGTCTCGACGAGGGAGGGCCCAGCGCACGCCGACCCGCGGCGACGGCGGGAGCACGGCCGCGAAGCGGTCGAGGGGACCGACTGACAGGCCCGCCTGCACGAACGACACGGGTCGCCAGCGATAGGCCGACCATGCCGCTGAGCCCAACACGACGGCGGCGAGCACGACCGCGCCGGGAACCAAGGTGAGGGCGTCGAAGCTGATGCCCGGGGGCGGCCCCGTGCGCCGCGCCACCGCGGTCGGGAACAGCGGAGACGCGAGCGTCGCGCCGATCACCGCGAGCAACGATCCCGAGAGCACGGCTGGGAGCGTCGTCGCCGCCATCAGTCCGGCCCGTCCGGGACGGGTCAGACCCATGGCCTCGAGCGGCGGGAAGTCCGTCGCCATCGACGTCACCGTGCGGGCGGTCATGAGGGCCAAGCCCAACAGGCCGGCGATGGCGGCCGCGAGCGCAACGATGGCGAGCGAAAGCGCTTGCACTCGCGCCGCGTCGCGGATCGAAGTCAACGAGGTCTTCGTGGTGCGTCCGTTGAACTGGTCAGCCGATGTCGGAAATCGCCGTTCGACGGTGTCGTGTGCCGTCTGGACGAACCGCGCCGCGCCGCTCGGATGCTGGAGCAGGACCGCGAGTTGCGGCGGGAATCCGAAGATCTGGTCGCCGTAGGTGCGGTAGAACGCGGGTGTTCCGACGAAGTAGTTGTTGGCGTAGCTGACCTGGCCGAGGTCGAGCCACGTGCGCACGACGCCGACGACCCGCACCGTCGGCGTCGGTCCGTGGAAGTTGATCTGGTCGTAGCGGCCCGACTCGAAGGCGTCGGCCTCGTCGGCCGCGAGCGAGTGCAATGGCAACCGGTCGCCGACGCGGATCTTGTAGCGATCCGCGCCCGCCTGGTTCACGGCCACCTCGTCGACAGCATCGGGCCGCGGGGCCCGCCCCTGGAGAACGATGGGACGGTCGATGGTGCGGCCGTAGGTGTTGTCGGCGGCCGCGAACATCAGGAAGTCCTGGCCGGGCATGGCGTCCTGTTTCGTCGGCGCGAGAAACATCGGCGCGTAGGTGCCCGCCGCCTTCACGCCGGGAAGAGCGGCCACGCCCGCACGCGCGTCGGGCTGGAGGCTGTCGAACTGGGCGTCGGAGATGCGTTGCTGCGAGAGGAACCGGCTGTAGGCCGACGACGTCTCCCGGGCCCCGGCGGCGACCGTCAGGATCACCGCGCCGACCACGCCGATGAGGACAGCGAGCACCACCTGCACTCGCCACCTGCGTCGGAGTTCCGCCCCTAGCCACAGCCGCACGACGGCCACGAGCTCATCTCAGCAGCAACACGTGTTGCGGACAAGCGTGCTGTCAACACACCGTGCGGTGTGTCAGCACCCGTATGCGCATTCCAAATGAGGAGGCGCTACGCCTTTCGGCCGAGCTCGGCGAGGAGCTGGGTCTGGCGGTCGGCTCCGTCCGGTACCTGCACGTCGCTGCCGAACATGCCGCTTGCCGCCAGTAGGTCCTTCTGCGGCTCGACCACCTCGAAGGCGGCCTCGACCAGGTCGGCAGGCAGCGTCGCATCCTGGCCGGTGGCCTTGGCCAGGTCCCAGCCGTGGATCAGCACGTCGATGAAGCGGTGGCCGGCGTAGATCTCGCCGGGCACCGGGCCGTAGGACACCGCACACGGCGCTTGCATGGCGCCGTCGGCGTTGAAGGCCGCGGCGGCCTCCTTGGCCGACTGCTGATACGTCGCTGACGGATCGTCACCGAGGACGTCGCCGTCGTAACGATCGCCGACTTCCTCGATGGTCTTTCCCCCTACGAGCGGCGCCACCCAGAAGTTGCCGCTGACGACGTGGTTGACGAGCGTTCGCACGTCCCACTCCTCATCGGGCGTGGAGTCGTGCCACTGGCCATCCTTGACTCCCGCGACGTAGCGGCCGGTGTGGTCGAGGGCCTGCTGGTGCACCTTGGGGAGGTCGACGGCCATCAGCTGTTCACTTGCTCGCGCTTGCGGCCGCGGTTGGCGACGCCCCAGACGCCGGCAGCCAACACGATGGAGACGACCGCCAGCACCACGTGGACGGCCTTGAAGCCGAACGAGTGGGTGGAGTCGCCAACGATGTTCTTGATGAACACCAACCAGACGAACAGCGTCCAGCCGACGGTCACGCGCAGCCAGATTCGGTCGCGGGAAGACATGGCCCGACGCTAGTGCCGGGCATACGCTTCGGCCATGTCGCCCGAGACGATCACTGAAGACCAGTTCCGCGCTGAGGCCGTCTCCTTCCTGGAGGCGAACGCCAAGCCCCGGCAGGAGGAGACGCTGGCCTGGGGGGAGGGCAGCGACAAAGTCGGCCTCCTCGCCGAGAAGACATTCGAAGAGGAGATGCAGGAGGTCCGCGAGGGCAAGGCCTGGAAGGCACAGGTCTTCGACGCCGGCTTCGGTTGGATCACGGGGCCGTCGCAGTACGGGGGCCGCGAGCTACCGGCTTCCTACGAGAGGGCCTGGCAGGCCGAAGCCGCTCGCTTCGACACGCCGTCCGAGCAGCCGTTCGGCATCGGCCTCGGCATGGTGGCGCCGACGATCCTGGCCCACGCCACCGACAAGGTGAAAGACGCCTACCTGCGCAAGATGTACCGGGGCGAGATCGTGGGCTGCCAGCTGTTCAGCGAGCCCGTCGCCGGCTCCGACCTCGCCGGCCTCCAGGGTCGGGCTGTCAAGGACGGCGACGAGTGGGTGCTCAACGGTCAGAAGGTCTGGACGTCGGGTGCCCAGTACAGCGACATCGGCGAGATCATCATGCGGACCAATCCCGACGCGCCGAAGCACAAGGGTCTCACTGGCTTCGTCGTCGACATGCACGCGCCGGGCGTCGAGGTTCGTCCGCTGCGACAGATGACCGGCGGGGCGTCGTTCAACGAGGTCTTCTTCACCGACGTGCGCGTCGCCGACGACCATCGCCTTGGCGACGTGAACGAGGGCTGGACGGTCGCGCTCACCACGCTGATGAACGAACGGGCCGCCATTGGCGGGGGCGGTGGCGGCGCGGGCATCATCGGCACGCAGCGCCTGATCGAGCTGGCCCGCAAGATGGGCAAGAACGACGACCCGATCGTGCGCCAGGCCCTGGCCGAGATCTACGCCAACGGCGCCATCGCCCGCTACACCAACCTCCGGGCGATGGCGAAGATCAAGGCCGGCCAACTTCCGGGGCCGGAGATGTCGATGGGCAAGCTGTCGCTCACCAACAACCTCAAGCGCATCTCGAACTTCGTGTCGCTCGTGCTCGGCCCCCGGCTCGTCGCCGACACCGGCGAGTGGGGCACGTTCGCATGGGGCGAGTTCATCCTCGGTCAGCCGGGGATGAGCATCGCCGGCGGCACCGACGAGATCCTCAAGAACATCGTCGGCGAGCGCGTGCTCGGCCTCCCCAAGGAACCGCGCGTCGACAAATAGCCCCGTGGGTCTAGGTGTAGGTGAAAGACGGACCGTCGTCTGACGTGGGCGTAGCCGAACCGTCTGCGTAGGTCACCGAGACCGTGACCTTTTGTGCAGTCGGCGATGGGGGGACCTGCACTCGGATCTCGGTGTCCGAGACGACGGTGAAGTTGGCCGCCGTCGTCGACCCGAAGCGAACGCCGTTGGCGCCAGTGAATCCGAACCCGGTCAACGTGACGATCGTGCCGCCCCGCCGTGGCCCTGATGACGGATCGACGGTGATCGAGCCGCCCTCTGCCAGCGTCGCCGCCTGGATCTGGGTTCCGGTCGGTTGCCACGTACCGCCGGCGGTCGTCGGCGGCGGCGGCGGATTCGCCGATCCCTTGTAGCCGTTCTGCGCGCACAGGCCGCAGTTCCACGGCGCAGTTGTCGGTGGAGTGCGGCGCGTCGTCGGTGTGGTGGCCGGACTCGCCGCGGCCCCGGCAGCCGCGGAGGGCGGCGTCGTCGACGGCACCTCGAGGACAGGCGGCACGCCCGCCGCTGGTACCGAACGGGGAGGCGCGGCGGCGACGTTGCGGTTCGGACTCGATGCTCCGGATCGCAGGACCGCCACCGACCCCACCGCCAGCAGGACCGCAGCGGCCACGCCGAGGATCACTCGGCTCCATCGATGCGTGTCGCGAACCAGCGCCTGCTCGAGCGCGGCGCGCGTCGCCGGAGGGATCGGCCGTGGCACGTCTCGCGTTCCGGCGAGCGCGATGGCCACGTCGTCATCGCCGCCGTGACGAATGTCGGCGTCCTCCAGCAGGGCCGCCTCCAAGCGCTTGTAAAGCGCGGGCGGGAGCGGACGGTCGCCGCCGAGTTGCCGGAGCTCGTGCTCGAGGCCGTCAGGCATCTCGGTCTCCGAGCCGCTCGCGCAAGCCGATCCGCGCCCGCTGGAGCAACGACTGCACCTGCACTCGACTCCGGCCCAGCTCGGTAGCGATCTCCTCGACGCTGCGGTCGTCGAGGTATTTCAGCACGAGCACCTGCCGGTGCAGCGGCGGGAGCGCGCCCAGCGCCCGCGTTACCTCGTCCCGCCGTTCGATGTCAGCGCTGCGGTCATGAGTCGAGACGTCGTCGGGCACGATCGAGAGTCCGGCGCGCACCACCGCGGCTCGACGCTCGGCCTCGTAGTGCCGGCTCAGGCGCCGTCGGGCGATGGCGCACAGCCACGTCTTCAACGACGACTCGCCTCGGAACGTCGACGCCGACCGCACAGCTTCGATCAATGTCTCCTGGAGCAGGTCCTCGGCGACCGGCGCGTGGCCGCCAACTCGGGCATACAGAAAGCCGTACAGCGCGTCGCCGTACCCGTCGAGCAGGGCGCGGACCGCGGGCGGGTTGCCGGCCGCCGCCTTGACAAGGAGGTCGGCCTCTGTCGCTGCCGGCTGCACCTGCATGAGCTTCTGCCCCTTGGTGCTCCAGTGTGGCCTCCATCAATCGCGGATTCCCGCGATTGATCCCGACCGCACCCGCGCACGAAGGGGACGGACAACGCGGGAGGGGTTATGGCTCGGCGGTGGATGGCTCTGGTTGCGGTCTTGGGGGGGACGCTGCTGACCATGGGGGTGGTGGCAGGGCCGGCGCTGGCGTGCGCCGGTCTTGTCACCCCTGGCGGCAACGTGCGCCTCGTACGCACGGGGACGCTGGCGGCGTACCACGCCGGCGTCGAGCACTACATCACGTCGTTCCAGTTCGAAGGTGGCGGCGCCGAGTTCGGATCGATCGTGCCGCTGCCGGCAATCCCCTCCAACATCGAACGGGGCGGCGACTGGACGCTGCAGCGCCTCGACCGCGAGGTCAACCCACCACCGCCGCCGCCCCCGGCCGCCGAGGGTCAGCCCGTCGTCGAAGCCGCCGCCGCCGAGGAGATCGAGAACACGAAGATCGACGCACTCGACATCACCATCCTCAAGGGGGGCGGCGCGTCGGTGGGCCAGTGGGCGCGTGATCACGGGTTCAAGCTCACGCCCGACGCGCCCGAGGTGCTCGACTTCTACGCCGAGCGCAGTCCGATCTTCATGGCCGCCCGCTTCGACGCGCAGGAGGCGCAGGACCGCGGGCAGCAGGTCGGCGACGGCACGCCAATTCACCTGACGATCCCGGTCTCCAACCCGTGGGTGCCGCTGCGGATTCTCGGTCTGGGTGACAGCGGCGACACCAAGATCGACGCCAACGTCTACCTGCTCACCGACCGCACGCCGGCGCTGCTCCCCACACCCGGCACCCCGCTCGGCTTCGGGCTGATCCCGCTGCGGTCAGAACAGGCGTCGACGCAGCTCCTCGACGATCTGCGCACTGACAAGGGAATGGACTGGGTCCCGCAGAGCATGTGGTTCACCGCCTTCCGCGTCGCCGAGGAAGCAGGTCGACTGCACTACGACCTCGCCGTCGACGCCAGCGGGCGCGGCCGCCCGTCGTTGATCTGGGCCGGACTACGCCGCCCGCCCAAGCCCGCGCCGCCGACGACGGTGCGCCCGACCACGACGGTAGCCCCGGCACCGACCGTGGCGCCGACAACCACCGCCGCGCTTGAGCTCGCCCTGCCACCCGACCAGCTGATCGAACCCCAGCGCGCCGCCTCTGAGTCGGCGCCCGTCGACCTCGGGCTGGCCGTAGCAGGCGTGGGTGCGCTCGCCGGCGCGGCGGTGGCGACGGCGGTCATCGCCCGACGACGCCTCCTCAGGTGAGGCCCGGACTCACAGCCGTTCCAATCGTCGGGCTGCTGGCTGCGATCCTCGTCAGCCAGGGCTGCACGTCAACGTCGCAAGCGGCCACCGACGTCATCAACGTCGAGATCCACCACAGCCACTTCTTCCCCTCGAAGCTGTCGGTGGCCCACGACGAGACAGTGCACTTCGTCGTGCACAACACCGATCCGATCGACCACGAGTTCATCGTCGGTGACCAGGCCACGCAGGATCGGCACGAGCACGGGACGGAGGACCACCACGACGGATCGGTCCCCGGCGAGATCTCGGTGCCGGCGGGTGCGGTCGTGGAAACCACGTACCATTTCGGCCCGCCGAGCCAGAAGCAGATCTTCTACGGCTGCCATCTGCCGGGCCACTGGGCCTACGGCATGCACGGCCCGATACGCGTCAGCTCGTGAGCAGCTTGTCGTTGAACAGTCCCAACACCTTGTCGAGGGCATCACGGGTCGGGGTGCCAGGCGAGTCCTGCAGATGCTCGGTCAGCACTGAGTGAGCAGCGCGCGGGTGGCCGTGTGGGTTGTCCGGTGAGGAATCGATCTCGACGGCGACGAAGTGGTCCCCCAGCTCCTCCTTGAGGCGCTGGAACCGCTGCTCCGGGACGAACCGGTCGTGAGTGAAGCGCAGTCCGACGAGACACAGATCGGGCTCGGCCGCGCAACGCTGCTTTACACGCGCCAGGTCCTCGTCAGAAATGCCGAGGTCGCGGCGATGTGACTTGCTCAGCGCGAACGGGAGCGACGGCTGGCTGAGGACGGGAGCAAGCATGACCTCGTCGACCATCATCGCCAGCGCGAAACCGCCGGTGAAGCACATACCGACGGCACCTACACCCGGCCCGCCGCACTCCGCGTGCATCTGGCGGGCGAGAGCACGAAGCCAGACCGTGACCGGGCTCGTCTTCCGCGTGGCGAAACAACTGAATTCTCGGGAGACACACGCGGGAAAGATCGACTGCGCCACGTACCCGGCACTCATCGACTTTCCGGGGACGCCGAACAAGTGCGGGAGGACCGCCGTGCACCCGAGGCTGGCGACCCGCCGGCCGAACTCGGCGACCTTGGGCGTGATCCCCGGCATCTCGGCGATCACGATGACAGCGGGACCCGACCCGGTGCGGAAGACGTCGCGTGTCTTCCCCTCGTGGGTGAAAGTGCCGCGCGTGAACCCCTCGAGGGCGGCGGCGGTCGTGCTCAATACCCAGGGGTGCCGCTGCCGCCGGCTGTGGTCGCCGTCGTTCCCGACGGCGCCGTCGACCCAGGCGCAACGGTGGTACCCGTCGGACCCTGGATGACCCCGCCGTTGTCGCTGCTCCCGCACGCGGCCAGCACGACGGCGACGCCCACGGCCGCGATCAGGGCCAGCACACGTCGCCTCACTGCTCTTGCTCCCACAGGCTGGGCTGGCGCGAGTAGCGGTGCACCCCGCCCCAAACCATGTGCTCCATGAAGATCCACGCTCTCCGGTGGATCGAGGTCGGACCGAAGGCGGCCAGCGCGGCCTTGTGTCGTGGGCACGGATACCCCTTGTTCTTGTCGAAGTCGTAGGCCGGAAAGTGCTCGGCCTCCTGTTGCATGAGCCGGTCGCGCGTGACCTTGGCGATCACTGACGCGGTGGCGATCGACAGACAGCCGGCGTCACCCTTGATGATGCGATGGCTTCGGCCGCCGCCGACGAAGTCCCAGTGGCCGTCAACGAGAACAGCCGACGGTTCGCCCACACCGAGGCCCTCGATGGCCCTCTTGGCGGCCAGCTTCTGGGCCGCCGACATCCCCAACTCGTCGCACTCTTCCTGACTGGCGTGGCCCACACACCAGGCGAGACACCAGTCGGTGAGGCGATCGAAGAGACGCTCGCGCTCCTTGGCACTGAGCATCTTCGAGTCGCGCACCTTGTAGACGCGTCGATCGCGGGGCAGTACTGCCGCGCCCACGCTCAGCGGTCCGGCCCAAGCGCCACGCCCGACCTCGTCCACGCCGACGACCACGTCGTGACCGCTGTCCCACAGCTCCCGCTCGACATGCAGCCCGGGGATCTTGCGCTTGTTGCGCATCAGGGGAGCAGGGGCCACCGCCACGGGCGCGGACCTTACCGTCAGTCCCCCCAGCGCAGATGCACGCCCGCTGGACCTGCGACGACGCGGCCGATGGGCTCCCAGAGATCCCCGGCGAGCTGGGGCGGCACCGCCGCGAGCAGGCCACCCGATGTCTGGGGATCGAAGGCCAAGGCCTCGACAGCCGGCGGGGCGTCGGACAGCACGTGGCCCTCGAGGTGCTCGCGGTTGCGGGCATCGCCGCCCGTACGGACGCCGGCCTCGGCCGTCTCGAGCGCCCCGGGATAGAAGGGAATGGCGTCGCCGTCGAGCTCGATGGCGACACCCGATCGCTCGGCGATCTCCCAGGCGTGGCCGAGCAGGCCGAACCCGGTGACGTCGGTGACGGCGTGCGGCGGCTCGGGCAGGGCTCCGAGTTGCTCCGCCGCGTAACGATTGAGCCGTCTCATGTTGGCGATGGCGAACGCCTTGTCGTCGTCGCCTCCACCGGCAAGGAGGATGCCGGTCCCGATGGGCTTGGAGATGGTGAGCACGTCGCCCGGCTGGGCTCCGCCCTTCACCCACACCCGGTCGGGGTGCACGAGGCCCTGCACGGCCAGCCCGAAGATCGGCTCCTCGGACCGGATCGTGTGACCACCGGCAATGACGCCTCCTGCTTCGGCCACGATCTCGGCCGCCGCGGACAGGATCTCGGCTACCGCGTCGACCGGCATGTCCTCGGGGAAGGCGGCGATGTTGAGCGCGAGCAACACCCGCCCGCCCATGGCGAACACGTCACTGCACGCGTTGGCCGCCGCGATGGCACCGAAGTCGGCCGGATCGTCGACGAGAGGCGGGAAGAAGTCCGTGGTCGACACGACCGCCGTCTCGTCATCCAGCTTGTAGACGGCGGCGTCGTCGAACGGTGCCAGACCGACGAGCAGACCCGGCACTGCAGCCCCCGCGAGCGTCTTCACCAGCCCGTCGAGCGGCGACGCACCCCACTTGGCCGCACACCCTCCGCACGACGTCCACTCGGTCAGACGGAGGGTTGACACGTCGTGGACACTATTGCCGCCAGTAGGTGCGAAACCCCGCGCTTGCGGCTGTTGCCGAGCGGAGCTGCAGCATGACGACGATCGTCGACGATCAGAATGCAATGATGTCGACCGTGGACCCCGCCGAGAGCGGCGAGTCTCTAGAAGCAGGGATGCGAGTAGAGGTCCGTCGTCGATTTGACGCGCACTGGGCGCGCGGATTCGAGATCACCGCGGTTACCGAGGGTGGTTATCGCGTGCGCCGCCTGTCCGACGGTCAGGAGCTCCCCGTCGAGTTTGCGTTCGAGGAAGTACGCCGCGAACGCAAGCGCCAGGGAATGTGGTGGTACTGACCCTCTAGGTCGCCCTCATCCCGTCGATGAACTCCTCGATCGGGATCGCCGTCAGTGTCGTCGTCTTCAACGTGCCCCGCGCAGCCAGCGTCATCGCCACCTTGGCGATCGCCGCTTCGTTCGGTGCCTCGATGATGTTGAGGAAGTCGTAGCCGCCGAGCAATGCGAACTGCTCGAGGACTTTGACTCCCATGGCCTCGACCTCGCTGTTCACCTGGCGAAGGCGCTCGGGGCTACTCACCAATGTGGCGGCGCCGTCGGGCCCGAGTGTTGAGAGCATGACGTACTTCGGCATGCAGGGAAGCTAACTCACGCGAGCGATGGTTTCAGCTTCGCCGGGGTCGGCGTCGGTACCGAGGAAGGCTTCGACCATTTCCCGGGCGACGGAGGGCGACGTAAGCCGGAGGCCGAGGGCCAGGACGTTGGCGTCGTTCCAGCGGCGGGCGCCCCGGGCCGTCTCGGCGTCGGTGCACAGGGCGGCACGCACACCATCGACCTTGTTGGCCGCGATCGACACACCGGTTCCCGTCCAGCAGCACACCACGCCCCGGTCGGCCTGACCGCCGGCGACGGCCTCCCCGACCCCGCGCCCGACGTCGGGCCACGGCTCGTCCTCCACATCGACGACGACCTCGTGGCCGAGGTCACGCAGCGAGGCGACGATCGACTCGGTCAGCGCCGTGTGTTCGTCGGTGCCGAAGGCAATCCGCACGTCGCCAAGCGTACGTACTCTTGGCTCATGGCCCGCACGGTTGCCGTCGTCCCCCACACCCATTGGGATCGGGAGTGGTACTCGCCCTTCCAGACCTTCCGGCTGCGGCTGGTCGACCTGCTCGACGACCTGCTCCCCCGCCTCGAGGCCGACCCCTCCTACGCGCGCTTCATGCTCGACGGTCAGATGGCGGTGGTCGACGACTATCTCGAGCTGCGGCCGCACGCCGAGGAGCCGCTGCGACGGCTGGCGGCGAGCGGGCGCCTCTCGATGGGTCCGTGGTACGTGCTCATGGACGAGTTCTGCGTCTCGGGCGAGACCATGATCCGCGACCTGCAGCTCGGGCTCGAGCGAGCAGCCGCGTTCGGTGGGGCCATGGACGTCGGTTACCTCCCCGACATGTTCGGCCACATCGCGCAGATGCCCCAGATCCTGCGCTTAGCCGGATTCGAGCACGCGGTCGTGTGGCGGGGCGTGCCGTCGGTCGTCGACCGCACCGCCTTCTGGTGGTCGGCACCGGACGGCTCGACCGTCCGCGCCGAGTACCTCCCCGTCGGCTACGGCAACGGAGCGGCGATGCCCGACGACGCCAAGGCACTGCTGGCGCGCATACGGGCGCACGAGCTCGAGGTCAGCGACCTGCTCGTCGACGGCATGCTCTGGATGAACGGCACCGACCATCAGACGCCACAGCCCTGGCTCGGACGTGTGGTTGCCGAGGCCAACGCCGTGCAGGACGACTATCGCATCGTGGTGACGTCGCTCGCCGAATACCTGTCGTCCGCGCCTACCGAAGGACTGCCGGCCTGGCAGGGCGAGCTGCGGTCGGGCGCCCGCGCCAACCTGCTGATGGGCGTGTCGTCCAACCGGGTCGACGTCAAGCAAGCCGCGGCCGTGGCCGAGCGGGAGCTCGAACGGCGCGCCGAACCACTCTCCGCCCTGTTCCTCGCTCCCGAGGCGTGGCCCCACGCGGAGTTGGCGGTGGCGTGGAAGGAGATGATCCGCAACTCGGCGCACGACTCGAGCTGCGCCTGCTCGGCCGACGAGGTCGTCGATGCGGTCCTCTACCGGTACGCCAGCGCCCGTCAGATCGGCGAGGGTCTGACCAAGAAGGCGCTGCGGGGCCTCCGGTACTCGCTCTCGGACGCGGGCGCCTACGTCGTGAATCCGTCGATGCGGGCGCGCGGCGGCGTGGTGCAACTCCTCGTGCCCGACCGCGGGACGGTCGACGGAACGCAGCTGGTCTTCGAGCGCCCGGCCTCGACCGAGATCCACGAGCTCACCGGTGGGGAGCTCAACATGGTGCTCGGACGCATTCGCAACGACGAGGTCGCCACCGGCTGCGACATCGTCGCTGTCGAAGCCGACGACGTCGACGGCGTCTTCGAAGTCGAGCTGACGACGGGTGTGCGGCGCAGGCACGGATCCGACGCCGCCCTCACGAACCTCTATGCGCAGGCCGGCGCCCGGCGCACGTCGCCGGTCCGGCTGCGCGTCGAACGCGAGCCGTTCCAGGTCGTGCTCGCTCGTGTCGACGACGTCCCGGGGTACGGCTGGCGGCGCTGGGAGCCCCAGCCAGTCGCGTCTCCGGTCACCGTCGACGGTTTGACCATGGACAACGGTCTCGTGCGCGTCGAGGTATCGCCCGACGACGGCACCTTCTCGGCGAACGGTGTGGCCGGCCTGGACCGCCTCGTCGACGACGGCGACGACGGCGACACGTACAACTACTCCCCGCCGGCGCGGGACACCGTCGTCGATCGGCCCGTCCACGTCGAGGTCACGGCCGCCGAACCCGGACCCGTACGCGGTCGCCTCCGGATCGTGCGCAACTACACGTGGCCCGAGCGGGTCGCGGATGGAGCCCGCGTCGGCGAGCGCGCCCTGTCCGTCGTCACCGTGCTGGAGCTACGCGCCGGCGAGGACGTCGTGCGCCTCGAGACAACGCTCGACAACACGAGCCGGGATCACCGTATGCGCGCGTGGTTCCCGCTCCCGTCGCCCGCGGACGTGTCACGGGCCGAGTGCGCCTTCGCTGTGGTCGAACGAGGGCTCACCGCAGAGGGCGGACCCCACGAGTACGGACTGCCCACCTTCCCGTCGCGTCGGTTCGTGTCCGCGGGCGGGCTGACCGTCCTGCACGAAGGACTACTCGAGTACGAGCTGGTCGATGACGGGCGGGCGCTGGCGCTCACCCTCCTGCGCTGCACCGGCAAGCTCTCCGGCACGGACATGGCGTACCGCCCGTGGCCCGCGGGTCCGCCGTTCCCGGTCGAGGGTGCGCAGATGCAGGGCCGGCAGGTGCTCCGCTACGCGGTCCACGTCGGCGACCGCGACCCGTACGCGCTCGTCGACGACGTGTTCCTCCCCCTCGAGGTCGTGAGCGCGCCGGGCGACGGTGACCATCCGTCCTCCGGCACCGCGCTCCAGGTCCACGGCGCCGAGGTGTCCGCCATCGTGCGCCACGGCGGTGCGCTCGAGGTGCGGGTGTTCAACCCGTCCGACGACGAAGCCTTCGTCACCATCGAGGGACGCACTGGCTGGCTCGTCGACCTCCGAGGCCGGGCCGTCGAGCCCTTCGACGGCGGGTTTCCACTGCGACCGTGGGGGATCGCCACCGCTCGCCTCGGCGGCTGAGGCCGGTAGCGCGAATAGGGCACAGGCCGTCGGTAGCCTCGCCCGGTGCTCCACCACCTCACGCTCTGGGTCCCAGACGTCGAGCGGGCCCGGGACTCGTGGAGCTGGCTTCTCGGGCAGCTCGGGTACTGCGTCGAGCCCCCGACGAACGGCGTCGTCGTGTTGCGCCATCCCGAAGGACCGACCGTGGCCCTCGAGCAGTCGTCGGACATGGTGGAAGGCATGCTGTACAGCCGCATGCGGCCCGGGGTGAACCACATGGCGTTCACCGTGCCGTCGTCCGCATCGCTCGACGCCATCGTCGCGGGAGCCGCCGAACACGGATGGTCCGCACTCCCGACCGACCGCCACCCACTAGCTCAGTCCGCCGACGTCGTGTACCTCGAGGACGAAGACGGGTTCGAGATCGAGCTCGTCGCCCCGAAGGGCTGATGGCGCACTACAAGAAACCGGGGTGGTTCACGAAGCATGTGTTCAACAACGTCGTCGCCGGACTGACCCATCTCGGGATCAGCGTTTGGGGTTCGCGCGTGCTGCGGGTGCGGGGACGGACGTCGGGCGAATGGCGTACGACGCCGGTCAACCTGCTGACGTTCGAGGGTAAGCAGTACCTCGTCGCGCCCCGCGGTGAGACGCAATGGGTCAAGAACATCCGCAAGGCCGGTGGTGGCGAGCTGAAGCTGGGCCGGAAGACGGAGCCCATCCGTGTGACCGAGCTGCCGGACGCGGAGAAGCCCGACCTCCTGCGCGCCTACCTGAAGCGCTGGAAGGCGGAGGTGGGCGTGTTCTTCGACGGCGTGAGCGCGAAGTCACCCGAGGAAGAGGTGCGCCGCATCGCCCCGGACCACCCGGTGTTCCGCATCCAGGCAGGCTGAACAGAGCACTTCGATGAAGCAGAGCGGTTCGATGAAGCAGAGCATTTCCTTTGACCGGATCGCCGACCGCTACGACGAGACTCGCGGTGGCGACCGCCGAGGCCAGCAGATGGCAACCGAGATCGACCCCTACCTCGGCGCCGGGCCGCGCGTCCTCGAGGTCGGGGTAGGGACGGGCGTCGTCGCCACCGGTCTGGCGACGCTCGGACGGACGGTCGTCGGAGTCGACATCTCGGGCGACATGCTGGCCCGAGCTCACGACCGTCTCGGGTCGAGGGTGGCCCGTGCCGACGCCCATTCGCTGCCCGTCCCTCCGCTCGCCGTCGATGCCGCCTATCTCGTCTGGGTGCTCCATCTCGTCGGCGACCCTGCGGCGGTGGTCGCCGAGTGCGCACGCGTGCTGCGTCCCGGCGGTCGCCTGGTCGTCATCGCCGGTCGGGTACGGGCCAAGTACGGAGACATGCAGCCTCAGCAAGACGCCCTCGACACGCTGCGCGACGACCGCCCCGACACGGCCGAGGCGACAACGGAGTGGGGCGTCGCCGCGGGGCTGCGTCTCGTCGCGCAGCGCGAGCTCGACGAGTCCCACGAGGCGACGCCGGCGCAGTTCGCAGACGTCCTGGAGCAGCGGGTGTTCTCCTACATCTGGGACCTCGACGACCAGACGTGGGCAAAGGTCGTACAGCCGGCGATCGACGGCCTCCGCGCCCTTCCTGACCCGACGGAGCCGCGGCGCGTGGTCCAGCAACGCGACCTGCTCGTCTTCGAGAAGTGAGACTCAGCCCTCCAGCCGCTTGATCTCGGCGCGATCGGCGGCCGACGTGTGGTGCTCCACCCGCTCCACGCCGACGGGAAGCTCCATGTGGAGGTGCGAGGCGTGGTCGAGCTGGATGTCGGCGTCGACGACCGTGCAGTCGAGCACGTGGCCCCCGCGCGTTCGGTCGGCGGTGACGAAGTGGAGGTGGTAGCCGGGGACGTTCAGACCCTGGGCGTAGTCGGGGAAACGAAACCCGACGAGCGTCCCGGGCACGTCGGTGAACTCGAACTCGCGCTCGTGCTTCACCGCCTCCGCGAGCGGCGGGTACGGGTGGTGCTGCCGGGGGACGGAGCGGGCCAGCACCCGAGGAAAACGTCCCTCCACTCGCACCGCGTAACAGAGCGCTTCGTCTTCGACGGCTTCATCGAGACGGTCGACGAGCTGCTCGTGGTCCAGCGGACCGTCGACGCGGAACTGCACCGTCGGCGTGAACGGCGTCACGACCGCGAACGGCGTGCGCTCGTCTGCGCCCACACGACGGAGTGACCGTCGGTCGCGGCACTGAAGAACTCGCCGTCGACGCCGATCATCTCGCCGTCGAGCGCGTCCAACGTTCCCAGCCCCAGGTCTCCGCGCTCTCGAAGCTCGGCGAACGTGACGTCGCCGTCGTAGCGGCCGTCGAGCATGGCATCGAGCGTCGACGTCTGGAAGATGTCGTGAACGCCGTCCAGATCGGCGCCCATGTCGGCCCGGCGCAGCCGCTCCACCTCCAGGGCGTGCACCATGCGCCGGTCGATCACTCCGCGTCCTCTCCGGCCTCTTCCTCTTGTTCGTGCTCTCGTCTGCGGTCGCGGCGGGCGCGCATGCGTCGGGCCATTTCGGCGGGAATGGCAGTGCGGGACGAGCCCTCGCCGGGGCGGGTCAGCACCCAGAGCGGCGTCCAGCCGATTCCCTTCAGGCGACGGGGACGCAGCGCTTTCCAGCCGAACCGGTCGTCGCCCTCCAGCGCCTCGTGGATCTCGTCGGCTGCGACGGCGGCGCCGGGATAGGCGAGGTTGACGATGCGGCTGGCCAAATTGACGGGGGGACCGAAGTAGTCGCCTTCACGAGTCAGGACCGGACCCATCGCCAGGCCCACCCGAACGTCGGGCATCCGCTCGTCGTCGCCGTAGACCTCAGCCAGGGTCATGGCGATGATGGCACCCGAAGCAACGTCGTCGGTGACGTACATCACCTCGTCGCCGATCATCTTCACGACCCGCCCGCCGTACTCAGCGACGGTGTCATACGCGACGTCCTCGAAGCGGTCGACGATCTCAGCCAGCTCCTTCTCATCGAGCTGTTGGCTGATGGCGGTGAAACCGACCATGTCGGCGAACCCGACGGTCGCCGTCTCTTGCCCAGACTCGGCGTCCGCATTGAAGAACAACTGGCGCTGGGCCGCGGCCGCGAGGTGGCGCCGCCAGAGGTAGGTCACGAAGCCCTCGATCGTCGGCAGCATGGCCGCGGTTACCGCCGTGACGGCCTCGGCAACCTCGTGGTCGCTGGCGCCCGCGTTGCGCAGCGGTTCCTCGACCCGGGACCGCAAGGTCGCCACCTGTGAGTCGGCCATCCGCGACAGCGACTGTCCGAACACGCGCGCCAGCTGCAACGCCACCTCGGCGTCGACGACGCCCTGGTCGATCAGCTGCTTGAGCGTGTTGAGGGCCTCGGCGTCGCTCTCGGTGAACACGCGGTCGTCGTCGCTCGTATCCGGGAAGCCAAGAGCCCGCCAGTAGCGACGTGCTTCGTCGAGGTCGCCGCCGACCTTGTCGACCAGCTCGGTGCGCGTGTAGCGGTGCTCGCCCGGCAAGAGGATGCGGTCGATGGCGAGCAGCTGGACGGCTTGCTCGCCCTGCTCCTCGGCCGCCGCGATCTCGCTCTCGGAAACACCCTGGGACTGAAGGAACTCTCGCAGTGTCATGTCCCGCTCACCCGAACGATCGCATCTCCGACGCCCCGGCGACCGGCGGCAAGAGGGCCTCGCCCTTCAGCTCGTCGCTCGACCAAGCGTCGTCGAGACCAGGCGCGGTCAGTCTCACGCGGTCGACGCCGGGATGGGGCTGCAACTCCCACAGCAGCGCCGGGCGCTCACCGTGCCAGCGCACCGCGAACGACATCCGGCCGACGTGTGTGGGCGCGTCGTTTACGGCGAGCGACTGTCCCACCCACTCGTCGGGAATCAAAGACAGCAATGCCAGCCCGCCGTCGACCTCGCGGACAAGCAGGTTGCGCACGAGCGAGAGGAAGTCAGCGGCCGCCCAGCCGTGATGGCCGTCGCCCATGCAGCCGCCCCCGAGCTGGGGATGGATGGCTTCGGGCCACGTGTAGGTGGACGTGGCCGCCGAAAGGAGCCACTTCAGGCGGTCGAGGGCGCGCCGGTCACCCTGCTCGAGCTCGACGAAGGCCAGTTGCAGTGTGAGATACGTGCCGAAACCGGTGTGGGCGATGCTCTGATAGAACGCGTCGCCCAGACAGAACTCGCGCACGGCGTCGAGCGTGGTCGTGATCGCCGGATCGTCGGGGGCAAGCAGGCCGAGCGGGGCACACGCCACCAGCGACCCGACCATGGCAGGGTCCGGCCGGCGGCGGGGGCCCGCCGGGATGGCGCGAGTACCGAGCTGCTTCGCCACGAGTTCCAAGGAATTGGAGAGGTCCGTCCGCAGACCCTCGGCCCACTCCCGTGCTTGCCGTGCGGCGCGTTCATCGCCGGCGGCGCTCAGCAACTCGGCGCCGTCAAGCAGGCCGCGGAGCGACCAGAAGTCGTCCCAGTAGTAGTAGTCGAAGGGACCCAGGTGCTCCGCCGAGATACTCGCAGGCATCAGGCCGACGAGCGTCTCGTCCCGCCGGCGGCGCTTGGAGTGGCGCTTGCGTTCGATCCACCGCACGCCGCGCGACACCGACTGAACGGTGGCATGCAGGAGCTCCTCGTCGCGCGTCAGCCGCCAATGCTCGGCAAGAGCCCAGATGGCGGCGCCGTTCGAATCCCACTCCTGGCGCTGACTGAAGTAGTAGCCGTCGACGTGCTGGCGGTCCGGGTACGAACGCAGAACCTCGGCGACCTCCGCGTGCTGGCCGTAGCGGCCCATTGCCGTGAGCATGTACGCGGCGTCTCGGAACCAGAAGCGGTGGTAGGTCGACGGACCGGGCGTGATGTCGGCACCGTCGTGGAATAGAAGCATGTAGCGACGGTTGGCTTCGACGGCCTCCGCCAATGACGGGTCCGGAAGCTCGAGCTGAAGGCCGCGGCGCGTCTGCGCCTGCCATGCACGCGCCACCGACGCTGACGACGGCAGCGAACTCGGAAGTTCGGGCATGCGCTCGACCCGCCTGCGGGCCAGGCGCCGCCGGCGCGTCCGCTTCTCCGACACCAGCGGTAGGGCGACGCGAAGGGTGGCGCGATGGGCGAGCGGGAACAGGAACGCGGCCTGGGCCAGCCCCGCCTCGCAGCGGAGGTCGGGAAGCGACGGGCCCGCTTTCCCCTCGGTGACGATGCGCATGGAGTCGCCGCCGTGGAAGGTCGACCCGGCGACGAGCGCCGGCTCGGTGGGGAACAGCAATGCCGGACGCCCGTCGACGGTGACCGTACGGTCGACGAGCTCGATGCGCTCGACGACGGCGAGGCCTTCGGGGTTGTAGGGCCGCACGGTGAGCGCCAGGGCGAACGGCAGGTTCGAGGCGTTCTCGAACTCGACCACGGCCAGCTCCTCCGCGTCCTGGACGCCGTACACCCGCTGGACGGCGTCGCCGCCCGGAACGCGCATCACCGTCTCGACGACGGGCGCCGCGTCGATGAGACGCTGGCGAACGCTCACCTCGCGCGACGGAAAGTGCCACCGGTCGTCGGCGCCGACCCACCAGTCCAGCGACCACCCGTCGAACCAGGGCGTGACCAGGCCGCGAGGATCGACGATCGCCTCCCACGGCGACCCCACGTTGCCCACCATCGTCCAGTTGCGGTTGGTGAGGTTGGCGAGCGTCGGGATGTGCCCGCGCGGCACGAACGCCGACGAGCGGGGATCGATCTGGCGCTCGAGCCAGAACGGCCACACCCAGTCCGGGCCCAATTGCGCGGCCGCACGCGTACGCATGGCCCGAAAGACCGTCCGGGCGCCGACCGGCAACACCTCGGTCGGCAGCTGCACCTCCACGGTCTCGCCCAGGCGCTGGAACGTCGACAGGTGGCGGACGATGTCGTCGCTGATGCGCAGCCGCCCCATGGCCCTGCGCAGCAGCCAGGTTCGTACTCCCATGGGTTAACTCCCGGTGGGAATGCCGTGGAGCTCGGGCTTGGCTTCTCGTTGCATGAGGGCAGGGACGATCTCGCTGGCCTGTTTGCCTTCGTAGAGAACGGCGACGACCTGCTCAGCGATCGGCATCTCTACCCCTACCCGCACCGAGAGATCGAGCACCGCCTTCGACGACTTCACTCCCTCGGCCACCATGTTCATGGCGGCCACGATCTCCTCGATGGTCTGGCCGCGGCCCAGCGCCTCCCCCACGTGCCGGTTCCGGCTCTGACGGCTGATGCACGTCGCAACCAGGTCACCCATCCCCGCCAGCCCGGCGAAGGTGAGCGGTTCGCCCCCGAGGGCCACGCCCAACCGGGTGAGCTCATGGAGCCCGCGCGTGATCAAGGCCGCTCTCGTGTTGTCGCCAAAACCCATCCCATCGGCGATCCCGGCCGCGATGGCGATGACGTTCTTCAGGGCGCCGCCCACCTCGCAGCCGACGACGTCGGGGTTGGTGTACACCCGGAAGGCCTCGGTGCTGAACAACTGCTGCAGCTCCTGGGCGATCCCGTTGTCCTCGACGGCGACGACGCTCGCCGCCGGCCAGCCGGCCATCACTTCCTTCGCCAGGTTGGGCCCGGTGAGCACGCCGCGCGGCCGTCCGGGCACGACGTCGTCGATGACCTCGGTCATGCGCTTGAGCGTCCCCTGCTCAACGCCCTTGGTCAGGCTGATGATCGGCGCGCCGTCGGCGAGGAAGGACCTGGCCTCGTCGAGAATCTCTCGAAAGCCGTGCGACGGCACGCCCATGACCACGACCTCTGCGCCATCGAGCGCTTCCTCGAGCGACGCCGTCGCCCGTAGACCGCTCGGGAGCTGGTAGTCCGGCAGATAGTCGCGGTTGACGTGTGTGCTCGAAATGGTCTCGGCCAGGTCGGGCCGGCGCGCCCACAGCACGGTGGGCGAGTTGCGAGCTGCGAGGGCCGCGACCGCAGTCCCCCACGAGCCAGCACCGATCACCGCGGTCCGAGGCATGCGCAAAACCCTACAAGCGGAGGTCACCCATAGACTCGACGTCGGTGGCTCGCGACCCCTTCGTGATCGCCCAACTCTCCGACCTGCATTGCGGGTCGCCGTACTTCGACGCCGACCTTCTCACGGACGCCATCAAGGAGACGGTCGCCCTGCGTCCCGACCTCGTCGTGGTCGGTGGCGACCTCACTGCCGAGGGCTACGCCGGTGAGTTCCGCACCGCCCAGCGGTTCCTCGACCCGTTGTTCGAAGCGGAGCTGAAGACGGTCGTCATCCCGGGCAACCACGACTCCAAAAATGTCGGCTATCTGCACTTCCGCGACACCTTCGGTCCGGGCGACGTGGCCGAGAAGGGCGATCGTGTCCTGCACCTGGGTCTCGACGAAATGACCGTGCAGGTCGTCGCTATCGACTCGTCCAAACCGGATCTGGCCGAGGGCGAGGTCGGGCGAGAGCGCTACCCGTGGATCCGCGAACAGCTGAACTACCCCGCCGACTTCCGGATGTTCGTGCTGCACCATCACCTCGTTCCCGTCCCCGGAACCGGGCGGGAGCGCAACACCGTGTGGGACGCGGGCGACGTCCTCGCCCTCCTCACCGAGCTCAAGGTGGACATCGTGCTGTCGGGCCACAAGCACGTGCCCCACGTGTGGCTGCTCGACCACGTCCTGATCATCAACTCGGGAACGGTGTCTTCGCACCGGGTCCGCGGTTACATCCGGCCGTCGTACAACGTCATCGAGGTGAACCCCGACACCGTGCGGGTGACGCTGAAGTACCCAGGTACCGGCGAACGACTCGCCGGTGTGCTCGACCGCCAGCGCATGGCGCTCCACACGAGCGCCGAGCTCGCCAGCATGTTCACCAAGACGTCGTGGAGACCGTGATGCCGCAATACATCCGCCTGTTTCAAACTGCCGTCGACCCCGCCGATGTGGAAGAGGTCACCCGCCTGTTCGAAGACGACGTGAAGCCCGTGTTCGCCCGCCTCGCCGGCTGCGTCTCTATCGAGCTCGTCGTGAGCATCGACAAGAACGCCGGTGGTCTCGTAGACGGCGCCGCGTTGTCACGGTGGTCGTCCATCGAAGAGATGGAGACCGCACTGGAGTCGCGCGAGGTCGCCGAGGCGTTGATACGCGTTCGCCAGGTGCTGCGTCAGGAACCCATCTCGCGCGTGTTCGAGGTGCTTGGTTAGTGAGCGAACGAAGCGAGCGAACCAATGAGCAGCGCGTGCCCGGGCACGGGCAGCCGCCGAAGGCGGCGCACCTGTGACCGATTGGTTGGGGCCGGTGGCGGTGCTGGTGCCGGTGAAAGCGTTCGCCGACGCCAAGCTGCGGCTGGCGCCTGCGCTTCCGGCCGACGAGCGCAGTCGACTCGCGCAGGCGATGGCGGCCCACGTGCTCGACGCGGCGCGTCCGCTCCCGGTCGCGGTGGTGTGCGACGACCCAACCGTCGCCGACTGGGCCCGGCGTCACGGAGCGCTCGTCGTATGGGAGCCCGGACGCGGCTTGAACGGTGCCGTGCAGGCTGGCGTCGACCGCCTCGGTGCCGCCGGAGCCGAGCGGGTGATCGTCGCCCACGCCGATCTGCCGTTGGCCGGGCCACTCGCATGGGCGAGCCGCTTCCCCGGCGTCACCCTCGTTCCCGACCGGCGCGACGACGGCACCAACGTGGCGTGCGTTCCCCCCGATGCCGGGTTCACGTTCTCCTACGGACCGGGGTCGTTCCAACGCCACGGCGCCGAGGCCCGCCGCTTGGGGCTGGGCCTGCGGGTCGTACGCGAACCGCTGCTCGGCCACGACGTGGACGTGCCCGCCGACCTTCTGACCGCGGCCACATGACACCTGAATCCGAGAGCCCCGAGAACACGTCGACAGGGTGGGCTCGACTCCCCCGCTGGCAGCACATCGCCCTCATCGTCCTCTGCACCGTGGGGCTCTTCGCCGGTATCGCCAACTTCCTCGTCTCTGACAGCAACCGGGCCCGGGCCTTCCACGCCGTGTTCACCGTCCTCGACGGCGCGCTTCTCGTCATCCTGGTCACCGCCTACCTGGCCAGAACGCGGGAATGACTTTCAAACAGGCATGACCTACACACTCGACCTGCCCGTCCCGCGGCGCGCCATGGCGGTCGCCGCCCACCCCGACGACATCGAGTTCGGGTGCGGCGGCACCTTCGCGAAGTGGGCTGCCGCAGGCTGCTCGATCCATCACGTCATCTGCACGGATGGATCAAAGGGAACGTGGGACCCCGACGCCGACCTTTCCCGACTGGTCGTCACTCGCCAGGCCGAGCAGCGAGACGCCGCTCGCATCCTCGGCGGCACCGACGACGTCGTGTTCCTGGGATGGCACGACGGCGAACTCGAGGATGGGCTCGCCCAACGCCGGGTGCTCGCCCACTGGATTCGCCGCCTGCAGCCTGACGTCGTCCTCGGTCACGACCCCTGGCGCCGTTACCGGCTTCACCCCGACCACCGTCACGCCGGCTTCCTCCTGACCGACGGCGTTGTGGCCGCGCGCGACCCACACTTCTTCCCCGAGCCGGGCCTCCCACCCCACCGGCCGAGCACCCTGCTGCTCTGGGAGCCGGACGAACCCGACCACGTCGAGGATGTGGGCGCGCATCTAGAGACCAAGGTCGCCGCCCTGCTCGCCCACCGCAGCCAGTTCCGCTCGACGATGACCATCGACGATCCGGCCGACGCCAAGCAGGTGGAGCGGTTCCGCCAGCGGGTGGCCGACACGGCCGCCGAACACGGCCGGCCTGTCGGCGTCACCTACGGCGAGCACTTCAAGGCCGCGCGAGACCTGTAGGTGCGCCCAACGCGACGAAGGGCCCTTGCGGGCCCTTCGCCGTCAGAGGGTGACTAGCGCTTCTTCGCCGCGGTGCGCTTGCGGGCGGTGGTCTTCTTCCGCGCCGCCGGGCGCTTGCGAGCGGCGGTCTTCTTCCGCGCCGTCGTCTTCTTGCGTGCCGTCGTCTTCTTGCGTGCCGCCGGCCGCTTCTTCGCAGTTGTCTTCTTACGCGCAGTCGACTTCCGTGCGGTCGTCTTCTTACGCGCAGTTGACTTCCGCGCAGTCGTCTTCTTACGTGCGGTCGTCTTCTTTGCAGGTGACCGCTTCTTCGTCGCCTTTCTGGCGCCCGAAGATGCCTTCTTGGCTGGACTCACGATGCCGCCTTTCGTCAACGCCGTGCTTTACGCGTGGCTCTTGCCTATGAAGGCTTCGCTTCCTTGAGCGATGCCTTCGGGGCGGGGGCTACCGGGTGGCAGTCCCTCCGCTCTTGTTCAGGAACTTCGTACATACGAAGCTCGCTGAGACCTTGTTGTGGGCCGCGCTTGTGCGCGGGTCGCACGACTTCGTGCATCGCTGAAACAGCGACTGTGTCGAGCAACTCGAACGTCTTCAACAGTGCTACTGACTCCCAAGTAATGAAGAAGTACCTGACAATCAGACAGGAACCATCGCTTGCGGTCAAGCATTTCCGTTGCACCGCGTGCTTGTGCAACGCGCGCGCAAACACGAAGTGGACTTGAAAACCCAGTGTTTGCAAGGATTTTTCGCATGGCGCGGTCCGATAACAAGTTTGCATTCATTGTTCGTCATGCACGCGTCGCGCGTGCACAAGATGCAACGGAGTGCATTCACTGAGTCATGTTGGCCGACGGCACGTATGACGCGATCGTCGTTGACGCGGAGCGCGATGAAGACGGCGTGCGACTCGAGTTGACGATCACCGCGGGGCCGAACAAGGGCGATGTTGTTGCTGTGCGCGCGACGAGCCTGACTATGGATCCTGTCGATGTGTTGGGTATACCCGCGCGCATCGTGGTTTTGAACAACAGTCCGCGCGTCGAGCTCGAACCGTGACGCGCTCGCGCGTGCTCGCAATCGCGATCGCTGCACTCATCTGTGTGCTCGGGGCGTGCAGCGAGAACTCGTCCAACCTGCCTGCACCTCCAAAGGCGCTGACGACGCCCAAGAGTGTCGACGACATCACCGGGATCTGGCGGACGGTGCGTCAGAACACGTTGGAACTGCGCAAGACCGGTGCGTTCGCCCTCATCTCGCCGGTCAGCGAGGCGATGGCAGGCAATTACTCCCTTGCCCAGGATCGGATCACGTTCTCCGACACCAAGGGCTGCGGTTCCGACGGCGTCTACCGCATTCAGGCGTCAAGCAAAGACCGGTTGATACTGAGTGAGGCCGACGACGCCTGCGCGGCGAGGCGCACGGCGCTCACGTCGGATCCCTTCATTTACGCTCAGCCAGACTTCTCCTGAGCCGCGGCCGCCGTATCGACACGGCGGTCCATGAAGTCCCGCATGGCGTCGACGATCCCCTCCGGCTCCTCGATGGGCAGCATGTGACCGCCCTCCTCGAACCACACGATCTCGCTCTCGGGCACCAGCTCGGCCATCTTCTCCTGGACGCTGGGCGGCGTGAACAGGTCCTTGCGTCCGGCCAGGATCAGCATCGGCGCCTCGATGTCCGGCAGGAAGGCGGCGCTCTCGTGCTTGCGCTGCTCGCCCATCATCTTGAACAGGACCGAGAAGTCGAGCTCGATGATCTGCTTGAGGTGTGGCGCCAGGCGCTCGGCAGTGACCTTGGGCCCCGCGACCCGGATGAGGCGCACCAGCTTCACACCGATGTCAGGGTTGGCGATGGGCTTGTTGATCGGCTTCAGGAAGACGAACGGGAACACGCCCAGGAAGATGTCGGCGACCGGATAGATGCGGTCGAAGATGCCGATGTCGGCGAAGGTCTTCACCGGGTTCTCGAACGTCCCCGCGACCGGCATCAGCGCGGCAACGCGGTCCGGCGCCAGCCTGCACGCCTCGACGATGATTTGTACGCCCAGGGAGTGACCGGCGAGAGCGACCTGTTCCAGGCCGAGGTCGTCGATCACCTCGAGGACGTCGCGCGCCAGACGCTCGGTACTGACGTCTTCGCTGCGGACGTTGCGGGCGAGGAAGCCGGGGTCCCGCGGCATCCCCGACTCTCCGTGTCCTCGGGTGTCCATGAAGATCGTGGGGTGGCCGGCCTCGACCAGGCCCGGGCCGATCGCCACCCAGTAGGCGTCGCTGCACGTCCAGCCGTTGACGAACAGGATCGGCGTCTTCGGGCCGTCACCGACGACGGTGTAGGCGATGGGTGTGCCGTCTGAGACCGTCACCGTGCGGTCCTTGGGCCAGATGGCGTATTCGCGGGCGGTAGGGATGGGCATGGGCGTTATCTCACCAGGGAAGAGAGGTCGGCAACGACCTCAGTGGGTTCGGGGTCGACGGGCAGATCCCCTTCCTTGGTGACCCCGCTCAGTACGAGAGCGAACCGGACGCCGAGAGCCACGGCGAGCAGCCCGTCGGTCGACGGCCGGTCACCGACCACGGTGGAACCGTCGAGGTCGTCTCCGAGCCGCCGCCGCACGAGCTTGACCATCGCTTCGTGCGGCTTCCCGGCGACAGTGGGTTCCACGCCCGCGGCAGTGGCGACGGCGGCGAGGATGGCGCCGCCTCCGGGGATGGGGCCTTCGGGCGTGGGATAGGTGGCGTCGTCGTTGGTGCCGATGAGCCTCGCTCCGCCCATGACCGCCTGGGCGGCGCGCGTCAACCCCTCGTAGTCGAAGTCGCGGTGCCAACCGACGACGACGGCGTCGGCCTTCCCGTCTCGAACGGTGCGCACGTCGCGGGCCTGCAGTGCCTCCTGCACGCCGGCGCCAGCGCACACCAGCGCCGTCTGACCGGGTTCGAGCAGCGTCGCCGCCGCCTGCGCTGACGTCACGAGGTCGTCGCTCTCGGTCGGGACGCCGACACGCTCGAGCTTGGCCAGGTAGTCGCCCACGCGCGCCGACGAGTTGTTCGACACAAACAGCACGCGGTCGCCACGGGCGCGCAAACGAGCGATGGCCTCGGGCGAACCCGGGATGGCGTCGTCGCTCAGCCACAGGACGCCGTCGAGGTCCAGAATCCAGGCCATCAGCTCAACCGGTCCAAGAGCGCGGCGCGGGTGACGTATGTCTGATCGCCGCGCACATGCGGCGGCACTCTGAAGCGCGCCGCGCGCACGGCGAGGCCGGTGCCGTCGGGCAGGAACGTGGCCAGCAGTTCGTCGCCATCGGTGAAGGCGACGACGGCGCCGAGCACGACGAGCGGGCCCGACGCCGTCATCCGGCGCACCGAGACGATGACGAAGGGGTCGAACGGCTTGGCCCCGGCCGGCCGGTAGGTCGGCGCCGACGCCCCGGTCGTGAGATCGGGATCCAGCTCACCGCCGCAGTCGGGGCACATCGTCCAGCCGTCATCGACGTCCTTGTGGCACCACAGGCAGCGCACGGCGCCCGAGGCTAGGAGTTGACGTGTTCGACGATGAGCTTGGTGATGATCTCGGGCGCCTCTTCGGGGATCCAGTGGCTCGAGTCGAGCCGCTCGTACCGGTAGGAACCGGTGACGCAGCCACCCGTCAGGTCCGCGGCCTTGCTTCCGAGAGCGAAGTCCGCGGTGCCGTAGACGTAAAGCGTCGGCACGGAGACGGACCGATGCCTCGTGGGCGGCGTGAACGGCACGGCTCGGTACCAGTTGATGGCGGCCGTCATCGCTCCCGGCTCGTCGAGAACGGCCATGTAGGCGTCGAGCTTCTGTTCCGGAAGCCCTGAGCGCAGCAGGGTCTCGCGGAAGCGACGCCCGCCGAACTGTGATGTCGCCGACCATTCCGGCAACCGTGGCAGTTGGTAGAAGAGGAAGTACCACGAGCGCAGCAGCTGCGTGCTGCTCAGCATCGACCGCGCGAACGCCGTCGGGTGAGGCGTGGCCAGCGACGTCATCGTTTTCACTCGACCGGGATGCCACATGGCGACGTACCACGCCACCGCCCCACCCCAGTCGTGACCGACGACGTGGAAACGCTCGGCACCGGCGGCGTCAGCCAGGGCGAGCACGTCGGCGACAAGGTTGTCGGCCACGTAGGCCCGGCGCCCTTTGGGTCGGGCACGCGGCGAGTACCCACGCTGGTCGGGAGCCAACACGCGGTACCCGGCGCTCACGAGCCCGGGAATCACGTCCTCCCACGACGCCTTCGTCTCGGGATACCCGTGCAGCAGGACGATGACCTCACCGTCGGCCGACCCCTCTTCTCTGACGTCGAAGACCAGATCGCCGTTGCGGTACTCGTTCACCGCCCGGAGGCTAAGTGTTTGCGCGATCGGTGGGCTATACGACCACCGATCGCGCAAACACTCGAAGGATCAGGCGCCGATCAGCCGCGCCGTCGCCCGGCGACCCGACAGCTTGATGACCTCGATGGCATTGGGGAGCTGTTCTTTGACCTCGGCGTCGTGGGTGACGACGAGGACCTGGCGGAAGCGGCCCTTGAGGCGCTCGAGGGCCATCAGCATGCGCTCCTTGCGGTCGGCATCGAGAGGACCGAAGACTTCGTCGAGCACGAGAAGGCCGACGGTGCCGCCGGACTGGAAGCGCACGTGCTCGCTGATGGCGACCCGCAACGCGAGGTTGGCCAGGTCGGTCTCGGATCCGGAGAAGCGGTCCATGCCGTACACGCGGCCGGCGTCGTGGATCTGGATGTCGTAGCTCTCGGGGTCGACCTCGAGGAGGTCGTATTCGTGGTCGGTGAGCTCCGCGAACAGGTCGGCGGCTTGGGCCGACAGGCGAGGACCGACCGTGGCGACCAGGTTGTTGCGGAAGACGTTGAGCAGCTCGCCGAGGCGCGTGAGGTGCCGGGCGTCCTCGGCCAGGTCGGCGATCTTGGCGTGCTGCTCGACGGCGTCGGCTAGGCGCTTGGCCGTCTGCTCGGCGATCGTGCGTGACTCGGCCGCCTTGATCCCGGCCGCCTGCGAGTCCTTTCGCGCCATCGTCAGCGCCGACTCCGCCGCCTCGAGTCTCTTGGCCGCGGCCTCGAGGTCGGCGGGCTTGAACGCCAGCGCCGTCACCTTCTCGCGCAGGGTCTGCAGCGTGCCGTTGAGCTCGGCGACCCGCTCCTGCTCGGTACGGAGCTCGGACTCGACCGCGGTGCGGCGACTGAGCCGGTCGCGAAGGACTTCGCACTGTGTCTGGGCCTTGCGACGGCGGTCGACCTCGACGGCCAAGGCGCGGCCCTCGTCGGGCTGGGGTGCAGGATCGAGGCCTTGCAGGGCCTCTGCCAGTGCCTGCTCGGCTGCCGTGCGCCGCTCCATCGCCTTCTCGTGGGCCGCCCATGCCTCCAGGGCCTTCTTCAGTGCCTTCGCTTGACCGTCGGCGTCCTTGGCCGCGACGGCGGCCGCCTTGGCGAGCGTCTTCTGCTGACTGGCCAACTCCTTGACCGCGGCTTCGGCACGGCTCAGCTCGTCCGCCCGGTGCTGCTGCACCTGCTCGAAGGCATCGCCCAGCGCCTGACCGCACAGAGGGCAGTCAGCCTCGCCCGACAGCGCGGACGCCCGGTGGACCATCTCGTTTGCGCGAGCCAGCTCGTCGTTGGCCGCCTTCATGCGGCCCTCGACCTCGGCCAGCTCGCGCCGCACGCGCTCGGCCTCGACGCGCACGGCTTCAACTGCTTCTTCGTCGGGTCGGGCGGGAGCCTCGGTCGTGGGGAGTTCGGCGAGAGCTTTGCGAGCGCGGTCGACGACCTGCACAGCGGCGAGTCGTTGCTCTGCTTGCGCGAGGCCAGCGGCGTCGGGTTCGAGCTTGGCGAGGGAGTCGGCCGCATCGCCGAGCCCCTTCAGCTCCGCCTCCAACTCTTTCGCCCGCTTTTCGGCCCGCTCGAACTCCGCTTTCGTGGCTTTGCCCTCGGCCACGATGCGGTCGTACTCGTTGCGGGTCACGACGAGTGCATCGTGTGCCTTGCGCGCCGTGGCGTGGCTCTGCTCGGCCTCGCCGAGACGCTTTGTTGCCGTGGCTTCTGTTTCAGCGGCGGTCTTGGCAACTGCTTCGGCCTCGGCGACGTCGGCCTTGGCCTTCGCGAGATCGGGCAGAAGGTCGCGGGCTCTGGTGAATTGCTCCATCGCCATACGTCCGTCTTTGCGGGCCTGATCCTTGGCCGCGTCGACGGGGTTGATGCCGAGGAGCTGCAGCACCAGCTTGCGCCGCTCGGCCGGCGTCTGGCCGCTGAAGCTGGCGATCTGCTTCTGCTCCGCGAACACCGACGCGCGGAAGGCGGCGTCGTCCATGCCGAGAATGGAGCGCACGTAGCGGGCGGTGTCGCGCACCCCTTCAGCGACCTGCAGGCCGTCGGCGTGGGCCTGGGCCTTCACCGTCGAGTTCACGCCACTGATCGTGCGGCGGACGACGTAGAGGTGACCCTCGTGCTCGAACTCGACCTCGGCCACGCAGTCGGCGTTCACGCCCGACGTACGGATCTCGTCGTTCGCCGTGCGGGCCCGTCCGTAAAGCGTGAACCGGATCGCCTCCATCAGCGTGCTCTTGCCAGCGCCGTTGGCGCCGTAGACGCCGATCAATCCAGGCGGCAGCTCGAGGTCGAGGTCCTCGTAGACCCGGTAGTTCCGGAGGCGGACGCGGGTCAGTCTCATTTCTCGTCCGCGCCTTCGACGGCCGCGGAGAGGTACTCGTGGCCGAGCTGGCGGATGCGGTCGCGGTCGTAGCCGGTGAGGTCGGTGCCGGGGCTGTCGAGGTAGGCGTCCCACCGTGCCGGCATGGACTCGAGTTCGGGGAGATCGGCTTGCGCGAGCACGCCTACGAACGTGGGCTCGATCTTGAGGTGCAGCGCGGCGCCGGCGGCGTCGCGCACCGCTTGCAGGTCGAGGAGGCGGTAGGCCTCGGGGTCGACGCCGTCGAGGTAGAGGCGGGCGACGGCGCCTTCGGGGACGGTGGCGGCCCGCTGCAGGACGAGGTCCTGCACTTCGGCGGGCGACAACCCGAGCGCCTGCACGGTCTCCAACGTGACCAGCTCTCGCTGCCCGGTGAGCGGCACATGCGTGCACTCGCCGGTGTCGGTGTCGAGCACAAGGATGCCCTTGGCCTTGTCGGGGTCGTCGGCGAACGTGAACGTGTCGGTGGAGCCGGCGTACCAGATGCCGCGGCCGACCTGAGTGTGGAAGTGGTAGTGGCCGAGGAGGACGAGGTCGCTCTGGAGCATCCCGGCGTCGACTTCGATCTCGTTGATGTCGGCGTAGCGGGGCTCGACCTGCGTGATGCGGGGATGGGTCAGCAGCAGGTTCGTGCGATCGGCGGCGCGGCCCTTCGCCGCCGTCTCGAGGGCGTCGAGCGTGGCCTCGACAGTGAGCATCTGCGGCACGGCGTGGACGACGAGACCGGCGAACTCGAACCGCTCGTACTGCAGGCGGTGGGCGAAGTGCACGCTGCCGGTGAAGGTGTCGGCCAGTGCGCTGTACGGGCTGCCCGTGCCGGGGAGCCGTGGCGTGTCGTGGTTGCCGCTGATGACGACGGCGGGCACCCCGTGCTCGCGGATCTTCACGAGCATGCGTTGCGCGAGGCGGAACGACCGATACGTCGGACGCGGATGGTCAAAGACGTCGCCCAACCACACGATGAGATCAGGCTGCTGGGCCAACGCCAGGTCGACGGCTGCCTCGAAGGACACCTCGAAGTCGCGCTCCCGTTGGTTCACGCCTTCGGGCGTGGTGAACGGGAGGTAGGACCGGCCGAGGTGGGCGTCGCCGAGCGCAGCAACCTTCACCGTTGACTCAATCCACCAGCGCCGACACGTTGGCCGGCGCGGCTTCCATGCGCGCGGGCGGAGGGTCGCAGGTGCGCACCACGTCCTCATAGAGGTGCACCTTGGCCGGCACCGCGAACGGCGCCTCCAGGTTGGCGACGAGGCACTCGCCGGGCATCAGCGTCTGGATCTCGGGGCCGAGGGCGCTGATGTCCTGCTTGGACGAGGAGCGCAGGATGTTGCGGTCCTTCTCGTCGGCCAGGCCGAGCACAAAGAAGGTGTTGAACTGGCTCAGGAGCTCGTCGTCGAGGAGCTTGGGCTGCTGGGTGACGGCGCACAGGCCGACCTTGAACTTGCGGCCCTCACGAGCGACTCGCGGGAACACGTTCGACTCGCGGTCGCGGTTGCGGGACAGCACGCGCTGGGCCTCTTCCAGGGCGATGGCGACGACCGGTAGCCGCTCGTGCAGCTCGGGCTGTTCGAGGTACGCGGACGACCACTCGTCGAGGATCTTCCGGGCGAGGAACGAGGCGACGAGCACCTCCTCGGTGGACCCCAGGCCGCTGACGTCGACGAGCACGACCTTGCCCTGCTGCAGATCGCTGATGACGGCGCCCCCAACTGACACGTTCGGATCGGGTGCGACACACGGCAGCTCGACGATGCGCCGAGCGCGGCGGTGCACGACCTGGAGCGTGTTGAGCGCCACGCGGCCGTTGAGGTCGATCTCGCGGAAGGCAGCCAGGTCGTCGATCTGGGCGAAATCGAGCAGCCAGCGCAGATCGGTGGCCGCGTAGTGGCGCTCGAGCTCGAACAGCGCCTCCTCCTGGGGCCGCGACCACTCGTAGGCGGTGCGCAGATCGTCGACGGCCAGCTCGGCCAGCGAGACCCTTAGGGCCGACGTGTTCGGCAGCCGGCGGGCCGCGTACGTGCGGAGCCGCTCCCCCGCCCACGGGTGCTTGGCCAGCGACGTGCGGTACTCGCCATGGGGGTCGATGACCAGAAGGCCATAGCGGCCGCCGCGCTGCATCACACCGGATGCCAGCACCTTCATGAGGTTGGACTTGCCCATGCCGGTGGTGGCGAAGACGCCGACGTGCGTCGCGAGCGAGGCGCCGGGGATGCCGACCTCGAAGTCGACCACCGTCTCGCCGCTGCGCAGCTGACCGATCGGAAGGTCGCCCATCTTCGTGCGCAGGAAGGCGAAGTCGGCGGGCTCCGGCGAGATCACGCGCGAGAACTGCGTGGGCAACGACTTGGGCTTGCGGAACTCACCCTCGGGGCTCAGGTAACCGAGGCACCGGCACGTGGCGACTCGGTAGGTGCGCAGGGCCTGGTCGTGCAGCGGATGCATGCCGGCCTCGCCACGCGCGTCGTCGGACAACAACGTGCCCGCGACCCGCTCGGCCCAGCCTGGCTCGCGGTGCTCGGAGCCATAGGTGACGTCGACGACGCGGAAGAGATAGCGGCGGCCGGTGGCTTCGTCGACGCCGACCAGCAGTTCGCCGAGAAAGAGGTCTTCATCGGGCGAGGCCCGGAAGACGGCCTCGAGGACGTTCTTGCCGAACAGGCGACCTCGACTGCTCATGCTCGCTCCATCAGCTTGTGGCGGTCGGTGAACGCGCGCTCGCGCACTTCCAGCGGCACGCCGGCTTGGTGGAACAGCTCGTCGAGCTCGAGCCACAGCTCCTGCTTCAGCCACGGCGGACAGGCGGCGAGTTGGTCGGCGACCGACAACGGATACGGATAGCCCGGGAAGGCCGCGTCGTTGCTCACGGCGCTGAGCGCGCCCAGTACCTCTTCGGGATTCGCGGACGAGGGCAGGTCGACCCGGAAGGCGAAGCGAGCGTCGGGATCGAGACGGGCGACGACAACCTGCAGACCGCCGGCGCCGAAGTCCGAACGGGTGCGGGCCACGGGTGCCCACCACATGGCTCGGGCCCCGAACTGCACGGCCGCCTCCAGCTCGAGCTGGCCGACGAGCGGCGCGCCACCTCTCGCCAGCGACGAGTGCTTGGTGACGCCGGCAACGGTGACGTTGCGGTCCGCGGAACGCTCCAGGAGCTCACCCATGAACGAGGACGGGATGCGCCAATCAGGCACGAGGTCGCCGTCGACGAGGACCAGCGCGCCGGGCTGGGCCTCTTCTATAGAGCGCTCGACGGCGTCCCACTCCCAGCGGTCGCGGAGGAGGTTGGCGTCGACGCTGGTGTTGGGGTCGATGGCGAGATCGAGTGCGGCCAGCGAGGACCGGTCCTCGCCGACACCGAGCAGGTGCGCCTTGAGCTCGCCCTCGTCCTCGAGGACCCGCTCGCCGGCGGCATACCGGACCCGCGCCGCCCGCGTGACCAGCAGCTGCACGCACCGGGCGTCCGCGACGACGCACTGGCCACCGTCGACCGCCCACACGTCGGCCGGGGCCGGGCGCCGCTCGAGGAGCCGGGGCGTCACCTCCGCTTCGAACACCAGGTCGCGCCCGGCCGGGTCGCTGAGCGCGGCGATACGGCCGGTGAGGAGTTCAGCGAGGCGAGCGGCGGCCTGCTCGAGTGACGGTTCCACGCCCATAGCTTCCCAAGCGGGTGTGACAGTTACAAGCGTGTAATTTATCCACACCCTGTGGATACCCGTTCTGGGGACGAGAATCGACCGTCTCGGTCGATTCTCATCATGAGAACGGGGCGGCGGGGGTTAGTCGGCCAGATCCTTGGCCGAGACCACCTTCTCGGGCCGGAGGCGGACCAGGAGCTCACCGGGGACGGCGTTGCGCTCGCCGAAGGCCTCGGCGTCGGCCTCCCCCATGTAGCGGCCGCCGACGACGGTGGCCCAGTGGCGCACCTGGTCCAGGTCGTCGGACAGTTCCACCGCGCCCTCGAGCATCACGAACGAGAACGGCGGCCGCTCGTCGTCGACGGACATGGCCGCGTACCCGGTGCGGGCCAGGTTCCGGCCCTTCACCGTGTCCTCACCGGTCGTGAACATCACCGAGCCGTCGTCGTCGACCGCGAACCAAACCGGCGCCACGTGCGGACGCCCGTCGGCGCGCACGGTCGCCACCTTCCCGGTGTGCGGCGGGTCCGCGGTCAGAAAGGCGCGGACCTCATCGTCGGTCATGCGGTGATAGGGCATGACCGACGGCGCTTATGCGTGGTGCCAGATGACGGAGAACGCGGTGCCGCCCGACAACGGCGTCGGCGACGCTTTCACCGCGCCTGAGCTCGTCACCATCGTCACCGCCTCTGGCCCGAAATTGCCGATGGGCTGGCCGTTCGCGGTCGTGCCGCTGTAGTTGAACTGATGGAAGTTGGCGAGGTTGACGATGCCGCTGCCGCGCATCGTCGGCGCCTCGGTGATCGCTTCCGCCGACGCCCGCTGCGCCTTGCGGGAACGCTGCTGCGTCGAGAACGACCAACCGGCCGAGTGATCGACGAGGCTCAGCGTGAACAGCTTCGAGCTCGTCGCAGTGACCGTCGCCGTCAGCGAATCGCCGGCCTTGACGGGGTGGTTGATGCTGAACGCGCCCTTGGGGAACATCTCGTAGAAGGCAAAGTGCGAAACACTCCCCTTCTTGCAAGTGGCGAGCGTGCCGATCTGCTCGACGGTCGGGCTCGTGGCGCCGTCGAGCCCGGCGAAGGATGCCACCGCCGAGTTCTCCGTCGATCCACAACTGATCGAAGGCTCGGTCCACGTCGTCGACGTGCTCGAAAATGGCCCGCCGTGGGCGATGTAGCCGGCCCAGTTCCTGGCCACACCTGCGCGCACGCGGCGTACGGGATCGGCCCGAAGGCCGCTGGCCGCAGCAGCCGGGGTCAACGTGACGAGGGCGGCCGACGCCACCAATACCGCGAGCCTCTTCATGCAAATCCTCCAGGGGGGATCCGAACGGACGCGCTCGGAGGTCGATAAGGCTAGAACACCCTCACCCTCACGCTGTCGTCATACGGGCGATCGGCTACGTCACTCAGCGCACTCTCAGCAATCTTCTCTCCGCTGATCGCATAGCGAACACACGTTCGCTACAATGGCGCCATGCGGTGGCGTCTGTCAGAGGACGACGACGGTCAGGGCGCCCTCTTCGAAGAAGAAGTCGAGCGCCACATCGGCAAGGGCGAGTTCCGCGGCATGGAGTTCCTCCATGTCAACGCCCGCACGATCATCAACGAGATCCCCAAGGCATCGCAGCTTCCATTCCGTTGGACGATCAACGCGTACCGCGGATGCGGTCATTCGTGCGTTTACTGCTTTGCTCGGCCGACACATGAGTACCTCGACATGAATGCCGGGGATGACTTCGAGCGAAAGATCGTCGTCAAGGTCAACGCCGTCGAACGGCTGAAGTCGGAATTGAATCCGGCGCGGTGGGCGGGCGATCACATCGCCATGGGCACCAACACCGATCCGTATCAGCGCTGCGAGGGCAAGTACCACCTCACACGCGGCATCGTCGAGGTGCTGGCCGAGCACGGCAACCCGTTCTCGATCCTCACCAAATCCACGCTGATCCTGCGTGATCTCGACATCCTCACCGAGGCGGCCCAGCGAGCGGACGTGAGAGCCAACCTGTCGATCGGCACGCTCGACGAAGAGGTGTGGCGGAGCAGCGAGCCCGGCACGCCGCACCCGAAGAAGCGGGTGGAGGCCGTGGCCAAACTCAACGAGGCCGGCATTCCCACCGGCGTACTGGTGGCGCCGATACTGCCCGGCCTCTCAGACCGTCCGGACCAACTGAGGGACGTGGTGAAGGCCTGCACCGATGCGGGCGCGGTAACCATCTCCCCGATCCTCCTGCACCTGCGCCCGGGCGTGCGAGAGCAGTACATGCCGTGGATCGAGAAGGAGTGGCCCGATCTCCTCCCGCTCTATGAGGAGCTCTATCCCCGCTCCTACGCGCCGAAGGCCGCGCAGCAGCGGGTCACCAAGCTCGTCTACCGCTACGTCCGTGAGTTCGGCGGCACGGCCGTGCAACCGGGAAGCACGCGCGACACCGGCCACGAGAAGGCGAAGACGGCGACCACCAGGAAGCGCCGGGTCGTACCGCAGGCCCAGCTGGACCTGAAGCTCTAACTAAGGGGCGATGTTCTGGTCGTCGGACTTCGAGTCGACGCCCGTATCGCGCGGGTCCTCCCGCGCCTCTTCGCCGCTGTCCTCGTACATGGGGTGATCACCCTCGTAGAACGAGCCGTGCTCGGCCTCTTCGCTGTCGCGGCGAGCGTGCTCGATCTCGTCCTCCAACTTGTCGAGCTCCTCTTTGCTGGGCCCGCTCTTCTTCTCGTCGGCCATGACGAGAACCTACCCCGCGCCCTCAGGTATCGAACGACCCGTGCCGGCCGGCGCCTTCCGCGAAGCGGGTCGCTCCGTCCCGGGTCTCGCCCGAGCGGATGACCTCCATCCCCCGCGTGACCTCGGCCTCCAACGCCGACGAGAGCGGCATCGACCACTGCTGGTATGCCGACAGGCGGTCCGCTCGCAGGCAGCCCTGCGGGAAGGCGGCCAGCTGCTTGCCGAGCGACACCGCTTCCTCCAGCGCGGAACCGGTGTCGACGATTCGGTTGGCCAGGCCCATCGACAGCGCCTCGTCGCCGGAGACACCCCGGCCGGTCAGGATCAGGTCCAGCGCATGGCTCATGCCAACCAATCGGGGTAGGCGCACGGTGCCGCCGTCGATCAGCGGGACCCCCCACCGCCGGCAGTAGACGCCGAACACGGCATCGCGGGCCGCGACCCGGAGGTCGCACCACAACGCCAGCTCGAGGCCGCCGGCCACGGCGTGGCCTTCGACGGCGGCGATGACGGGCTTGGCCAGCAGCATCCGGCTCGGCCCCATGGGTCCGTCGTCGCTCATGTCCAGCGACACTCGGTTGCCGGCGCCAGCGGCGACCGCCTTCAAGTCGGCACCCGCGCAGAACGTGCCACCGGCGCCGGTGAGCACGGCGGCCGCCAACGACTCGTCGTCGGAGAAGCGGCGGAAGGCGTCGGCCAACGCGCGCGCCGTCGGACCGTCCACGGCGTTGCGGACAGCGGGCCGATCGATGGTGACGACGGCAACGGGACCGTCGACGTCGAAGCGCACCGTCATACGAACCGCAAGCCTCGCGCGCCTTCGTAGGGTGGGACGTGGTGAATGGCGAGCTGAGCGCGGAAATCGTGGCCGCACACGACGCCGCCGTCGTCGCCGGCGAAGCCGGCTACCTCGACCCGGCGAGCGGACTCTTCGTCCTCACGAGCGTCTATCTCGCGGAGCGAGGCACCTGCTGCGACCAGGGGTGCCGGCACTGCCCTTACGCCACGTGACCGCCTTCAGGCCTGGCTGACGGCGGCGCCGCGGCCCGAGAGGAAGTCGCTCGCCGCGGCATAGGCCCGATCCATGAGATCCCGCGAGCGGCTGAAGTCGTTGCGACGGATGCGGCCGGGATCGACACCCGGCAACACGATGAGCTCCACGTCCGAGGGAGGCTCGTCGGTCTCGGCGAGGAAGCGGTGGTTCCTGGCGATCGAGAACGACTGCAGCAACACGTCGATCGGGCGCTTCGGCAGACTGCGGGGCCTCGCGAAGTTGCCGACGTGGAGCACGAAGACGCGCCGCGCGCCCAGCGCCAGCGCCCGCGAGATCGGCACGTTGTCCACGACGCCGCCGTCGATGTACGCCTCGCCGTCGACGACGACGGGCGGGAACACGGCGGGAAGTGCAGCCGAAGCGAGGATGGCGTCGACCGCGGATCCACTCGTGAACCACCGGCCCCTGCCGCTCTGCAGCGAGGTGGCGTTGACGTGCACCGGAATGGGCGCGTCCTCGAGGCGCTTGTACGGCAGCGTGCGCTCGATGAGGTTGCGCAGTCCGCTGTTCGCTTGGATCGCCTGCCCCTTACGACCGAGCATCCACAGTCCGGAGATGCGCCCCGCCGGGAACAGCTCGTCGCCGTCGAGGCCGAGCCACGTCTCGCGCATGCGACGGACGCCGGCGACCGTCGCGTCAGCGGCCAACCCTGCGGCGTTGAGCGCCCCGACCGAGCACCCGATCACGACGTCGGGCGAGATGCCCGCTTCGAGCAGCGCCCGGAGCATCCCCACCTGCACCGCGCCCAGGTTTCCGCCGCCCCCGAGCACGAACGCCGTGCCGGGGGTGGGATTCCGGAGCAGCCGAACGGTCATCTGGAGCACCCCCCAGCACGATGGTCGGCGCGTACCGCATGCGAGACCATGGCCCACTCGGGGCATTTGCCGGTTAGGCGATGACTAGTCCGTCAAACGACGTGCTCCATCAAATAGCCGCGACCGCGCACGTTCTGGACCTCGAGCCCGAGCGTGCGCAGGCGGCGGCGGAGTCTCGTGAGATGCACCCGCAAGGCGCCCTCGTTGATGCCTTCGCCAGGCCAGGCCACGCCCGCCAGTTCGTTGTTCTGGACGACCTCGCCGAAGCGCTCGACCAGCACGCGCGCCAGCCGGAGCTCGATCGGCGACAGCGCGATCCAGTGCGACCCGAATTGCAGCCGCCCGTCGGCACCGACCCGGGGGCCGGGCCGGTGACGCGACGACCGGGCGGCCAGCGCCAGCACCCGAGCTCGCACGTCCCCGTCGTCGGCGGGCAGGCGCACCCAGTCCTCCTCGCACTCCATGACCTCCGGCGCGGGCGCCGGCGGACGCACGAGCAGCAAGCGAGGCGTACCTTCGGCGCGCAGCCGCTCGAGCAACTCTCGCTCCTCGGGCCAGCGCACGATGCGCACCGCCCCTTCCGAGCGGGGCTGCAGGCCGGCAACGCCTTCGCTGGCCACCGTCACTCCGGGTGCGCGCCGGCCACGATGGCGGCGCGGAGGCGCGCTACGGCGCCCGGGTCGATGAGCTTGGTGCTGTCGGAGGCGGCGCGGACGTAGAAGGTGTCGACGACCTCGTGGCCAAGGGTCTCGACCTTGGCCGACAAGATGTCGAGCCCGACCTCGCGCAGCAGGAGGGCGACGCGGTACAGCACTCCCGGACCGTCGTCGGTTCGTACTTCGACGACGGTTGCACGCGGCGTTGCGTCGTTGTCGACCACGACGTCGGTGCCTGCAACCGGAACCCTGCGGGCGCTCCGCACCGAACGCATCCGGTCCGCGAGGCGGTGGTGCAACGTCGACGGATCCTCGAGCGCCGTGGCCAGATCCTTCTCGAGCCGGGCCCAGTCCGGGAACGCGTCGCGCGCCGTGTCCACGTGGAAGACGTCGGCCGCCATGCCGCCCTCGCTGGTCGCGAGTGCACTACGCACGCCGATCCGGTGCAGCGTGAACGTGCCGGCGACGACGGCGAGGAGCCCGGGGTGATCAGGTGCGACAACGGTGATCGTCCCTCGATCGGGAACGACCTGCAGCCGGCGGCGCGCCATCAACCGCCTGAGTTCGGGTGTGGGCAGCTCGCTCGGCGGGTCGGCGATGGTGCCGGCCAACCGATCGCGCGTGCGGGCCACCAGCTGGTCCACGAGTTCGGCCTTCCAGTCCGACCACGCGGTCGGCCCGGTCGCCAACGCGTCGGCCTCGGTCAACGCCGCGAGCAGCTCCAAGCGCTCGACCGTCTCGACGCGCGTCGCGACAGCGTCAACGGTCGCCGGGTCGTCCAGATCGCGCCGGGTGGCGGTCTCGGCAAGCAACAGGTGGTCACGCACGAGCAGCCGCAGCGTCTCGACGTCGGACTCGTCGAACGCCATGCGCCGTGCCACCTTCTGAACGAGCACCATGCCAGCGCGGGTGTGGTCGTCGCCCGAACCCTTCCCGATGTCGTGCAGCAGCGCGCCGACGAGCAGGAGGTCGGGGCGGTGGACGCTGCGCACGAGCGCCGTCGCCCGGGCGGACGCCTCGAGCAGGTGCCGGTCGACGGTGAACACGTGGTAGGCGTCCCGCTGCGGTCGGTTGCGGACCGCGTCCCACTCGGGGAGGTAGTGCGCGAGCACGCCGATGGCGTCGAGCGTCTCCATGTGGCGCACGGCGGCGGGGCCACACCCGAGCAGGCTGACGAAAGCCTGGCGGGCGCCCTCTGACCACCGCGCCGCGGTCGACGGCGCCGGCGGTTGCAGGGCGAGGCGGCGCAAGGTGTCGCGCCCGACCGGAACGCCAGCGCGCGCCGCGGCGGCCGCCACGCGGAACGGCAGCGAGTCGTCGAGCGCGGGCGAGGCACTCGCGTCCATCGCCACCTCGCCGTCGCGCAGCACGATCTCCGGTTCGACGACAACGTCGCGACCGCCGCGGCGGGCCGGTCCGGCCAGCGAGGATTCGATGCGGTCCCACGTGTCCTCGGCTGCCCAGGCGATGCGACGTCCGGCGCCGGCAACGGCGAGGGCGAGCGCCGAGCGATCGGCCATGCCAAGCCCGGCGGCCACGTCGGTCTGCAGTTCGCGCAGCAGCGTGTCGGTCTGCCGTCCCGACACCGCGTGCAGAGCGACGCGGACCCCAAGCAACGCGTCATGAGCGCCGACGAACGCAGAATCGTCCACGGCGGGAGCGGCGATCGGAGTGGCCAGCGCGGCGGCGGCGAGCGCCTCCACGTCGCGCAGCCCTCCCCGGGACTGCTTCAGATCGGGCTCGAGCAGGAAGGCGACGTCGCCGGATCCATGCCACCTCTCGATCACGGCTTCGCGCAACCGACCGAGCGACGTGCGGGGCCGTGCCGCCCAGTCCTGCTGCACAGAATCGAGCGCGCGGGCCGCCAGCGCAGCGTCGCCGGCGACTGGTCGGGCAGTCAGGAGCCCCAGTGCGACCTTGAGATCCTTGGCGGCCATCGCCGTGATCTCCTTGGGCGTCCGCACGCTGTGGTCGAGGTGAAACCCGACGTCCCAGATCGGGTACCAGAGCGCCTCGGCCACGCCCGACACCGACCGTCCCCGCTCGTGCAGCAGCACGAGGTCGAGGTCGCTCGACGGACACAGCTCGGCCCGGCCGTAGCCGCCGACGGCGAGCAGGACGACGCCATCGTCGTCCCGGCCGCCGAGAGCGTTCGCGAACAGCGGCCGAAGCCACTCGTCGACCGCCTCGGCGTAGGCCTTGGTGAAGGCCTTCCCGCCGAGGCCGGCCGAGAGCAGTTCGGCACGCAGTTCGCGGAGGTCGACGGCGCTCACGCTGACCTCCGAGGTGGTCATGACACCCGACGCCCTAAAGGGCCTCGGCCCCGATCTCGCCGGTGCGCACCCGCATGCTGCGGTCGACGTCGACAGCCCAGATCTTGCCGTCGCCGATCTTCCCGGTGCGGGCGGTGGTAGCGATGATGTCGATGACCTTGTCGACATCAGGCGTCTCGACGAGGACCTCGATCTTCACCTTGGGGACGAAGCTGATCTGGTACTCGCCGCCCCGGAATGTCTCGGTCTTGCCGCCCTGCCGGCCGTAGCCCTGCACCTCCGTAACGGTCATGCCGACGATGCCGGCGCCTCGGAGAGCGTCTTTGATCTCCTCCAACTTGAACGGCTTCACGATTGCGGTGACGAGGTGGATCACTGTGTCTCCTCCGTCGACGTCGAAGTCCCAACGAGCGGGCGCTGCCGGGGGACGTCACTGCTGGCGAGCGCCTTGCCCGACCCGAGAAGGGTTGTGTAGCTCACGCCTTGGCCGAACTCCATGTGATAGGCGGGCGTGCCGTGCTCGTGGATATCGAGACCCTCGAGCTCGCCGTCCTTCTCCAGGCGCAGGTTCCACGATCCCTTGAGCGACTTGATGGCGAACATCAGCGCCAAGCTGAAGCCGAAGACGACAACCACACAGGTGAGGCTGCCGATGATCTGTGACTGCAGCTGGGCCGTACCGCCGCCGTAGAACAAGCCCTTCACCAAGGTGGACTTGTCGACGCCGTCGGCTGTGGGGACGCCGTACTTACCAGCCGCGAACAGTCCGAGGCTCAGCGTTCCCCAGACGCCCGCCAAGCCGTGCACCGGCCAGGCCCCGATCGGGTCGTCGATTCGCAAGCGCTCGAGCAGATCGATGCCGAGTGGGACGACAATGCCCGCGACAGCCCCGATGGCAATTGCTCCTGCTGGCGACACCCAGTAACAGGGGCAGGTGATGGCGACGAGGCCGCCGAGGAAACCGTTGACCGAAATGCCGAGGTCCCACTTCTTGGTTCTCGGGTACACCCAGAGCACAGCCACCATGCCTGCCGCGCACGCCGCCAGCGTGGTGTTAGCCGCCACCCGCCCGATGCCCTGCCAGTCCATGGCCGACAGCGTCGAGCCCGGGTTGAAGCCGTACCAACCGAACCACAGGATCACGCCGCCGATCGCACCCCACGTGAGGTCGTGCGGGGGCAAGGGACCGCCGCCGTCCCGCTTGAACACCCGCCCGATGCGGGGCCCGAGAGCGATGGCGCCGGCCAGAGCGATGAACCCGCCGACCGTGTGGACGACCGTCGAACCGGCGAAGTCACGGAACACTGTTCCGCCGGCCAAGCCGTGGAACCAGCCCATCGAATTGCCCAGCCAGCCACCGGGACCCCAGGCCCAGTGGCCGAAGATCGGGTAGATGAAGCCGGACACGGCGATGCTGTAGAGGATGTCGCCCTTGAACGACGTGCGGCCGACCATGGCGCCCGACGTCACCGTCGACGCCGTGTCGGCGAAGGCGAACTGGAACAGCCAGAACGCCAGAAACGCGACCTTGGTCGACCCATAGGCGGCGGTCATCCCGTGTAGGAAGAAGAACTGATGGCCGATGAGGCCGTTGCCTGCCCCGAACTGGAACGCGAATCCGATCGCCCAGTAGAGAAGCCCGCACAGGCACGTGTCGAACACACACTCGAGGAGGACGTTGACCGTCTCCCTCGAGCGGGCGAACCCGGCCTCCAGACCCATGAACCCCGCCTGCATGAAGAACACGAGGAACGCCGTGACGAGCACCCAGACGGTGTTGATCGGGCTCACGAAGTCGTTTGCCGCGTGCGTGATCGGCGCCGCTCCCTGCGCCCACGCCGCGCTCTCGAACAGCCAGGCAAAGATCTTCATGGCGCCCAGGACGCCGACGATGCCCAGCATCTTGCCCCCGAGAAGGACCGCGATCAGCCGCCGCGTGTCCTTCTCCTCCCTCAGTCGCCGTAGCTTTTGTCTCATGCCGGCGACCGTACGGACGCCATGTTTCGGATCCGTTTCCTGGTAGTTACGATCGACGCGCCGGCTGTTACGAGATCGTTGCGCAGGCTGTGTCTCCTGCTGACGGCCGTCGCTCTCGTCGCCACCGCCTGCAGCTCGGGCGGCGGGAGCGCGGCGCCGAAGCCGTCAACGACCTCCGTGCCACACGCGACGCCGCCGCCGCTCGGCAAACCCAATCCCCTCGGCGCCAAGTGGGACTGGAGCCGGCTGGACAAGTTCAAGCCCTACTTGGCTTCGCTCGCGGGCGGAGCGACCTTCTACGACTTCGCGTGGTGCGACGTCGAGCCTGCCGAAGGCAAGCGCGACTGGTCGACCGTCGACAGCGTCGCCAAGAACGCGCAGGCCCTGGGCTTCGAGCTCTATCTGAAGATCCGCACGGGTTCGTGTTGGGCAACCGTCGACGCCAATGGCGGCACCGGCGGGCGCCGCGGCCGCAAGGACGTATCGACGATGCCGGCGGACATGGCGCAGTACCAGGCATTCCTCACCGACGCGGTGAAGCGGTACTCCCCCCTTGGGGTGCACGAGTACGCCATCGAGAACGAGACCAACGCTCCGATCCACTGGGCAGGTTCGGGCGCTGACTACATCAAGCTGGTGACGGCGGCGAGCGGCGCCATTCATGCGGCCGACCCCAACGCGCGCGTCGTCGACGCCGGCCTCGGAAGCACCGTCTACGGCGCCGCCATCGCGCGACGGCTCCTCGACCAAGGCAAGGACAGCGAGGCCGTCAGCGCCTACCAGCAGTACTACGCACGGCGCTTCGCGGTGCGCGCTCAACAGCTGCCGCAGGTCAGCGACGCCAGCGACCTGCGCAACGTGCTGATGAGCGGTCAGGCGGCGCGCAACCTGGAGCACTTCGACGCCACCGTGCAGCTCGCCCAGCAGAAGATCATCGACGACTTCGAGATCCACTTCTACGAGAAGGGCGACAACGTCCCCGCTCTTCTCGATCTCCTCCACGCAACGCTGCCGCCGACGATCCCGATCCAGGCGTGGGAAGTGGGTCAGTTCTGGCCCAACGCGCCCGAGGACGAGCACGTCCACGCCGAGGAGCTGAAGGTCACCGTCAACGCCCTGCTCGATGGCGGCGTGCAGCGCGTGATCTGGCTTCCCCTCGCCTACAACCCCAACGGGCGCAACGCCAACGAGCTGCGCTTCGGACTCGTGGACCCCGACGGGCGGGTCCGGGAAAGCGGCGTGGACTTCGCCCAGATCGCTTCGGCCCACGCGCGAACCTGAGGCACAGTGAGCGAGCGGAGCGAGCTGGCGAAGAAGGCGGCGCGTCACTGGCGGTGGGCCCGCCAGGACGGCGTGTCTGCGCTCATCGAGGAGGACGACCTCCGCCCGTTGAGCCGCGCCAGCAGGGCGTGGCGGAAGTGGCGTTGGCGTCGGGCCCACGGCGTGGAAGCGGGCACGGCGATGCCGGTGTGGCTCGTCGGCGTCCAGCGCTCCGGGACGAACATGGTCGTGCGCGGGCTCGAAGAGAGCCCCGAAGTCGAGGTTCACAACGAGAACGACGGCGCCGCCTTCGACCACTTCCGATTGCGGCCCGATGACGTCGTACGTCAGATCGTCATGAACAGCCGGCACCGCTATGTCCTGTTCAAGCCGCTGTGTGATTCGCACCGCGTCGACGAGCTCCTGAGTCTGGACACGCCGACCGCAGGCCGCGCCATCTGGGCCTATCGAGGCGTCGACGCGCGCGTGCGCTCCGCTGTCGCGAAGTTCGGCGACACCAACTTGCGCGTCCTCACCGAGATCGCCGCCGGCCGCGGCGGCGAGATGTGGCAGGCCCAGCGACTGTCAGAGCAGAGCCTCGATGTCATCAGGAGCTTCGACTGGAGGGCGATGAGCCCAACGTCTGCGGCCGCCTTGTTCTGGTACGTCCGCAACAACCTGTTCTTCGAGCTCGGGCTCGACCGGCGCGGCGACGTGCTCTTGTCGAGCTACGACGCGCTCGTCGCCGACCCCGAAGGCCGCACGCGGGCACTCGCGTCGTTCCTCGACCTCGCTTGGCACCCGGGGCTGGCGGCCCACATCGAGCGGCGCGACGCCCGCCGTGCCGACCGCCTCGATCTCGACCCGCGCGTGCGGAAGCTGTGCGACGGGCTCGAGGAGCGGCTGGCGCGGACCGCCGCCGCGCAGGCGCCCTGACCAGGACATTCAAGCGTTTCGCGGAGTTCGCCGATAACAGCTGCATGACCGGATCGCACAGCTTCCTTCGACGCGCTCTGGGCACGGCTCTGGCGGCCGCCGTCGTCCCCCTCGCACTCACTGGCTCGAGCCCGGCTCGGGCCACCAACGGCACCTACCTCAAGCGGTGGGCAGCGACCATGGACGGCGGGACCGCGGCCCAGACCGTCACCGCGGACCAAGCGGTGGCCGTGGCCAAGAGCCTGGACCTGATCGTTGCCCGCAAGGGCACGTTCACGCCGTACGTGGCGGCCATGCGCGCCGCCAATCCCAGCGTGAAACTCCTCGTGTATCTCAACGGCGCGTACGCACAACAGAACCAAGGCCCGTCATCTGGCGCCTACCCCGCCAGCTGGTACGCGAAGGACGCGAAGGGCAACCCGGTGACGTCCAAGAGCGAGGGCAACTGGCTCATGGACGTCAGCAACCAGAGCTGGGTACAGGACCGGATGCTGACGTGCACGACCTACGCGGCCACGAGCGGTTACGACGGCTGCTATCTCGACATGCTCGGTTCGTCGAGTGTCGCAGCCGGGTACGTCAGCTCGCCGCCGGTCAACCCGGCGACCGGCCAGGTGTGGACCGAGACGGATTGGCTGGCATCGACGTCCAGGTTGGGCGCGACGGTCAAGACCGGCAACCTGCCGCTGATGGTCGTCGGCAACGGCCTGCAAAACGGCCGTCAATACTTCGCGGCCACCGGCGCATCGTCGGTGCTCCTCAACGGGCTCGACGGCGGCAACGCCCAGGGTTGGATCCGGGGAGCGAGCGACCCCATCACCTCGTTCGAGAGTGCGGGGAACTGGAAGCTCGACGTCGACATGCTGGTGGACGCCGGCGCAAAGGGGAAGTCGGTGATGGCCATGACCAAGGTCTGGAACGTGACCGCGACGCAGGCCCAGATCGACGCCGTGCACCGGTTCGCGCTGGCGTCGTTCATGCTCGGGACGAACGGCAACCAGTACTTCGACTTCGACAGCAACCAGACCGACGGCGCGGTGGTGCCCGACCACCCATACGACCACGTGAACCCTGGCACCCCGACCGGTCCCTACTCGGTGAAGAACAGCGTGTACGTGCGCTACTTCACCAACGGCATCGCCGTCGTCAACCCGAGCAAGACCAATACCTACACGTTCAACCTGGGCGGCGCCTACAAGAACCTGCAGGGCCAGTCGATGTCGTCGGTGACGCTCGCACCCGACACCGGCGACGTGTTCGTGCGCTAGGCGGCGGTCGTCAGCCCGCGACCGGAGCGACGGTGAGACGGCGCGCGGAGCGCCGCCTGACACCGTCCCAGACCTCACGAACGAACAGGTAGCCGACGGCGACGAACAGACCGCCTGCTGCGCCGCCCACGGCGTATTGCAGCGCATCGCTGAACGGGAACGAGCGGTGGACCTTGCCGATGACCAACGCATTGGCGGGCGCCGCCGCCGCCAGCTGCACGGACGCATCGCGTTCACGCTGCTCAGCATCGCCGCGCAGGTTGACGGCCCGCCGTCTCATGTCGAGCAGGGCGAGATACTGGCCCTGCAGCTTCCCGAGATCGGCCAGGTGGGCCTCGGCCTCCGCGACCTGTTGATTGATCTGGGCCGCGGCGGCAGGGCTCTTGGCGCGACCCGCAGTGGCCTGCAGCGCAGGTAGCCCGCGAGCGAGAGCGGCGTACGCGACGTCGGGCGTTTGACCACCAGCCTGCACGCTGATGGCGTGGATGCCGTCGTCGGCCTGGTTGGCCTGCTTCTGCGCGGCGTCAACGGCCGCCTTGGCCACGTCGTACTGGCTCTGGAACAGGAAGTGCAACGCGTCGGTGGCCGCCGCGGTCGCGACGGGCACGGCCTGCTTCTGCTTGTCGGTGAGATAGGTGATATCGACGAAGGCGCTCGTGTTGACCTGCTTCACGTTCATGCCGCTGCGCACCTGGTGGGCGGGGACACCCGTCTCCTGCGAAACCTGGTTGACGAGCGTGTTCGTCTTCAGGGCGCCGGTGACGTTGCTGGCGAAGAACTTGTCGGCGTCTGACCCGCGGTACTGGTTGGAGCGCACTCCACCGACGAGGGACGTCGGGACCACGGTCACGCGAGCTGCGTACTGCGTCGGCCGCAAGACGAAGTACGCCAACGGCAGAAGGCCGGCGATGGCGGGCACCAAGATGAGGACCCAGAACCGCTTTCCGATGGCCTTGAAGTAGTCAAGAATTTCCATAACGGTGTCCGGCCCCGTTTGGGGCCGACCGATAGCATGACGCAACCGGCGGGCGGCCCGGGGCCGCCCCAGTCCTAGCAGTTTTTCCCCTGAACGGGCACCACCCGATGGCCACCGCCGAACTCACAGCTCCTCCCCGCGCCGACTGGACGAAGGTCGCGACATTCGCGGCCGTGTTCCTGGCTGCCGTGCTGGCGGCGGCGAGTGGCCTGGCCGCCGGCGAGGGCTCCAAGAGTGCCGTCGTCCTGCCCATCGCCGTCGGGGCGGGCCTGATCCTGGCCGTCCTCGCCCTCACCCGCTTCCAGCTCTACGTGATGATCATGCTGTTCACGCGGAGCACACTCGACCTGGCAAAACTCAGCCAGCGCACAGCGGGCACCACGTCGGTGGGGGCTTCGTCGAGGGCGCTCGACCCGTCGAGCATCCTCGCCGTGCTGTTCCTCCTGGCCGCCGGCGTGTGGCTGGCTGCGCAGTACCGACAGCAAGGATCGCTTCCCGGATCGCCGGTCCGCCGGGCGCTGGTGCTCTTCCTCGCGGCGGGAGCGGTCAGCGTCATCGGCTCGAACAACCTCACGTCCAGTGCGCTCGAGACGCTGCGGATCTGCGCGGTGGTCGCCATGTTCACCGTGCTCGAGCAGATGATCACCAATCTCAGCAAGATCAAGCAGATCATCACGGCCTGTCTGCTCGCCACCGTGATCCCGCTCGCGTACACGACCTATGGGTTCGTTACCGGCCACCCGAAGTCAGACGTCAAAGGCGGGTACACGCGAATCTCCGGAACGTTCACCCAGTCGAATGACTACGGCCGTTTCCTGATGCTGATGATCATCATGGGTGCGGCGATTTACCCGCATGTGGAACGCAAGTGGCAACGGTTGCTGGCCGTGATGCTCGTGCTGTCGTCGGTGTTCCTGTTCTTCACCTACACCCGAAGTGCGTTGGTGGCGACCGCCGTCGGCCTGTTCATCGTGGGCTTGATCCAGAGCAAGCGCCTGCTGGCCGGGCTATTGATCGCGGGCATGGCCGGCCTGTTGCTTGTCCCCTCGCTGTCGGGCCGATTCAGCGATCTCACGCAGTACCAGGCCAAACAGCTGGCCCAGCAGGGCGGCACGAACGGCGGCAACACGTTGGCGTGGCGCCTCAATTACTGGACCGAAGTACTGCCGCTGGCCAACTCCAACCCGATCACCGGCATCGGCCTGAATCAAACGAAGTCCAACACCAGCCAGGCCAAGCAGCCCCACAACGACTTCATCCGGTCCTACGTGGAGACTGGTCTTGTCGGCTTCTTCGCCTACGTCTGGCTACTTGTGTCCTTGGTGATGCTCGGCCGGCGGGCCGTAAAGCGCACACGGGGAGGCACCTTCGAACGGGGGGTGGCAGCCGGGTTCCTCGGATGTGCGGTGGCGTTCATCGCCGTGAGCGTGGTGGCCAACGTCATCTCGAACGTGGTCAACCTGTGGTACTTCATCGCCTTCGCGGCGTGTGCCTCGGCGGTGATCAAGATCTCGGACCGGCGCGATGCGATGGCCAGCCTGCCGGGCCAGCTCGACGTGCGCTGAGTCGTTAGACGGCGCCGCCCGTGCCGAACACCATGAAGGACTTCGGCAGGAGCCACTTGCGGTCGACGACGATCGTCGCTCCCGGGAACAGAAGCTCGAGCTCTCGGCGGGTGAGCAGGTGGATCTCGTCCACGCGGGCGAGGGCCTGTTGGTAGGTCCGCCGGCGAGGCCCACGGTCCCACCACATGACGATCGCCGCCTTGAGGCGCCGAGGCAGCAGGAAGTGGAACGGCAGCACGAAGTGCGGCTCGATGATGAACCAGCGGTTGGGCGTCTGCAGGAAGTACTGCTTTCCCTGGCGGGTGACTTCGGCGAACGCGCCGATGGCGTCGGCACCGCCGACGTGCTCGATGACCGAGTTGGAGAACACGAGGTCGTAGTCACCGGGGTCAACGGGCGGGTCGGTGGCGTCACCGACGACCACCTCGACCGTCGCCTCACCCAGTCGGTGTGAGGCAGGCTCGGCCCGCAGATTCAGGCACGTGATCTCGAGGGAGCGGGCGAGAGTTGCGGCGTCTGTCCAGAACGACGGCTTGCCGCCGAGGTCAAGCACCCGCTTGACCTCGTCCCACTCGAGGCCCTCCCTGAGGTCCGCCCAGCGCCGAGCCCGACTACGGTCCGAGAAGCGCCGCACCCGCCGCCGTACGTAGGCACCCAGGCCAGCCATTAAGCCCCCAATTTCGGGCCCGGGAGACTGCCCTCGCGCACGACCGGCAGAGTAACGTGTGGCCTGGCCAGACCCTCCCAGGCCACTCGGCGAGGAACCCAGGAGAAGCTTGTGGAGCTCAACGACTATCTAGACATTCTCAAGAAGCGGAAGAACATCCTGATAGCCGTTCCCGCCATCGCCGCCCTGCTGGTAGTTGGCCTCATCGTCGTCAAGCCGAAGCAGTACCAGGCCACGGCAACGGTCGCCGCCCCCGCACTGGTCGGCGGCACGAGCTCCAACCAGTACAGCGGCGCCAATGGCCCGAAGTCGTTCGTCGCCAACTTCACTGCCGCCATCACGTCACCGCCGGTCGTCGACCAGGTCTCGCGTGACACCGGCGTTGCCAAGAACGCCGTGAAGTCCGGACTGGCCGCCAATGAGATCGGCACCAGCAGTCTCATGCAGGTGACCTACAAGACGTCGAAGCACAAGAACGCCTTCCCGGTCGCCCAGGCAGCGGCGGCTGACACCATCGTCTTCCTCTTCAAGACGCAGGTGCAGCTCGCGCAGGCGCCGGTGCAATCGGCTCAGCAGAACCTGGCGAGCGTCGAAGGCCAGATCGCCGATCTCGGCAAGACGAGCGGGCTCGTCGTACCCGACAAGGACTACGAGGTGCGGGCCCAAGCCTGCGCCAGCCTCCAGAACGCCCAGGCGCAGGCTCTCGCCAATGGCCAGGGCGGCACGGCATCCAACCTCGGCAATCAGATCAACGCGTGCAAGGCTCAGCTGACGGCAATCGCCCCGCAGGTGCAGCAGTACACCGCCCTGTCGACGCAGAAGGACGCCGCAGTCACCCAGCTGAACCAAGCGCAGCAGGCGCTGCAGCAGGCCCAGAGCCAGCTGCAGGCGGCAGATCCCAAGCAGGTCGTCAGCGTCGGGAAGGTGCACTCGGTTTCGGTGATTGGTGACGTGCTGCAGAAGGGCGCGGTCGCCGTCTTCGCCGGCCTCTTCCTCGCCCTCGGCATCATCGCCGGCCTCGAGCTCCTCGAGCGCTCGCGGCAGGGGGCAGTCGAGGTGCCCGCCGAATGGACCAAGCAGACCACGCCAGGCCAAGAACCGTTCCCGTCGAGGGTCTGACCGTCGACGGGACGAGCGTCCCGGCCGCACAACACGACAGCAAGCCGGAAGCCGGCCACGGCCTGCCGCGCTCGCTGCGCCGTCCGCTGGCGGCGGTGCGTGTACTCGCGAGGCGACCGACAGCGCGAGCGCGGGTCATGCCCAACTTCCTGATCATCGGCGCGCAGCGCAGCGGCACGACGTCGCTCTACCGCTACCTGGCCGAGCATCCCGCCGTCGCGCCGCCGCTTCGCAAGGAGATCCAGTACTTCAGCCTCCACTATGGGCGGGGCGACGCCTGGTACCGCACGCACTTTCCCGTCGCCGGGCGCCAGCGGGCCACGTTCGAAGCGACGCCCTATTACCTGTTCCATCCGGCGGTGCCGCACCGGGCGGCCGACACCGTCCCCCACGCCAAGGTCATCGCCCTCCTGCGCGACCCGGTCAGTAGAGCGTTCTCACAGTGGCAGCACAACGCGTCCCGGGGGCTCGAGCACCTCGGTTTCGAGGCCGCCCTCGACGCCGAGCAAGAGCGCCTCGCCGGCGAGTGCGATCGACTCCTCTCCGACGCCGGCTATCGCAGCGACGCCCACCGGCTCTGGTCCTACGTCTCGAGAGGCGAGTACGCCGACCAGCTCGAACGCTGGCTGGCGCAATACCCGCAGGAGCACGTGCTCGTGCTGCGCAGTGAGGACCTGTACGCGCAGCCGGAGGCGACGTATGCCCGAGCCCTCGACTTCCTGGGCCTGGCACCGCTCGCGCTCGCGGAATACCCGCGATACACGCGCCGGGTATCCACGGCTCGGATGACCGACAGCGCTCGACGCCGGCTGACCGCCCACTTCCAGCCCCACAACGAACGTCTGGCTGCGCTGCTCGGCGAAGAGGTCTGGTGGGAGGCGTCGTGACCGGCGTGGCCACACCGCCGCCGCCCCCTGACGACGACGTCGAGGAGTCCAAGCGAGAGATTCTCGGGATCGCACAGGGCAGCGCCCTCAACATCGGCGGGCAGCTCTGCAGCCAGATCTCGTTCTTCCTGATCACCCTCCTAATGGCGCGCACGCTCGGGAAGTCCGACGTCGGCGATTACGCCCAGGGTTTCGCCTTCCTCACCCTGCTGGGGCTGTTGTCGCTCAGCGGGTTCCGGGCCGGGCTGACGCGCTTCGTCGCCGTACACGTTGCCGAGCGGGACTGGGGCGCCCTTCGCGGCACCGTGCGACTCGGGCTCGGACTGAGCGCCGCCGCATCGATCGTGCTGGGCGCGGTGCTGTTCGCGGTCTCGGGTCCGCTGGCGACCGGCGTCTTCAACGACCGCACGGTCGAGACGGCGCTGCGATTCGTGGCCGTAGCCCTTCCAGCGTCGGTTTTCATCGACGCTGCGCTCTCGGCGACGCAGGGCTTCAAGACCATGAAGCCGTACGCCACCATCGGGTTGATCTTCGAGCCCGGGCTCCGGCTGGCGCTCACCGCCGGTGCACTCGCAGCCGGCTGGGGCCTCAAGGGCACACTGGTGGCCCTGGTCGCGTCGAACTTCGTGGGGGCGGGCCTGAGTGCCATCGCACTGCGTCGCCTGATGCGCGTTCCGAAGGTCACACCGCGTTACGACGTCCGCCAACTCTTCGTGTTCTCGACTGTCAGCTGGATGGCGTCGCTGGCCTCCGCCGGCCTGCTTTGGGCTGACACCATCCTGCTCGGCGCGTACATGACCAGCGCCGACGTCGGCGTCTACCAGGTGGCGACGCGCGTCGTCATGCTCGCGGCCTTCGTCATGACACCGGTGAACGCTGCGTTCGCGCCCCGCATCGCCGACCTCTATCAGCGCCACCGGGTCGAGAGCCTGCACCACACCTACGTGGCCGCCACGAGCTGGATCCTGCGCCTCTCGCTGCCTGCGCTGGTCGTATGCATGGTCTTACCGAAAGAACTGCTCTCGGTATTCGGCCATCGCTTCGAGGTGGGCGCTACCGTCACCGTCATCCTCGCGTTCGGCAAGCTGGTCGACAGCGCCACCGGACCCTGCGGACTCATGCTGAACATGTCTGGCCGGCCCGGCCTCAGCCTCTTCGACAATGTCCTGGTGCTGGTGGCCAACGTGGCCCTCAACATCTGGCTCATCCCGGTCTACGGCATCGAGGGATCGGCGATCGCCTGGGCCGTGTCTCTCGTGTTGGTGAACGTGCTGCGCGTGGTGCAGGTCAAGCAGGTACTGGGCATGTTCCCGTTCGGCGCGGGAGAGGTGAAGGCGGTGGGGGCAGCCGTTGCCGCCGCGATCGTGGGGCTCGGCGTGCAGCACTGGCGAATGCAGGTCAACATCGTCACGCTGCTGATCGGCGGCCTCGCAGTCGCCCTCACGTACGTGGCTGTCGTGGCCGCGCTCGGCATCACCGAGGACGACCGCCTGGTGTGGGACGCGTTGCGGGGCCGGCGTGAGGTGGTCACCTCGTGACGACCCGCGTGCTCTATCTCGCGGGCACCGGCCGCAGCGGATCCACGCTCCTGGCGCGCATCCTCGACAGGGCCGACGGCGTCTTCGCGGCCGGCGAGCTGCGCTACGTGTGGCAGCGCGGCCTGCTCGAAGATCGGCTGTGCGGCTGCGGCGAGGGGTTCAGCCAGTGCCCGTTCTGGACCGAGGTGATCGATCGCGCCTTCGGCGGGAACGACGGAGTGGACGCCCAGCAGATCGTCGCCCACCAGCGGACGCTCACCCGCCTCCGCCAGGTCCCCCGCATCCTGACGACGGGCGGACGGCCCGCGTCGGCGGACTACCTGCGCAATCTGTCTCGCCTGTACGGCGCCGTCGCCGACGTCTCGGGCTGCGAGCTGGTGGTCGACTCGTCGAAGCTCCCGTCCTACGGATTCGTGCTCAGGCAGGTCCCCGACCTCGACGTGCGCTTCGTCCACCTCGTCCGCGACCCGCGCGGCGCCGCCTATTCGTGGAGCCGGAGCAAGGCGCTCCCCGACCGCAACGGTGGGATGCAGCGCATGTCGGTGCTCAAGAGTTCGTCGCTGTGGTTGGCGTGGAACGCCAGCGCCCCGGCGCTGTTCGGTGACGGCTCGCGCTACTGCGTGGTGCGATACGAAGACCTCATCGCCCAGCCACGCGACGTCGTCGACCAGATCCTCGGTTTTGCCGGGCAGACCAGCGACGGTGGCGCCTTCGTCGGCGAACGCACGGTGTCGCTGCAGCGTTCACACACCGTCGCCGGGAACCCCAACCGTCTGGAATCCGGCCACGTCGAGCTCCGGGAAGACCAGGTGTGGACGACCTCGATGGGTCGTCCACAGCAGGCACTCGTGACCGCGGTGACAACTCCGTTGCTAGGACGCTTCGACTACCCTCTCGTCGTGAAGAGTGGTCCCTTGCGGGACCTCACCGTGCCCCAATAGCTCGCTGTCGGGGCGTCCGACGATGACCACGACCTCCAACCGGCCCATCTTCGTCGTCGGCTGTCAGCGGTCCGGAACGACGCTGCTGCGGCTGATGCTCGACTCGCACCCGAACATCAGCTGCGGGCCCGAGACCCGGTTTCTGCAGGACTTCGCCAAGCTGACGAGCGACGCGTGGGACCGTCTGAGCCTGTACGGCTTCCCCAAGTCCTACTGGCTCGACAAGTCGGCCGAGTTCTTCGACTCCTTTCAGGCCGAGTACGCGAAGTCGCGCGGCAAGACGCGGTGGGCCGACAAGACACCGCGGTACGCCCTGTCACTCGGCTACATCAACGAGCTGTTCCCCACGTCCCAGATCGTGCACGTGATCCGGGACGGACGCGACGTAGTCGCCTCCCACCGCGACCGCTGGGGGTACTGGTCGGCCGTGAAAGCAGTCGAGAAGTGGCCGCGCTACATCCGCACCGCCCGTCTTGTCGGCGAGCGGCTACCCGACGACCGCTACACCGAGGTCCGCTACGAGAACCTCGTGCTCGAGACTGAGAAGACCATGCGCGAGCTGTTGCAGTTCCTTGGCGAGCCGTGGGACGACAGCGTGCTCCACCACGACGAGTCCGACCACGACGTCGCCGGCCGATATGAGCAGTTCTCGAACGACCGTCGGCGCGACGACCGCACCGCCGGTGCTGTCTATCGGTCGAGGGTCGGCGCCCATCGGCGTGAGGTTGATCCCCTGTTGCGCGCCCTGCTCGCGGTGCGGGCCGGCTCGACCCTGCGCGCCCTCGGGTACGCGTGAACGTCTTCCTCGTCGGGGCGCCGCGGTCGGGCACCAGCCTCGTGTACAAGGCGCTGTGTCTGCACCCCGAGGCGTCGTACATTTCCAACTGGGTGCGCCGCGCCCCCGGCGTGCCACAACTGGCCGTGCTCAACCGGGTTGCGGCTCTCTTCCCGGAACGTCGCGTGCTTGCCTGGTTCGGCGGCGGCGACAACGCGTACGTCTACGGGCGCCGGCGTCCGTTGTGGGAGCGTGCCTTTCCGATGCCGGTCGAGGGGGAGCCGCTCTACGCCCGCGCGGGTATCGGCGAGGACTCGAAGAATGGTGCCGATCTCGACCGGCTGCGTGGGTCGTTCACGGCCGTCCGGCGTGCCAATGGGGGCGCCACCTTTGTCAACAAGCGGGTCGCCAACAACCGCCGCATCCCACTCTTGCTCGAGGCCTTCCCCGATGCGCGCTTCATCGAGATCGTCCGCGACGGACGGGCGGTCGCCTTGTCGCTCGCCAACGTCGACTGGTGGCCCAAGAGCGTCGTGTGGTGGGCGGGGATGACGCCGCGACAGTGGGAGGCCGAGGGCCGGGACCCCTGGGAGCTGTGCGCCCGGACGTGGGTCGAGGAGCTCCATGCCGCCGAGCACGGCCTGAGTGGCGTGCCCGAGAGCCAGCGCCTGTCGATCAGCTATGAGCAGCTGGTCCGTGATCCGAGGACAACCCTCGGCGGCGTGGCCGTCTTCGCCGGTCTCGACCCCGCCGTGGCCGGGCGCGATTGGCTCGCGGGCGTGACGTTCCCGAACCGCAACGAAGCGTGGCGGCAGCGCCTTGACCCCGCCGCCATCTCGACCATTGAGGACATCCAGAAAGACGACCTGCAACGGCACGGGTATGTCTGAGCAACGGTACGGCTTCGTTCTCGGCACCGGGCGCTGCGGGTCGACGCTCGTGCACGAGGTGCTCGCCCGCCATCCCGACGTCGGCTTCGTCACCAACATCGACGATCGCATCGGCCGCGCCACCGCGGCGCGCATGCAAGCCGAGCTGTTCCGTCGCTTGCCGACGTCGGCCACGCGCAAGGGCCGCCTCCGACTCGCGCCGTCCGAGGCATACCGAGCGTTGGAGCGCGAGGTCTCACCGGTCATTGCCGAATCGGTCCGCGACCTGGGGGCGGCCGATGCCGTGCCCTTCCTCGCCAGCCGCTTCCGTGCGTTCTTCGATGCGCGGGCCGCAGCGTTCGGGGCACCGCTCTTCCTGCACAAGTTCACGGGGTGGCCGCGGGCCCGATTCGTCGACCGCGTCCTGCCCGGCTCCCGATACGTGCACATCGTGCGCGACGGTCGGGCCGTCGCGGCATCGTGGCTGCAGACCGACTGGTGGCGCGGCCACGTGGGGCCGTCGGGCTGGCACTTCGGTCCCCTGCCGCCCGCGTACGAGAAGGAGTGGGAGGCGTCCGGGCGGTCGTTCGTCCTGCTCGCCGGGCTGGCGTGGAAGCTGCTCCTCGACGCCTTCGACGACAGCCGCGCCGAGATCGGCGACGACCGATGGCTCGAGGTCCGGTATGAGGACGTGCTCGCCGACCCGCGTGGGCGCACACGTGAGATCCTCGATTTTCTCGGACTGGCGTGGACCGACGCCTTCGAGTCCGGCTTCGGCGACTTCCGGTTCGACACGGAACGGGCCCGAGCGTGGCGCGCCGTCCTCGGCGACGAAGCGTCAGCAGAACTAGACGCCAGCCTGGCCGACCACCTGACTCGTCGCGGCTACGAGGTGTAGGTCGTCGGCGTGCGCATCCTTCACGTCAACAAATACCTCTACCGGCGGGGCGGGGCCGAGTCGTACATGGAGGCGGTGGCGGCGCTCCAGCGCGCCGCCGGTCATGAGGTCGCGTTCTTCGGCATGGACCACCCAGACAACGAACCGCAGGTCTACGAGCGCCACTTCCCCGCGTACCTCGAGCTCGAGCCCGCGCCGACATCGGCTGTCGACAAGGTCGCCGGGTTCGGGCGGATGGTCTGGTCGACATCCGCTCGTCGCGGAATGGACGCCGTCCTCGCCGACTTCCAGCCCGACGTCGCCCACCTGCACAACACGTATCACCACCTGTCGCCCTCGATCCTGGGTCCGCTGGCACGCCGGCGCACCCCGACGGTGATGACGCTGCACGACTACAAGCTGGCGTGCCCGACGTACCGCTTCCTCGACAAGGGCGAGGTGTGTCAGGCCTGCCTCGGCGGACACTTCACCCAGGCGGTGCGCCGGCGCTGCAAGGACGGGTCGCTGGGCTCGAGCGCGGCGATGGCGGCCGAGCTCGCGATCCACACCGCCCTGCGGGCGTACCGGAACGTGCAGGTGTTCATCTGTCCCAGCCGCTTCATGGCCGGGCGCATGGGAGCGGCAGGTGTCTTCCCCGATCGCCTTCGGTGGCTCCCGCACTTCGTTTCCCCCGGGTCCGAACGGGCCGAAGCAGACGCTTCTGAAACCGTCGTGTTCGCCGGCCGCCTTTCCCCCGAAAAGGGGGTCGACACCCTGATTGAGGCCGTGGGTCGGCTACAGACACCCGTGCGGCTGGAGGTCGCCGGTGAGGGTCCTGACCGGGATCGCCTCGCCGAGATGGCTGCTCGAACAGGCGCTGGTGAACGCGTCCGTTTCCTCGGGCGCCTCGACAGCGACGCCATGGAGGCGTTGATCGGCGAGGCGACCGCAGTCGTGTTGCCGTCGCGGTGGTACGAGAACCAGCCGATGATCGTGCTGGAGGCATTCGCTCGGGGCGTGCCGGTCGTGGCCACCGATCTCGGAGGCACGCCTGAGCTGATACGGCACGGCGTCGACGGGTTCCTCGTGGCCCCCGACGACCCCGACGGTCTCGCGTCGGCGCTGCAGACGCTCCTCGAGGATCCGGCGCGGGTGCGCACCATGGGGAAGGCCGCCCGCGAGCGAGCCCTCACCGACTTCGCGCCCGACATCCACCTGGCGCGCCTGGACGGCGCCTACGCCGAGGCCGCGTCGCGAGTCTGATGCGAACTGCAGTCAGATGAGGATTGCTTTCATCGGCACGCGCGGCGTGCCCGCCACGTTCGGCGGTATCGAACACCACGTCGAGGAAGTCGGCAGCCGCTTGGCCGCGCGGGGTCACGATGTCACCGTCTACTGCCGCGCCAACTACGTCCCCGAGGGCGAGGACGTGTACAAGGGCATGCGCCTCATCCGCCTGCGCACGGTGTCGAGCAAGCGCCTTGATGCCATCGTGCACAGCGCCCTGTCCACGGCGCGCGCCCTGGGTCAGGGCTACGACGTCGTGCACTTCCACGCTCTCGGTCCGGGCGTGATGACGCCCCTGACGCAGTACGGGTCCCGCGCCCGTGTCGTTCAGACGGTGCACGGCCTCGACGACGAGCGGGCCAAGTGGGGCTCAGGCGCCCGTGCACTGCTCCGAGGCGGCGGGTGGTTGAGCGCACACGTGCCCGATGCCACGGTGGTGGTCTCACGCACGCTGTCCGACCACTACCTCACGAAGTACGGGCGGCCGACGACGTACATCCCCAACGGCGTCGTACGCCCGGCGGACCAACCGCCGGCCCGTGAGATCGCAACGCGCTTCGGGCTCCACGGCCGCGACTACGTGCTGTTCGTGGGCCGGCTGGTCCCCGAGAAGGCACCCGACCTTCTTTTGCGCGCCTTCCGGCGGGTGCCCGGCGACGTGCGCCTCGTGATCGCCGGCGGGTCCAGCTTCACCGACGATTACACGGAGTCGCTCGCCGCGCTCGCCGCCGAGGACAAGCGAGTCGTGATGCCCGGTTATCTCTACGGCGACACGCTGGCTGAGCTGTACGCCAACGCGGCGGCCTTCGTCCTCCCGTCGCTGGTCGAGGGGCTTCCCCTCACGTTGCTCGAGGCGGCGTCGTACGGCGCCCCAGTCGTGGCGTCGAGCATCGGACCGCACGTCGAGATCGTCGGTGGTGACGGGCCTGGCCACCGGCTCGTACCGCCGGAGGACGAGAAGGCGTTGGCGGCTGCGCTCTCCGAGACCGTCCAGGGCGGACCATCGGTTCTCCAAGGCGCTTCCCAGCTGCGCGATCGAGTCCTGGCCGAATACTCGTGGGACCGCGCCGTCGATGCCACCGAAGCCCTCTACCGTCGCCTTGTGGGAGAGAGCGAGTGACCCGGATATGGGCCGTCGTCGTCCTGCTGGCCGTGCTCGCTGCCGCGTGCTCGCAGGGCAGCAGCGACACGACGACGTCCGCTACTGATCGACAGGCGGCGCGAGCCGCGCGCCAAGCCGCTCGCCAGGCGACGCGCTGCCAGCGCCGTGGGACCTGCCCGTCGACGCCCGACACCGACCTCGCGCCGTCGACACCGGAGACGACCGCGCCGAGCGGACCCCTAAAGCCAGTGCTCCAGGGCCTCCTCGATCGCGACGGCCAGCCGCCCGCGGGCTACATCCCGACCGCGGTCAGCGGGTGGGTCGTCAAGGCGAATTGGAAGGACCTACAGCCGGCGGCGGACGGACCGATCGCCGCGAACAACGTCATCGACCAGGCGATCGCCGCCGCGCACAAGCTGGGCGTCGGGCTGAAGCTGCGCGTGTACACGGGCACCAACGCCCCCGACTGGGCGAAGGCGCTCGACGGGGGGCCGGTGAACGTCGTCGATCCGCAGGACAAGGAGCAGGGCACGATCGGGCGGTTCTGGACCGACGACTTCGGTAAGGCCTACGCCGACCTCGAGCAGAAGCTGGCGGCCAAGTACGACGCCGTCCCCGAGGTGCGAGAGGTCGTCATCTCGCGCTGCACCACGTTCTTCGCCGAGCCCTTCATCAGGGACAAGGGCGACAAGGGGTCGATCGCCAACATGCTCGGCGCCGGCTTCAGCTTCACCGCCGACCAGACGTGTCACCGCCAGGAGATCGACGCCCACAAGGTCTGGCTGCAGACGCACTCCGACGTCGATTTCAGCCCGTACCAGAACATCGAGAAGAAGGGCGTGAACTCGGTGGACGAGGGCTTCACCGAGTCGATGATGGATTACTGCCGCACGACTCTCGGCGCCCGCTGCGTGCTCGAGAACAACTCCATCCGCACGCCCGTGCAGGCCAACTACGCGGCCATGTACGACAAGATCCAAGCGATGGGGCCGCCGATCTCGTTCCAGACCGCGAACCCCAACAAGATCGGCGATCTGCTCTCGACACTGCAGTGGGCCGCACAGGTCGGCGCCAACTCGGTCGAGCTTCCCGGTTCCTACACGCAGTCGCCACCGTCGACGTTCGTCTCCGCCAACCAGGCCCTGATCAAAAACCCGACATAACTGCAAAGCTGGGGCATGCGCTTCGAGTTGATGACGACGGGCGCGCCGCTGCGGCGCATCCAGGACCTGGCACGCGACACCGAGGCCGCCGGTTTCTCCGGTCTGGTCGTGACCGAGAGCGGACGCACGGCTTACCTCGCGTGCGCCGCGGCGGCATTGGCAGCCGAAATCGACATCAGCACGGGCATCGCCGTGGCCTTCCCGCGCAGCCCCATGGTCACCGCGCAGTCGGCGTGGGAACTGGCCGAGGCATCGGGCGGACGATTCCGCCTGGGCCTCGGCACCCAGGTGCGCGCCCACATCGAGCGCCGCTACGCGTCAGCGTTCGACCCGCCCGGGCCCCGCCTGCGTGAGTACGTCGAAGCGGTGCGAGCGATCTTCAAGGCCTTCCGCGGAGAGGAGCGCCTCGACTTCTCGGGGAAGTACTGGTCGTTCTCGTTGCTGCCCGCCCAATGGTCACCCGGGCCGATCGACGTTCCCGATCCCGCCGTCGACGTCGCCGCCGTCAGTCCGTGGATGCTGCGCATGGCGGGCGAGGTCGCCGACGGCGTGCACGTGCATCCCCTCAACACGCCGACCTATCTGAGCGAGACGGTGGTGCCGAACGTCACGGCCGCAGGACGAGATGTCGAGCTGGCCGTGCCCGTGTTCACCGCGGTCGGTGACACCGACGAGGAGCAGCAGCGGTGGTGGGAGATGGCACGCGTCCAGGTCTCCTTCTACGGCTCGACACCGAATTACGCGTTCATCTTCGACCAGGTCGGCTTTGAGGGAACGACGGCCAGAATCCGGGAGCGTCAGAAAGCGGGCGACATCGCGGGCATGGCCGCCGTGCTCAGCGACGACCTCCTCGAGCACTTCGTCGTGCGGGGAACCTGGGACGAGCTGCCGGACCTGATCGTCGGCCGGGTGGGCGGCGTGGCCTCGAGTGTCATCGCCTACTTCGCGGGGATGGCGTGGCAGCAGGACCCGGAGTGGGCCGAGCGCTGGGGTCAGGTCGCGCGAACCGTACGGGAGCGGACTTCGTCCAACCGCCTTCGCAAGTAGCGCTGCTCCGACTCCGTCGTCGCCAACGCCAGCGCGTCCGCATACGCGGCGGCCGCCTCGTCACGACGTCCGAGGCGTCGGCAGAAGTCGGCCCTGGTGGCGGGAAGCAAGTGGTAGCCCGCAAGCGCCCCCGAGCGATCCAAGGCGTCGACGATCGCCAAACCGGCTTCAGGGCCGTCGGCCATGGCGACGGCGACGGCGCGGTTCAACTCGATGACCGGCGACCGGTTCATGGCGGCCAACCGTCCGTAGAGAACGGCGATCTCATGCCAATCCGTGTCGGACGCGTTCGCGGCGGTGGCGTGGCACGCGGCGATTGCAGCTTGTACCTGATACGGCCCGACGCGTTCCCGGCGCAGGGCGGCGTCGAGAATCTCGACCCCTTCGGCGATGGCGGCGCCGTCCCACAGCGAGCGGTCCTGGTCTTCGAGGGCGATGAGGTTCCCGCTCCCGTCGACGCGTGCCACCCGGCGGGCATCGTGCAGGAGCATCAGGGCCAGCAGGCCGATGGCTTCGGGCTCGTCGGGCATCAACGCCACGAGCGTCCGAGCCAGACGAATTGCCTCGGTGCAGAGACTCTGGCGGAGGAGGTCGGCCCCTTCGGTGGCTGCGTAGCCCTCGTTGAACAGCAGGTACAGAACAGCGAGGACGGCTGACGTGCGGTCCGGCAACAGGTGCGCCGGCGGCACCCGGTACGGGATGCCGGCGTTGCGGATCTTGCGCTTGGCCCGGACGAGACGCTGCGCCATCGTCGGCTCGGGCACCAAAAATGCGCGCGCGATCTCGGTCGTACTCAGCCCCACGAGCGTGCGCAGGGTGAGCGCCACCTGCGCCTCGAGTGCGAGCGCCGGATGGCAACAGGTGAAGATCAGACGGAGGCGGTCGTCCTCGACGCCGCTGTCGTCAGGCCCGTCGGGTTCGTCGATCGACGAGAGCACGGCTGCCTCCTGCAACTTGGCGGCCCCGGTCGCGGCCCGGCGCATGCGGTCGACGGCTCGGTTGCGCGCCGTCGTTGTCAGCCACGCTCCGGGGTTGCGCGGGATGCCGTCGCGGGGCCACCGTTCGATGGCCGCCGCGAAGGCGTCCTGCGCGCATTCCTCGGCCAGATCCCAGTCGCCGGTGACTCGGATGAGAGTGGCGACGACCCGCCCCCACTCGTCCCTGAAGGCCTCGGCGACGGCGGCCTCGCTTGCCGGCGCTACATCTCCCAGATCGGCCTCACTTCGATGGTGCCGGTGGCCGCGCCCGGGATCTTCGAGGCCACCTCGATGGCCTCGTCGATGTCCTTGCAGTCGACGAGGTAGAACCCGCCGATCTGCTCCTTGGTCTCGGCGAAGGGTCCGTCGGACGTGAGCACGTCGCCGTCACGCACCTGGACGCAGGTGGCGTCGGTCGTCGGACGCAGGCGCTCGCCGCCCTGCAGCAGTCCCCGCTTGCCCATATCCTCGCCCCAGGCCATGTACTTGGCGGTACTGGCCGTCGCCTCCTCGGGGCTCATGGCGTCCATCGCCGTCTCATCGGTACAGATCAACAGTGCGTAGCGCATGGCTCCTCCTCGTGGGTTCCAGTTCAGCACCACGACGAACGGAGGGCACTCAGATCGACACCCCGACGAGATTTTTCGGTCTCAGCAGTCGAACACCGACCAGCAGATGTCGTTCCGTGAGCGCTGGTCGTCGAGCACGAGGTCCCGAATCGCCGCCGGGAGCTGGTCCCGCTGCCACCCGCACTCGAGGCGCCCGGCGCTCTCTGCGTCTCCGTCCGCCGCAGCAGCCCGGGCCGCCTTGATCGCATAGGCGGCCGCACCGAGATCGTGGGCGGCAACGTGGGCAACGCATGCCGCCTGGCCCGCCGCGTAGGCGGCGTGCCGCGCTGCTCCGCGCAAGTCTCTCGCGGCCCCGTTTGCATGGCCGCCCGCGGTGCGGGCCTGTGTCATCGTGACCTCGCCGCGCGCCCATGCCCGGCCGAGTTCGATCGCCCGACGAGGGCGGTCATCGTCCGGCCGCACCCTCTCGAAGTGATGCAGCACGTGCTCCGCACACGCGGCTGCCCACATGGCCAAGAGGTGGTGATGGGTATCGGTGAGCGTCCCGCCCCGACGGATCGTCACGAGACGACGATCGCGGACCTTCGGGAGAATCAAACGCGCCGCTCCGCCGTGTAGAAGCGGAGCTCCAACCCGTCGGGGTCCTTGAACGACATGAGCCATCCGATGGTCGCCTCGATCACGGGCGAGTGCGCCACGCCGAGGTCATCCAACCGTGTCGCCCAGGCTTCGATGTCAGCACGGCCCTGCACCAGGATCGCGAACGGGTCATAGCCAGCGATCGCCCGTGCCACCGTTGGGTTCTCGCGAAGAGCGAGCGCGAATCCGTTCTTGGCGCGGTACGCCACCCCTCGAACCGTCCCGTCGTCATGGGGAAACTCGATCTCAGGCTCGAGTCCGAAAACACGCTCGTACCAGGCCCGACTTCGAGACAGGTCGGTGACCGGCACCTTCACATGATGAAGCCCCAGGATTTTGCCTTCAGTCATGCCCCAACTGTCGCGCAAGCAATGTCAGGTTCTCTGTGCTGGGCCGAGCTTCACCCACCGAGCCGTCCTGACCGCCACCACGTCGGCGCTGAAGGCATCGTCAGGCTCGCCGCCGAACAGCAGCGCTCCGCCGCAACGCGAGCCACCAATTATGGAAGGCGGCAGCGATCCCAAGACCTACAAACCACGCGCGGAGCTACCTGTCAGGCGCACAGATCGGCACATCGAGAGTGGGCTCGGCGCTCGTCACACTGTTGGAGTCCGCTGCATCCGCCGTCGGCTCGACGACCCCAACCCTCTGATCGGTCGAGTCCGGACGGGTGGGCTAGCCGGTACAGCCGGGAACGCTCCCCGGCGGGGCACAGTTGTTGGGCGTATTCCCCGACAGCGAGGAGCCCCTGTTGGTGACCGTGCCGTGGTCGTTGTAGATGCCGCCGCCGTCGAAGGTCGTGGTGTTGCCCGACACGCCGGAGCTGGCCAGGCTGAGCGTGCCCCTGAGGTTGTAGATGCCGCCGCCGTCGAAGGTGGCGGTGTTGCCCGACACGCCGGAGCTGGCCAGGCTGAGCGTGCCCAGTTGGTTGAAGATGCCGCCGCCGAGGTCGTACGAAGTGTTGTCCGACACTATGGAGCTCTTGACAGTGACCGTGCCGCCGTTGTTCTCGATGCCGCCGCCGGCGCCGGGGTTGGCGGTGTTATGCGACAACGTGGAGCTCACAACAGTGAGCGTGCCGCCGACGTCGTTGTAGATGCCGCCGCCGGACCCGGCGGTGTTGTCCGACACCGTGGAACTCACAACAGTGAGCGTGCCGATGTTGTAGATGCCGCCGGGGAAGGACGTGGCGTTGGCGTGCTGGACGGTCACGTCCTTCAGGACGACGGTGACCCCGGAGTCGATGTGGAGCACGTTGCCGCTGTTATTCCCATCGAGGGTGCCGCCGATGAGGGTCAGGCTCTTGGAGATGGTGAAGTTCCCTGTACAAGTGCCAGTGATGTTGAGCGTGGCACCCGAGGGGGCGGCGTTGATGGCGTTTTGCAGATTGCTGCCCGGTGGGCACGTGACCGACGTTTCCGCCAGCGCAGTCCTACCCGCAATCATCGAAAACCCGAACGCCAACAGCGCGACCGAGCCCAGCACCGCGATCTTCTTCACGAGCACCCCCAGGTCCCCATAGACACCGTGTTCCCAAACACGTGTTGCGCCGGGGACAGTACGAGGGCTCGCTATGAGCGGCAATCACCCTGTCTCGTACCTTGGGCGCCTCTTGTCCGAAAACTGGAGATTCCGTTACCGCTTCGGTCCAGCCTCCCTGTTGCTCGACCGCTCGGACGTGCCGGGAGCCGAGTGTTACGCGCCAGACCTAGGCGCACATAGCGGCACATCCAGAGTGGCCCTGCCACACTCACCGTGTGCCCGACGCAGCTCTTGCACTGCCAGAGTCGGTCGAAGTCGTCCGTGGCCCCCACGGACCTCGATTCCGCGGGCCATCCCGTGCGGTGGCGGAAGCTGCCGAGGGATTGCGCGGTCTAAGCGACAAGCCGACTGGCTACCGAGTCCGTCTGGGTGTCTGGACGCTCGCCGTCGATGAGGACGTACCACGCAAGGCTGACCCGCTTGTCGTCACGATGCCAGGCAGGGCATGGAACATCGCCGCGTCCGTCCTCAGGGACGCAGCCAACGGCGACTACGAGTCCCCCTTCGACTTCGGGGACGTGGGCTACCTCGAACCGCGAACCCACTCGTTAGCGGCGTCCGTGAGCGACCGCCAAGCCTCCCTACTGAGCGGGGTCGTGCCACTTCCCGTCCGGGTCGTGCCAGTCGCCGTCCCTCCATGTGAACGCCCGTCCGTTGTGGAGGTACCTCTCCGCGCCAGGTCCGGCGATTCGGCGCCACACGCGTGCCTCGCGGTCGAGTTGCCAGACGCTTGCGGTCGCTCCGTCGAACTCGATGACAGGATCAGGGATCGCATCAGCGATGAAGAAGCCATCCCTCACTGGCCGCACGTCCGAGTCGGTCATCCGCCCCAGGATGCCGCTTCTGGGCCGCTCGATAACGGCACCTACGTGCGACGGTCCAGCTCGGCCTCGACCTGCTCGCGCATCCTGCGCCAGTCCCGTTTCGCCTTCGGGTTACGGCCCATTCCCCGGCCAGACTCGGCCTCACGGTCACGCGCAAGCTTGAGTCGCTCCCGAAGCTGCTCAATGCTCAGGCTCGGTAGGTCCCGTTCCCAGTTTTCGAGCAACTTCCATCGGGCCATGACTCAATGATGCCTGCCACGTGGGGTGCTCGGAAACGGCACGTATGCGCCGAGCGGTACCGTTCGGCCTGCCGATGGCTGACGCTCCGGTAGGCGCGATCTTCGACACCAACTCGGACGGGCGATTTGACCTGGTCGTCTACGACGACGGCATCCTCGCCGTCAAGGGCACGTACTTAGGTGTCGCGCTACGGGCTGCGGGTGCCGGGATGGTTGGTGGCGGGGGTGCTGCCGCTGGCGCTGCCGCTGGGGAGGGCGCAAAGGCGGCCAAGACCTATGAGGAGCGACGGTTGGCGAAGTTGCTCGACGCCCGCTCGCGGAGCGAGCTTGTCGGCCAGGACAGGAACCACTTCATCGCTCGCGGCTCCTTTGATCGCCTGGTGCTCCGAAAAGGCTGGACCGAGTGTTCGCTGACGGTCGTAGGTCAGGCTCCCGAGCCAGACCGTTCCTACAAGTGGAAGCCAGCGCTCAACGACTTCGGAACTGTCGAGGAGGCACTCCGGTCAGCGTTCGGCGATGCACTCCACGTCGAGGGACGAGGCTCCGGGGGGCGCACATAACGGCACTTATACGGGTGATCCACCACCCGGGCGAACCGCCTGAGGAACCTTGCCTCGGGCGGAGCTCGGACAAGGAGGATTCCCGTGGTCTGGTCTCCGCAGGTTCGCCGAGTCGCCCGT
>Ga0070741_10000470_pt1 | contig 147217 bp, 155 predicted proteins | sample Coa_R1_4_FD_66440 | JGI IMG/M metagenome (GOLD analysis project Ga0070741, IMG submission 66440) | Surface soil microbial communities from Centralia Pennsylvania, which are recovering from an underground coalmine fire - Coalmine... | ecosystem: Environmental > Terrestrial > Soil >... | reverse complement strand
GACCACGACGGGCACGAGCACCGACACGAGCGCGATCCACCGCCACTTCGGCCGTCGAGGCCGCCATCTCGCGCCGCCTCGCTTCGGCCGCGGCAGCGACGGCGGCTTCGGCGCCGGCGCGGGTGGGATCACCGGGGCCGGCGGCGCGGGCGACGCGGCGGGAACCGCCGAGGCCGGCGGTGGCGGGGCCTTGCCGACCGCGTCGGGTCCGACGTAGAAGCGGCGTGGGTCGCGGCCAGGCTCGCGCGGCTGCGGCGAATGCGCCGGCTCCGCGGTGCGGGCGACGAACCGCCGTTGCGCCGCGTCCCACACCACGGGGTCCGAGTCCTGGTCGGGTACGTCGGAGAACGAGTTCGGCGGTTCCGGCATGAGCGCCATGACGCTACCGGCCGTGCTCGCGCCGGCGCGACCGCCGGGTACGTTGCCGGCGATGCCGGCCGTGTGGATCCGCCGTTGCGTGCTCGCCGTGTGCGTGCTCGCGATCGCCGGGATGATCGTTGCGTCGGTGACCGATCACACCGGCGCGGCGATCACCGCGGGCATGGCGGCCGCGATCGGGATCGTCGTGCTCATCCTCGTCACTGCCGTTGCCGGCCCGCAGGCGTTCGCGAGCCGGCCGCCGGTCGACGAGCAGGCCGCGGCCGACCTCGAACGGCGCATCGACGCGCTGGTCGCGGCGGGCACCGACGAGACCGAGCTGCGCTCGCTCGTGCGAGCAGCCATCCGCCTCGGCCGCCGCGGGTAGGCCCAACGGACTATTTCGCTCACGTGGGCCGGCAACGTGCCGACATATACGGTCATGGCGAAGTCGACGCCCAAATGGCAGAGCCGTGCGGTGCTGCGGACGATCGAAGCCGGCAGCAGTGCGATCTGCGTCATGTGCGACGAGCAGGTGAAGTTCAAGGCCAAGAGCAAGGCTCAGCAGGTCATCTGCAACGTGTACGTCGATGGTCGCTGGGACCGCGTCGAGCACTACCACCTCGAGTGCTACGAGGCCGCCGGCCGTCCCTACGGCGAACCGGCGACGAACGCGCCGAGCCGGGTCTCCTCAGCCGCCTGACACCGACAGCAACCGGTCGAGCGCTTCGAGCACGCGCGCCGCGTACGCGGTCGCGTCACCGTCGTCCGGCGTGAGCCGGACCTCCGGCGCCACGGGTGCCTCATAGGGATCGTCGATCCCGGTGAACCCGCGCAGCTCGCCGCGACGTGCTTTCGCGTAGAGCCCTTTCGGGTCGCGCGCCTCGCACACCTCGAGCGGCGTATCGACGAAGACCTCGAGGAACGGCAGCCCCGCGGCGACGTGCGCGGCGCGGGCGCGCTCGCGGTCGGCCCGGTAGGGGCTGATCACCGGCACGAGCGCGATGACGCCCGCGTCGGCGAACAGCCTGGCGACCTCGCCCACACGCCGAATGTTCTCGGCCCGGTCAGCGGCAGAGAACCCGAGGTCGCCGTTCAAGCCGTGGCGCAGGTTGTCGCCGTCGAGCACGTAGCTCGGTCGCTGCTCGCCGAGCAGGAGGCGCTCGCATTCGTGCGCGACCGTCGACTTCCCCGAACCCGACAGACCGGTGAACCACACCGTCGCGCCCCGCGACAGCCTCTCGGACCGCGCGACGCTCCCGCGGTGCCAGACGACGTCGCGATCGGTCACGACGGGGGCGACAGCATCATGCCCGCCGCCACGGTGTTGTTCGTCGCCTCGTCGATCAGCACGAAACTGCCCGTCGCGCGATTGCGCCGGTACTCGTCGTAGAACAGCGGCAACTGGGTGCGCAGCGAGATTCGGCCGATCTCGTTGAGACCGAGTTCGGTGGCCGTCTCGTCTCGGTGCAGCGTGTTGATGTCGAGGCGGTACTGCAGCTCCTTGACGATCGCCTTGACCGTTCGCGTCGTGTGCTTGAGGACATAACGTCCGCCGGGCCGCAGCGACGTCTGCTCGGTCATCCAGCACATCGTCGCGTCGATGTCCTGACCCATGTGCGGCCGGTTGTGGCGGCGACAGATCATGTCACCCCGGGACACGTCGATGTCGTCGGTGAGCGTGAGCGTCACCGACATCGGCGCGAACGCCTCATCGACGGGACCGTCGTACGTATCGATCGACGCGATCGTCGACTCGAACCCCGACGGCAGCACCACGATCTCGTCGCCCGGCTTGAGGACGCCGCTCGCCACGGTGCCGGCGTAGCCCCGGTAGTCGTGGAACGGGCCGGTCTGGTCCTGCGGCCGTATCACGTACTGCACGGGGAACCGCGCGTCGATGAGGTTCCGGTCCGACGCGATGTGCACCTCTTCGAGGTGGTGCAGCAGAGACGCGCCCTCGTACCAAGGCATCGCCGCGGACCGGTTGACGACGTTGTCGCCGTGCAACGCGGAGATCGGGATGAACGTCAGGTCGTGCACGTCGAGCTTCATCGCGAAGTCGCGGAACTCGGACTTGATCCGCTCGAACACCGACTCGTCGTAGTCAACCAGGTCCATCTTGTTGACGCACAGCACCAGGTGCGGGATGCCGAGCAGGCTCGACAGGAACGCGTGCCTGCGGCTCTGCTCGAGCAGGCCCTTGCGCGCGTCGACGAGGATGAGTGCCAGGTCCGCGGTCGACGCGCCGGTGACCATGTTGCGCGTGTACTGGATGTGACCGGGCGTGTCCGCGATGATGAACTTTCGCTTCGGCGTCGCGAAGTACCGGTACGCGACGTCGATGGTGATCCCCTGCTCCCGCTCGGCCCGCAACCCGTCAGTGAGCAGCGCGAGGTCGGTGTACTCGTCGCCACGCGAGCGCGACGTGCGCTCGACCGCTTCGAGCTGGTCCTCGAAGATCGCCTTCGAGTCGTAGAGCAGCCGGCCGATCAGCGTCGACTTGCCGTCGTCGACCGACCCTGCCGTCGCGAACCTCAACAGCTCCATGGACGACCTGCCATCAGAAGTAGCCTTCCTTCTTGCGGTCCTCCATGGCGGCCTCGCTGAAGCGATCGTCGGCTCGCGTAGCTCCCCGCTCGGTGATGCGGGTGGACGAGACCTCGGCGATGATCTCCTCGATCGTCGTCGCGATGGACTCGACCGCGCCGGTGCACGACGCGTCGCCGACGGTCCGGTAGCGCACCATCGCCTCGAACGGCTCCTCGCCGTCCAGCAGCGTCACGAAGTCGCTCACCGCGAGCAGCATGCCATCGCGACGGAAAACCTTGCGGCGATGGGCGAAGTAGATCTCCGGGACGGAGATGCCCTCCTCGGCGATGTACTGCCACACGTCGAGCTCGGTCCAGTTGCTGAGCGGAAAGACCCGAATGTGCTCGCCCTTGCGGTGGCGGCCGTTGTAGAGGCTCCAGAGCTCGGGACGCTGGTTCTTCGGATCCCACTGGCCGAACTCGTCGCGGAAGCTGAACACCCGCTCCTTGGCGCGCGCCTTCTCCTCGTCACGGCGGGCGCCGCCGAACACCGCGTCGAAATCGTGCTCCTCGATGGCGTCGAGCAGCGTGACGGTCTGGAGCCGGTTGCGGCTCGCCCGCGGGCCCTTCTCCTCGACGACGCGGCCGCGGTCGATCGACTCCTGCACCGACGCGACCACCAGCCGCGCACCCAGTTCGGCGACGCGCCGGTCGCGGAACTCGAGCACCTCGGGGAAGTTGTGGCCGGTGTCCACGTGCATCACCGCGAACGGCAGCCGGGCCGGCCAGAACGCCTTCTCGGCGAGGCGCAGCATGACGATGGAGTCCTTGCCGCCCGAGAACAGCAGCACCGGGCGTTCGAACTCTGCCGCCACCTCGCGGAAGATGTGGATCGACTCGGCTTCCAGCGCGCGGAGGTGGGACAGCTCGTAGGGCATTGGCGCAAAAGTTGACCAGAGAGGTCAGGGTTGCCGCAAGGTAGCGTCGGCCGGAATGCTGCCCGCCGCGCTCACCGACCATGCTGTCGCTTCCGATGTCGCCACCCGAGCCGGTGCGCTGCTCGTCGAGTTGCGGGCCCGAGCCGGGAGCACCCCCCACGACTGGTGGTCGCTGCGGGATGAGGGAGACTGGTCCGCCCACCGCTTCATCGTCGAGGCGCTCGGCGAGCTGCGGCCCGGCGACAAGGTCCTCTCCGAAGAAGGGCTTGAGGACCACTCGCGCCTCGACGCCGACCGGGTGTGGATCGTCGACCCGCTCGACGGCACCCGCGAGTTCGGCGAGCCGGGCCGCACCGACTGGGCGGTTCACGTCGCGCTGGTGGACGGCGACGGCGAGCCGCTCGCCGGCGCGGTCGCCCTACCGGCGCTCGGGATCACGCTGTCGACCGACCCGCCTCCCGCGCCGCCACCACCGCGCGAGGGTCCACGGCGCGTCGTCGTGAGTCGCTCGCGCCCTCCCGCGGTCGCGGTCAGGATCGCCGAGGCACTCGACGCCGAGCTGGTCTCGATGGGCTCGGCGGGTGCGAAGGCGATGGCGGTGGTGCTCGGTGACGTCGACGTGTACGCGCACGCCGGCGGTCAGTACGAGTGGGACAACTGCGCGCCGGTCGCGGTGGCGCGCGCCGCCGGGCTGCACGCGTCGCGCATCGACGGCCGCCCGCTCGTGTACAACCAGCCGGACCCATGGCTCCCCGACCTGCTCATCTGCCGGCCCGAGCTTGCCGAGGCCGCGATCGGCGCGGTGACGTGACGGGATGAGCGTCGTCCGCCTCGAGGTCACCGACCACATCGCCACGATCACGCTCGACCGTCCGGCACGACTGAACGCGTGGACCGGGCGCATGCACCACGAATACCGGGCCGCTATGGCAGACGCCGAGCAGGACCGGTCGGTGCGCGTCATCGTCGTAACGGGCGCGGGACGCGGGTTCTGCGCGGGCGCCGACACCGCCGCGCTCGACAAGCACGCCAGCGCCGGCGAGTACGACGCGGGCGTCGACCCGGACACGCTGCCGACCCCCGGCTACGGCGTGCGGGCCGAGTACGACCACGCGTTCGCGTTCCACTACGGCATCCCGAAGCCGATCATCGCGGCGATCAACGGGCCCGCGGCCGGCGTCGGCCTGGTGCTCGCGTGCTACTGCGACCTGCGCTTTGCTGCCGCCGGCGCGAAGCTCACGACCTCGTCGGGCCGGCTCGGCCTTCCTGCCGAGTACGGCCTGTCGTGGGTGCTCCCCCGTCTCGTCGGCACCGGCCACGCCGCCGACCTGCTGCTGTCGTCGCGGGTGATCCTCGCCGAGGAGGCCGAACGGATCGGCCTGGTCAACCGCGTGCTCCCGCCGGAGACGTTGCTGGCGTTCACGCTCGACTACGCGCGCACGATCGCACGGGAGATCAGTCCGGCGTCGAACGCCGCGGCCAAGCGCCAGCTCTACGCCGATCTGCACCGCGACGTGGGCCAGGCGGTCGCCGAGTCCGAGGCGCTCCTGGCGTCGATGGTCGAGCAGCCCGACTACGCCGAAGGCGTGCGCGCCTGGCTCGAGCGCCGGCCACCACGGTTCGACGGCTGACGCGCGCACCGCCACCGGCCGGGGTAAGCCGTACTGGTCAGCGCAGGCCCAGCTCGCGGAGGATCTCGTCGGTGTGCTCGCCGAGCCCCGGTACCGGGCCGCGCGGGCGGGCGTCGCCGTCGTCGCCGAAGCGCACCGGCGACGCCACCGCGCGGTGCGCGCCCGATCCGCCACCCGCGGGCACCTCGACGAACGCTCCGGCGGCGATCGCCTGGGGGTCGGTGATCACGTCGTCGGGCGTGTTGACCGGGGCCCACCAGACGTCGTGCTGGTCGAAGCGGGCCGTCCAGGTGGCGCGATCGTGCGTCGCGAAGAGCGCGTCGAGCTCCGCGATCAGCTCCCTTGCGTGGTGGCGGCGGTCGCGCGCGGTCCGGTAGCGACCGTCGTCGAGCCAGGCTTCCCGGTCGATCGCGCGCACGAGCTTGGGCCACAGTCGATCAGCTTCCACGCCGAGCAACCAGAACCACTTGCCGTCGCGGGCGCGGTACACGTTGATCATCGGATTGGGCTGCTCAGTGCGCGGCAGCGTCGCGCCGAGCTTGCCGAGCCGGAGCTGGATGCCCAGGTCCCAACCGAGGCAGTAGATGCCGGTGCGAAGCAACGAGACCTCGACCAGCTCGCCCTTCCCAGTCCGCTCGCGCCGCCACAGCGCGGCGAGGATCCCGCTCAGCGCGGCGATGGCGGTGACGTGGTCGCCGATGCCGCCACGGAAGTGCGGCTGCGGGTCGTCGGGTGGCACCAGCAGCGACGCGAGACCCGAGCGCGCCCAGAACGCGCCGACGTCGTAACCGGCCCGCCACGTCTCGGGACCTTCGCTGCCGTAACCGGTCACGAGCGCATAGACGAGGCGTGGGTGCGCGGCGCGCACCCGCTCGGGCCCGAGCCCGAGGCGTTCGATCGCGTCGAGCCGCAGGTTCGTGAGGAACACGTCCGCGGTGCCCAGCAGCGCGTGCATCGCGTCGAGACCCTCGTCAGTCTCGAGGTCGAACACGACCGCGCGCTTGCCGCGGTTGTCGAGGTCGAACGGCGGGCTCGGCAGGTCCTCGCGCCCGCCACCGGTCACCGCGAACATCCGGCGCATCGGATCACCCGCCGGTGCCTCGACCTTCACCACCTCGGCACCCCAGTCGGCCATGATCCCGCCGGCAGCGGGGCCCGCGACCCACACGCCGAGCTCGACAACCCGAATCCCTTCCAGCACCAGGCCAGCTTCGCGTGCTGGGCGCTGCGGCGCTGCGCCGGTCAGGGTTCGCCGACGACGGTCACCGTCCCCGCCGTGCCGTCGACCTCGACGAGCGCACCATCGGGGATGCGCCGCGTCGCGTCGGTCACCGACACCGCGCACGGGATGCCGAGCTCACGGCTCACGATGATCGCGTGGCTGAGCGGCGCGCCGACGTCGACGATCACTGCTGCCGCAGGCACGAACAGCGGCGTCCACGACGGGTCGGTGATCGGTGCGACGAGCACGTCGCCCGGCTCGAGCGCGGTGGGGTCGTGCGAGTCGAGCACGACCCGCGCCCGCCCCCGCGCCCGACCCGGGCAACCGGGCAAGCCCTGCAGCACGTCGCCGGGCCCGACCACCGACGCGAGGCGCGCGTCACGCCGCGCCCACGTCGCCGGTGACGGCGGCTCGCCCGCGAACACGAACGGCGGCTCGAGGGTGAGCAGCTCCGCATAGGTGGCCTCCCGCTCGCGCACCTCGGCCGCGAGCGAAGCGGGGTCCGCGACGAGCTGGTCGAGCTCGGCCCAGCGCACCATGCCGAAGTTGTTCGGCGCGTCGAACACGCCGCGCTCGACGTAGCGCCGGCCGAGCGCGTGCATGGCCAGGCGCAGCTCGTGGGTGAGGCGGATCGCGTTCGTCTTCGAACGCTCCCGCCCGGCGAGGAACAGCGAGGCCGCCCGGAGCGCGGCCAGGAACTGGTCATGGGTCTCCGTGTCGTTCTCGATCATCGAGGCGATCTCCGCGCCCACCTTCTCGCGTTCGACGGCGCGCGCCGACTGGTGCTCGATCGGCGACGCCGCGTCGGGCGAGCGGCGCATCTGGTCGATGGCCACCAGCGCGAGCTCCGGCTCGGTCTGCCACGTGGGCGACCGCATCTCCCACTCGTTGGGGCCGCGCGCGCCGTACTCCTGCAGGAACTCGGCAAAGCGCCGCTCGAACTCGTCGCTGTCGGGATCGAGGCGCGACAGCTCCCACATCGCGTAGCTGGGCGCGGCCGATTCCACGTCGCCGACGCCCGCCATGAGCGTGAGCAGGTCGCCGGGTCGCCCGACCGCCTCGCACACCTGCCGGAGGATCCCGACCGGCACGGTCGCGCAGTAGGTGATGAAGAGGTGCTGCGCGAACAGGTGGCGAAAGTGGCGGTCGGTGAGCGTTCGCATGAGATCGACGAGCTGCTGATCGGACAGCTCGCGGTGGTCGGGTCGCTCGGCCCGAAGCCGGTCGACGAGCCGGCCGTCCTCCGCGAGATCCGGCAGCGACTCGGTCGTGAGCACCCAGCCGATGGTCTGGCTGATCCTCTCCGAGTGCGCGGGGCTCTCGTCGGTGGGCTGCGGCGCGTACGGCGGAACCCCCGGCTGCTCACCCCAGAGCTGGAAGTCGATCGACTCCGGTGTCAGACCCGGCGTGCGCACGCCGAGGATGCGGCTGATCGACACGTTGAGGAAGCAGTACCCGCCGAAGATGCCGATGATCTCGGGATTGTCCGGGTCGAACTCGTCGGGATCGAACGCACCGAAGCGCGCGAACGCGTCGCGCCAACCGTCTTCGGCGTAGAGCTTGATGATGTCACCGCTCAGTGGCGCGACCGGGTCCGGGAACACCTCTCCGACGTTGCCGCGGGTGAAGATCGGGTAGCGCGCACTTGGCTTCGAGTCGACGATCCACCGGTCGATCACCTCTGCCCCCCTCGTCAAAGTGGCCGGAGAGTACCCCGAACCGCCACGATGGAGATCGCGTGAACACGACCGATCCATCCCGTTCCGGCGGTTCTGTCACGAATCGCGACGCTGGGCCACCGCAGACCCTTCCGGCGGAGCCGGCACCCGCCGGCGACCTCGCCTACGGCGCCTTCTCCGACCACGGGCCGTGGGAAGTCGTGTCTTCGGAGATGACCTGGCGCCGCGACGTCGAGCGGCTCCGGGCCGAGGTGCGCGCCTCGTTGCCCGAGCTGACCCGCTACCGCCGCGTCCCGCCCGGTGGGCGCATGCTCGCCACGCTCCGGTCGCTCGGCCTGCCGGTGCTCGTGTGGGCGCTGCGAGAACGCGGGACGGGCTCGTCCGTGGCAGGGCTGTCGCGCCGGCTGCGCATCGCCGCGGAACGTTTGGGACCGACCTACATCAAGCTCGGCCAGATCATCTCGTCCGGCGAGGGCATCTTCCCCGAGCCGCTCGTCGCGGAGTTCCGCAAGTGCCGCGACCAGGTCCCGCCCGAGCCCTTTTCGGTCGTGCGCCGGGTGATCGAGGAGGACCTGCTCCAGCCGCTCGACGCGGTGTTCCGCTCGTTCGACCGCGAGCCGCTCGCGGCCGCGTCGATCGCGCAGGTACATGCCGCGACCCTCTCCACCGGCGAGGACGTCGTGGTGAAGGTCCAGCGCCCGCAAGTGCGCGACCTCGTGCATCGCGACTTGCGGGTGATGTCCTGGGTCGCGCCGCACCTCGTGGGGCGCATCCCGATCTCGGCGCTGGCCAACCCGCCCGCGCTGGTGGAGCTCTTCGCCGAGACCATCACCGAGGAGCTCGACTTCCGGCTCGAAGCCGACAACATGCTCGAGGTCGCGCACGCGTTCGCGCTGCTCGACCAGCGCGGCTACGTGATCCCCCGGCCGCACCCGTCGCTCGTCACACGCCGGGTGCTGGTGATGGAGCGGCTGAACGGCTTCGCGTTCGAGGACGTCGCCGGGATGAAGGACGCGGGCGTGGACACGCACGAGGTCGTGCGGACCGGGATGATCGGCGGCATGGAGGGCGCGCTGATCCACGGCATCTTCCACGGCGACCTCCACGGCGGCAACCTGTTCGTGCTGCCTGACGGTCGCACCGCGCTGCTGGACTTCGGCATCACCGGCCGCCTGTCCGAGCCGAAGCGGCTCGCTCTGCTCCGCCTGCTCATCGCCGGATCGATGAACGACGTGAAGGGACAGCTCGAAGCGCTGCGCGACCTCGGCGCGCTGCCCACCGACACCGACCTCGACGCCATCATCGCCGACCTCGGCCTCGATCGCCCGCCCGTCGACCCGACGACGATGACCGGCGACGAGCTGGTGGCAGAGATCCAGCGAACGATCAAGGAGCTGCTCGGCATCGGCGCGCGCATGCCGAAAGAGCTCATGCTGTTCGTCAAGAACATGATGTTCCTCGACGGTGCGATCGCGACGCTCGCGCCCGACCTCGACATCTTCGCCGAGATCGCGGAGATCACGATGCACTTCGCGAACACCCACGGCGAGCGCATCGCCGCCGAGCTCGGACTCGATCCCGACGCATGGCAGCTCGACATGGCGGGCGTGAAGGCGAGCTTCGGCGTCGACCCCTCCGTCGACAAGCTCACCTACCGCGACCTGCAGGAACGGCGCTCCGTGATCCGCGAACGCCTCGAGAGCCAGCGCCGCCGCGGCCGGCGCCGGCGCTGAACGTCATGGCGCTCTGGATCGAGACGGTCACCGTCGACGCACACGATCCCGCCCGGCTCGGGCGCTGGTGGGCCGACGTCCTCGGCTACCGCGTGGTCGACGAGGACGCGGTCGACGAGGTCGAGATCGTTCCGAACGACGGCGACCGCGGGCCGGTCGTGCTGTTCGTCTCCACCGGCGACACCAAGACGGTGAAGAACCGGATCCACTTCGACCTCCGCCCCGACGATCGCGACGCGGAGGTTGCCCGGCTCGAGTCGATGGGCGCGACCCGCGTCGACATCGGCCAGACCGGTGAGGAGAGCTGGGTCGTGCTCGCAGACCCGGAGGGCAACGAGCTCTGCGTGCTGCGCAGCCGCGACCAGCCGCAACCGGAGACTGCCTGAAGCAGCGGCGGGCCGCACCGCGCGGCCGCGGTGTCCGGGCGCGACGACCGGCCGTGCGACACTCACCGGATGCGATTGGTCATCGCCGACTGCGCGGCGCAGTACGAAGGCCGGCTGTCCGCGAGCCTGCCGGCGGCCCGGCGGCTGCTCGTGGTCAAGGCCGACGGTGCGGTGCTCGTCCACAACGACACCGGCGGGTACCGCCCGCTGGTCTGGATGGTCGCGCCGAACCGGTTGGACGAGCAGCCCGGCCAGTGGATCGTGACGAACGCCAAGGGTGAGCGGCTGACCATCACCATCGGCGAGCTCGTCGCGGATGTCAGCTACGACCTCGGCGTCGATCCCGGCTTGCAGAAGGACGGGGTCGAGGCGCACCTGCAGGAGTTGCTCGCCGCGAACACCGACGTGATCGCCGCGGGCTTGCGGCTCGTGCGGCGCGAGCACCCGACCGACATCGGGCCGGTCGACCTTCTCTGCCGCGACCGCGATGGCCGCACGGTCGCGATCGAAGTCAAGCGCCGAGGCGAGATCGACGGCGTCGAGCAGCTCACCCGCTACCTCGAACGGCTCAACCGCGACCCGATGCTGCGACCGGTCCGCGGCATCTTCGTCGCGCAGGTCGTCAAGCCACAGGCGCGGGTGCTCGCCGAGAGTCGCGGGATCGGCTGGGTCGAGGTCGACTACGACGAGTTGCGCGGCATCCAGCGCGACGCGCTGACGCTGTTCTGATCCGCCGGCTCAGGTACCAGGCTGATCCGCCGGCTCAGCTGAACCGGCAGAGGCCGTTGTCGACCACGACCACCTCACCCGGCCGGCGGGTCTGGAACACGGCCTCACCGTCGCCGGTCACCCAGATCGAGATCGTGAGCTCGTCACCGGGGAACACGGGCGAGCTGAACCGGGCCTCCATCGACTTGAACCGGGCAGGGTCGTTGCCGCACAGCGCCGAAAGGAGGGCCCGGCCGGTGAAGCCGTAGGTGCACAACCCGTGGAGGATCGGGGTGTCGAAGCCGGCGGCCTTCGCGAACGCGGGGTCGGAGTGCAGCGGGTTGCGGTCGCCCGAGAGGCGATAGAGGAGGGCCTGGTCGCGCGAGGTCTGGTAGCGCACGACGTGATCGGGCTCGCGCTCCGGAGGAGTCGGGCGCCCGCCGCTCGGCCCGCGGTCGCCACCCCAGCCGCCCTCGCCGCGGATGAACGCGGCCGAGCGGGTCGTGAACAGCGGCGCGCCGGTCGACGCGTCGACCGACTCGGTCTCGGTGACGACCAGCGCACCCGAGCCCTTGTCGTAGATCCCGGTCACGGTGGTGACCGACCGGCACGTCCCCTGCACGGGGATCGGCTGGTGCAACTCGATCGCCTGCTCGCCGTGGACGAGCATCGTCCAGTTCACCTCGCCCAGCGCGTCCCACGCGCCGCGGCCACCGACGGGCAGCACGACGCCGAAGGTCGGCAGCACCTGCTGTTGCACGCCTTGGGTGTTCTCGGTGGTGAACGCGAGGTCGTCCACCCCGCATCCAACGCCGAGTGCGTAGAGGATCGCGTCCTTCGAGTCCCAGCTCCGCTCGCCCGGCTCGCTCTTCGCACCGACTGCGTCATGGTTGAGAGGCATGGGGTTCCTTTCGTTCGAACTCGGACACCAATGTGATCAACAACGACTCCCACCGCACCAACGGCAGCAGGTGCGACGACTCGACGACGTCGACGCGCGCGTCGTGGATGCGGGCCGCGATGCCCTCGCCGACCGCCGGGGGCGCGATCGGGTCGTGCGTGCCGTACCAGAGCAGCACGGGCACCGCGATGGCGACTGGGTCGAACGGCCACGGCGTCGCCATCTCGCGGAGATCGCGCTCGACACCGGCGAGACCGCCGGCGACGGCGGTCGACAGCGCCGCCGCGAGATGGTCGGCGAGCCCGTCGACCGACGCGAGGTCGCTGCGGTAGTGGTGGTCCTTGCCCTCGAGGAGGCTCTCGCGCGCGAGGTCGACCGGCATGCCCGGCGTCGCCACGAGCGGCGCCATCTCCGCGGCGAGCGCGTCGGGACGTTCCTCGGGCTCGGCTGCTTCCGGCACGCCGCACGCGACACCGGCGACCGCGACCCGATCGGGATGCCGCGCCGCGAGCGCGAGCGCGCTCGGCCCTCCGGCCGACCAGGCGAGCACCGCGAACCGGTCGATGCCGAGCGCGTCGGCGAGCGCGACGACGTCGTCCGCCAGCGTCCGCTGGTCGCCCGCGGGGTCCGGGTCGCTCGCCCCGTAGCCGGGCCGGTCGATGGCGATCAGCCGCACTCCCGCACGGGCCGCGATCGTGTCGTCGGGATGCCGGCTCAGCCGGCAGTCCGGGCAGCCGTGCAGGTACACGACCGGCACGCCGCCAGGCGCACCGGTGTCGTCGAAGGCGAGCAGCCGCCCATCGGCCAGCACCACCGCCCCCGCGCCCGCCCCTTCCACGGGCCGCGCGCCCTCCCCATCCCGACCAGTGTGCATCGAGCACCGGATTCCGCTGCTCGATGCACGACGGTCGGCGGCAAGGGCGCGAACCGCGGGGCGCACGATCAGTCCTTGCGGTCCTGGCCGCTCATGTCCGCGTTTGGGCGTGCCTTCGCGAGCAGGTCGCGGAACAGCGCGTCGAGCTTGGTCGGGTCGTCGACCGGCGCTGCGGTCGGACCGCGGTGCCAGCCCTCGGCGATCGCGTACGCGCGGCCCGACGCCTCGAAGACGCGACCCGTGATGCCCGCCGACTGCTTCGATGCCAGCCACGTCACCACCGGAGCAATCCAGCGCGGCGACATCATCTCCTTCGCCTCCTTCGACGCCTGCCCCATCCCGAGGTTCTCGGTCATGCGCGTGAGTGCGGCGGGCGCGATCGCGTTCACGGTCACGCCGTAGCGGCCCAGCTCCAGCGAGCTGATGATCGTGAACGCGGCGATGCCCATCTTCGCCGCGCCGTAATTCGTCTGGCCGGGGTTGCCGTAGATTCCTGACACCGACGTGGTGTTGATCACGCGCGCGTCGTTGGTCTCGCCCGCCTTCGCGCGGTCGCGCCAGTACGCGGCCGCCCAACGGGTCGGCGCGAACGTGCCCTTCAGGTGGACTTTGATGACCGCGTCCCACTCCTCCTCGGTCATGTTGACGAGCATGCGGTCACGCAGGATCCCGGCGTTGTTCACCAGCACGTCGAGGCCGCCGAAGTTCTCGATCGCGGTGTTGACGAGACGCTGCGCACCCTCCCAGTCACTGATGTCGTCGGTGTTGGCGACCGCCTCGCCGCCCCTGGCCACGATCTCGTCCACGACCTGCTGCGCCGGCCCCGTCGAGCGACCGGTGCCGTCCATCTCACCGCCGAGGTCGTTGACGACGACCTTGGCGCCGTGCGACGCGAGCATCAGTGCGTGCTCGCGCCCGATGCCGCGGCCCGCTCCGGTCACGATGCAGATCCGGCCCTCACACATTCCTGCCACGGTGTCCTGCCCCCTGATCGACGGTCTCGCCGGCTCATCTTGCGGATCCGGTGCGGGCTCGCGCCAGTCCGGCCGCGGCCGGGCCGCCGAACGCGGTAGACCATGCGCCACGTGAGCTGCGTGCATCGCGTGACACGCGTGCATCGCGTGAGAGGGGGAACCGATGGCGAAGGTTCGTCGTGTGGTGACCGGGCAGGACGCGAGCGGCAAGTCCGTGTTCGAGTCCGACGAGCAGGTCGACCCGATCACCCTCGCGCTCCTGCCGGGCTACGAGTTCCACCGCCTGTGGGGCGCCGACGTGATGCCCCAGCTCCCCACCGACGGCTCGCCCCCCGCCGCGCACGCCTACTTCCCGCCCCCCGGTGGGTTCCGCTTCGGGATCTTCACCGTGCCGCCGGCGGGTACCGACGTCCCTGCCGACCTCGACATCGCCGCGGCCCTCGCCGAGATGGACGAGAAGCTGCCGGGCATGGCCGCGCACATGGAGCCTGACAACCCCGGCATGCACACCACCGACACCGTCGACTTCGAGGTGGTGCTTTCCGGCGAGATCGTCTGCGAGCTCGACGACGGCGCGGAGGTCACGCTCCATGCCGGCGACACGTTCGTGCAGAACGGCACCCGGCACCGGTGGCGCAACCCCGGCACGGAACCCGCGGTGCTCTTCGTCGCCTTACTCGGAGCCGAACGCCGCCGGTAACGTCTTCGGTCGTGCACGCGACCGATGTCGTCGTCGTCGGCGGCGGGCCCGCCGGCGCGGCGGCCGCGATCACCCTCGCCCGGGCCGGGCGCGACGTCGTCGTCGTCGACCGCGCACGGTTCCCGCGCGACAAGTGCTGCGGCGACGGGTTGACCGCGTCGGCATTGCGGGCACTCGACGCGCTGGGGCTGCGGCCGGAGTCGGTCGCGTCGTGGCAGCCGGTGCACGACGTGGTCGTTCGGTCGCCATCAGGTCGCGAGACCGTGTTCCCGCTCCCCCGCGACAGCGGGCTGTTCGCCGCCGTGGCGCGCCGGCACGATCTCGACGCCGCGTTGCTGGACGTGGCGCGCGCCGCCGGCGCGAAGGTGCTCGACGGCCACGCGCTCGTCACCGCCCACCAACGCGCCGACCGCGTGGTCCTCACCGTCGACGGCATTGGCGACATCCATGCGCGCTACGCAGTCGGCGCGGACGGCATGTGGTCGCCGTTGCGCAAGGCGCTCGGTGTCGCGACACCCGGGTACCGGGGCGAGTGGCATGCGTTCCGCCAGTACTTCGCTGGTGTCGACGGCCGCGCCGCGCGCGAACTGTTCGTGTGGTTCGAACCCGACCTGCTTCCGGGGTACGCGTGGTCGTTCCCGTTGCCGGGCGGCCGCGCCAACGTCGGCTTCGGCATCCAGCGCGCGAGCCGCGGGTTCGAGCGCGTGCAGGAGATGGCGGTGCGCTGGCCGGAGGTGCTGGCGCTTCCACACATCCGCGGCGCGCTCGGACCTGACGCGCGGCCCGAGGCGCCACACCGGGCATGGCCGATCCCCGCGCGCGTCGATCGAGCCGTGCTCAGCAGCGGACGCGCGCTCTTCGCAGGCGACGCCGCGTGCGCGACCGACCCGCTCACTGGCGAGGGCATCGCGCAGGCGCTGTCGACCGGTGTGCTCGCCGCGTGGGCGATCGACGTGGCCGGCCCGCACGGCGCGTCACTGGCGGCCGCGGCCTACGAGCGCGCGGTGCGCGCCGCGCTCGTCGCCGACCACCGGATGTCGATGTTGCTCGTCCGAGCGGTGCGCCACCGCAAGGGTGTGCGCGCTGGGCTGTGGCTCGCCGGCGCGAACGGCTGGACACGACGCAACTTCGGTCGCTGGCTGTTCGAGGCCTACCCCCGCGCGCTCGTCGCCACCCCCCGCCGCTGGTACCGCGGCATGTTCACCGAACCGGGGGGCTATGCGCCGCCCGCGGCATGATCAGACACCCAGCGCCTCGCGCCGCGCCTTGGTCCGCGCGATCAGGTGCGCGGGCACCTCGACGCCGTTGACGACCACCGACTCGCCTCCCGCGGTCGCCGCCGCCGCCGACGCCTCCTCGCTCACGGCGGCCGCCTCGGCGGCGGGAGCAGTGACGTCCTCACCTGCCTCCCGCCGGCGGATCAGCTCCGCCCACTCACTCGGCCGAGCCAGCACCTTGCGATCGAGCGTGCCCCGCACGACCCCGTTGTCGAACCGGACCCAATAGCGGATCCACGTCAGTCCCTCGACGACGATCACCGTTCCCGCTGTCCCCTCGGGGATCCCCGGCATGCTCGTCGTCGCGACGACCCGCTCCTTCAGGTGCAGGCGCTCACCCTTGCCTTCCTTCTTCGCCATGGCAGAGGGCAATGTAGTGGCGTGCCCGACGGTCGCCCCAACACGCCGCTGCTCGTGTTCGACGGTGACTGCGCGTTCTGCACGAGCTCGGCCCGCTGGATCGAGCGCCGCTTCGCCCGGCCGGTTTCGGTGGTGCCGTGGCAACGACTCGACCTCGGACCACTCGGGCTCGCCGACCAGGACGTCGTCACCGCGGCGTGGTGGGTCGACACCGCGGGGCGCACCTACCGCGGCCACCGCGCGATCGCGCAGGCGCTGCGCGCCAGCCGGGGCGGCTGGCGGTGGGCGGGCGCGCTGATCGACGTCCCGCCCGTGTCGTGGATGGCGCGCGCGGTGTACTGGCTGGTGGCGCGGTACCGGCACCGCTTGCCAGGCGGCACCCCTGCCTGCAGGCTCGGCTGAGCGCGGCGCGCAGCGTCAGTCGATCGTTGGCTCGTGGGCAAGGCCGAGCACGCGCTCGGCGATGATCGAGCGCTGCACCTCGCCGGTGCCGCCGCCGATCGTCAGCGCGGGGCTGAACAGGAACCCGTAGTACCAGGGCTCTGCCGCAGTGCCGAGCGGCCCGCCGGTCGCCAGCATCCCGGCCGCGCCGCACAGGTCACGCGCGACGCGCATGATGTGCTGACCGTGCTCGTCGGCGAGAACCTTGCGGATCGAGGCCTCCGGACCCGGAGGCTCACCACGGATCCGGGCGCTGACCGTGCGCAGCCGGATCAGCTCGAGCACCTGGGCTTCGATGTGCAGTTGCGCGAGGCGCTGCCGCGCGATCGGATCGCTCGTGCCGCCGGCCCGGCGCACCGTGTCGAGCAGGTCGGCCGCGGTCGGACCCATCCCCCACAGCGCACCGCCGCTCGACAGCGAAACGCGCTCGTTGCCGAGCGTCACCTTCGCGAGCGTCCAGCCCTCGTTCTCCTCGCCGACGAGGTTCGTCGCGGGGATGCGGACGTCGGTGAAGAACACCTGGTTGAACAGGTGCGCGCCGGTCATCTCGACGATCGGGCGGATCTCGATGCCCGGCGTGTCCATGGGGCAGATGAAGTAGGAGATGCCCTTGTGCTTCGGCGCGTCGGCGTCGGTGCGGGCGATGAGGATGCCGAACTTCGACAGGTGCGCGCCCGAGGTCCAGATCTTGGAGCCGTTCACGACGTACTCGTCACCGTCACGCACGGCGCGGGTGCGCAGGCTCGCGAGGTCGCTGCCCGCTTCGGGCTCGCTGAACAACTGGCACCAGATCTCCTCGCCGGCGAGTATCGGCAGCAGGTACCGCTGCTTCTGCTCCTCGGTGCCCGCGTGGAGGATCGTCGGTCCGGCCCAGCCGATGCCGATCTGGTTGCTCGGCCGTGACACCCCGGCCCGGCGCAGCTCGTCGTCGATGATCAGTTGGTGGACCGGGTCCGCGTCGAGCCCGTACGGCTTCGGCCAGTGCGGCGCGACGTAGCCCGCCTCGGCCAGCTCGCGCGCCGACGGGCGCGGATGGTCGGCGAGCCACGCCCGCACCTCGGCGCGCCGGGGATCGTCCTCGCTCGGCAGGTCGAAGTCCATGCGGCGGCGACCGTACCCCGCGAGCAGGGACCAGGACGACCGCGCCGAATCATCTTCGATGATGCGGGTCGCCGCCGTCGTGGTGCTCGCGGTCGGCCTGACCGTGCTGTCGCCGTCGTCCGGTTCCGCCGATGCCGCGCTCCCCCGTCCCCCGGCGCCGGCACCCTGCGGCCAGGGCTCGTGGGTCGCGGGCACCGTCGAGCTGTGCCACGGCGAGCTCGTCTACCGCGACTATGTGTACGACGACTTCGGTGCGCGGACCGCACTCGCGGTGCCGCCCTTCGACCCGCTCAGCCTCGCACCGTTGCCGTCGTTGCCGGATCTCGCCGCTTACGGCGGGTACCCACCTGCAGGCGCACAGCGCTCAGAGGACCAGACCGACCTCGTCGCGCTGCGCCTGTACCTCGCGGGTGGCACCGTGCACGTCGAGGCCGAGCTGAACACGATGTTCGCCCCCGGGGTCGCCGACCTGGTGCTGCTGGTCGACCGCGACGGTGACCCCGTGACCGGCGGCGGCACGGTACCCGGTGTGATGGCGAACCCGTCACCGGCGACGCCGTTGCGGGCGACCGGCTGGGACGACCTGTACCGGCTGACCGGCGGCGACCCGGCCGCGAACACGATCACCGCGTCCTTGCCGCTGCCACCCGCGCCGCACTGGAAGCTGTGGGCGGTCGTGACCAAGGCCGACGGCACCGCGATGAACGTCGCGTTCCGCGGCACGGGCGAGCACGGTGCCTGGTGGGAGGACGAGCAGGCCGATGCGCTCGCGTCGGGCGACATCACTCGCTTCGGGCAGACGGTCGACACCGCCGACCTGCGACACGAGGTGACCCGGCGCGCCCGCGTGGCCCCAGGGACGATCGTCGAACGCGTGTACATCAGTGCCACCCCGCTCGGCGAGGGGGTGAGCGACACCGGCGTGCCCGGACCCGGCGCGGCACCAGGGTCGCCCGCGCAATCCATCAGCCAGGCGTTCACGATGCTCGGCAAGTATCAGCCGTACGGGTTCTACGAACCGACCGGGCCAGCGCCGCACGGCCTCGAGCTCGCGCTGCACGGGCTCGCCGAGAACCACGCCGCCCGCTTCTACTTCCCCGGCTTCGCCTCGCCGCGGCGGTTCGCGACGGTGATGGGCGAGGACCGCAACCGGATCATCGCGTCACCACTCGGGCGCGGTTGGAGGGGCTGGTACTCGAGCTACAGCGAGCGCGACGTGATGGACGTGCTTGCCGACGTCGAGGCGAACTACGCGGTCGACCACGACCGCGTGGTGATCAGCGGCTACTCGATGGGTGGCTACGGCGCGATGCGCATCGCCGCGCTGCACCCTGACCTGTTCGCGGGCGTCGTGAACTGGGTGGGCTACACGGGCGACGTCTTCAATGGCACCCCGCTCCAGGACCAGTTCGCGTCGAACGGCAGCCAGGGCGGCGCCGACGTGAACGCGCTCGAGCTGGTCGGGTCGCTGCGCAACGTACCGATGGTCGCGCTGTACAGCGGTGCCGACGAGCTCGTGCACGTCACGACCGCGCTCGCGCTCGAGCAACAGTTGGACGTCCTGCGTGTCCCGTCGACCTTCTACCTGCACCCAGTCGCCGAGCACCTCACGTATGCGCTCGCCGACGACTGGCACAAGGAGTCGCTGGCATCGGCGGACGACGTCCGCGTCCACGATCCCGCGCACGTCACGTTTCGAACCGACCGCCGGATCTTCGAACCGGACCTCGGTCTCGTCCCGAACCGCGCGTACTGGGTGTCCGGCATCGTGCCCGCCGCCGGCGGCTACGCCGACGTCGACGCCCTCTCACTCGGCTGCGGGAAGCCCGAGCCGGTGCTCACAGACACGCACGCTGCCGGCATCGACCCGGTGCCGTGGGTCTCGCAGGTCGTGCAGGTCACGGGCAGCACGCCGCGGGCCGCCGCGAACGAGCTGCACCTGACACTGCACAACGTCGCGTCGCTCACCATCGACACCGACCACGCGTGCCTGCACCCCGTCGGGCTCGCGTACCGTGTCGTGACCGACGGGCCGGTGACGGTCCGCTTCGGCGCCGGGTCGGTGCTCAGCTTCGACCGGGCCGGAACCTACGTCGGGCCCTAGTTCCCGGCGCCGGGCGCAGCCGTCGCGGTGGGCCGAGACATGGTCGGCGGTGACGTTGCCGGGGGGTCACACTGCCCGCCGGCCCACCCGAGCACCATGCACACGGTCTCGCGGGAGACCTTCCAGGTGCCGTCGATGAGCTTCGCGTAGCCGATCTGCTGACCGAAGAGCGCCCCACCCTGGTAGTGCAGCTCGAACAGGAGCGCCGCCTCGGTCCTCGACACGAACCGGATCTCGCCGATCGTCACCGTGATCGTGTCGGTCGCCTCGGGGAAGTTCTGCTTCGCGGTGGCGAACAGGTCCTGCATCTGCCCGCCGTCCTCGACGAGCCTCACGATCTGTTCCGGGTCGCTGCCGTGGGTGAACACCGTCGAGTAGGCGTCGGCTACCGCTTGGGTCGCTGCGGCGAGGTCATCGGGCTGCTCCGCGCCCGCGGGCGGAAGCGTCGGCGGTCGTGGAGGTGGCGGCTGGCACTCGGCCGGTGGTTGCGCGTACATCCCGTTGGTCACCGAGATCGTGGTCGGGCCGTCGGGACCCTCCACGACCACCGACGAAGGCGAATCGGTGCCCTGGTGCACGACCACGGCCCATCCGCCCGCCGGCGCCATCGAATCCGCGAACCCGTCGGGCCATTGCGCCCGCACGTCGGTGACACCGTCTGCGGTGCGCACGGCGAGGCCGTTCGCGGGCGCGCCCTCCATCTGGCCGAAGAAGATCGGCGCCACGATCGACGCGGGACCGGTCGCCGGGTAGGCCGGCGCGCCGGACTGTCCGACCGCCTTGTCGCTCGCCAGCTCCACGAGCAGCGACGACGCATAGCACTCCGCCGGCGGGCACCACACGTCCTGGGGGCATCCGGCGCCCTGGTTCACCCCGGCGGCTGCGGCGCAATCCGCCTCCGGCGGGCAGGACGGCATCGCGAACAAGTCGTTGCTCTGCACGAACGCGTGGATGTCGATGCCCTCCGAAGTCGTGCGGTCGAAGATCCGCGTGTACGACGGTGCGGCGGGCCCGCCGACGACGTCGCCGCCCTTGGCCTGCGAGGCACCGCCGTATGCGAACGCCCCCGTGCTCGGCGTCGTCGCCTCGCCAGCGTGGCCCGGCGCACGGGCAGCGACGGTGGTGCTCGGCTTCGGCGCGCTCGATCGACCGAGCGCGAAGCCACCCACCGTTCCCACCACCAGCGCGAGGACCGCGGCCGCCGCCAGCGAGGATCGCGGGCTGGTGCGAACGGCCGCGGGTGACAGCACCGCCCGCCACCGACGGCGCGGCTTCGTCGCGATCACCTCGATGGCGCTGGCAGCCTCGCGGGCGGTCACCGGAGCCGTGGCGCGCTCGAGCGAACCGGCGCGGTCGCGCAGGAACGCTCGCACCTCGGGGCGGGGCTCGTGGTCACGGTTGTTCATGGGAAACCTCCAAGGCGCCGTGCAGGCGGCGGAGCGCGCGTCGCACGTGGTTGCGGACGGTGGATATCGAGCAGGCGAGCGCATCAGCCGCTTCGCGAAGCGTGTAGTCGTACCCGTGCACGAGGACGACCGCGGCTCGCTGCTGCGGCGAGAGCGCGTCCAGCGCGGCCGCGAGGCGGGGCTCGACCCGCGGCTCACGGTGGTCCCCGAGGGGCTGCAGCTCGACCTCGACGACCAGTGACAGATCCCGGCGCTGCCGCCGTGCCGCGGCGCGCACCGAGGTCTGCCCGACGCGCCACAGGTAACCCGCCGGGTTGTCCATGGCCTGCACCCGGTCCCAGTGCTGCCAGGCCCAGGCGAGCGCGTCGGCCGTCGCGTCGCGCCCGACCTGCGCGCCGTACGCGGCGGCCAGTGCCCGCCGCAACGCGGGCTCGGTCTCGGCCACGAAGTGCGCGAAACCCTCCCGATCCAACCCGCCCGGTTGCTCCGCGAGCACGGTTCGCACCGGCACGACCTCCACGTCCAAGAGAGCCGTGGACGAGACGATCGTGTCACACCGTTGGTTCCCCGAGACCGGCTGACCGGTACGATCCGGCTCCGGCGCGGATCGCGCCGCGAGGACACGAGGGGGACCGATGGCCGGCTGGAATTTCGCCGACGTGTGGGAGGTGGTGGCCGAGCAGCTACCCGACGCGCCTGCTCAGGTGCAGGGCACGCGCCGCATCAGTTGGCGGGAGATGGACCAGCGGGCCGACGGCGTCGCGCGCGCACTGCTCGACGGCGGCGCGACCCGCCAGGACAAGGTCGCGCAGTACCTCTACAACTGCCCCGAGTACATGGAGTCGATGTTCGGCATCTTCAAGGCCGGGCTCGTCCCCGTGAACACCAACTACCGCTACGCCGATGACGAGCTCGTCTACCTGTGGGACAACGCCGACGCCGTCGCGGTGATCTTCCACGGGTGCTTCTCGGATCGCTGCGAGCGCGTCCGCGACCGCGTCGAGCGGGTCCGCACCTGGCTCTGGGTGGACGACGGCAGCGGCCCGTGCCCGTCGTGGGCGATCCCGTACGAGGATGCGGCCGCGTCGGCGCAGGGGCGCACGGTTCTCCCGCACGGCCGCGACGGTGACGACCTGCTGCTGCTCTACACCGGTGGCACCACCGGCATGCCGAAGGGCGTGATGTGGCGGCAGGACGACCTGTTCTGCGTGCTGAACCCGCCGAGCGGGCTGGACTATGGCGAGCAGCCGGACCTCGACCGGGTCCGCGAGCTGCTGGTGCAACCGGGCCGGGTGATCATGCCGGCCGCGCCGCTGATGCACGGCACCGGCATGTTCACGTCGCTGTCGGCGATGACGGCCGGCGGGTGCGTCGTGACGCTCGAGGGACGCTCCTTCGACCCGGTGGAGCTGCTCGACACCGTGCAGCGAGAGGCGGTGAACGCGATCGCATGGGTGGGCGACGCGTTCGCGAAGCCGGTGCTACGCGCCCTCGACGCGCAACCGGGCAAGTGGGACATCTCGAGCCTCGTGCTGCTCGTGTCGTCGGGCGTCATGTGGAGCGAAGAGACCAAGCAAGGCCTGTTGCGCCATCACGGCGCGATGTTGCTGAGCGACGGCTTCTCCTCGTCGGAGGCGCTCGGGATGGGAACGTCGATCGCGACCGCAGGCACCAGCGCGAAGACGGCGAAATTCTCGCTCGGCCCGAACGCACGCGTCATCGACGAGGAGGGCCGTGACGTGGTTCCGGGCTCGGGGCAGGTCGGCCGCGTGGCGGTCACCGGACGGCAGCCGCTCGGCTACTACAAGGACGAGGAGAAGACGGCGCGCACGTTCGTCATGCTCGACGGGAAGCGCTACTCGGTCCCCGGTGACTACGCGACGGTCGAAGCGGACGGAACGCTGACGCTGCTCGGCCGAGGTTCGGTGTGCATCAACACCGGCGGCGAGAAGGTCTTCCCCGAAGAGGTCGAAGAGGTGCTCAAGCTCCACCCGTCGATCCGCGACGCGGTGGCGGTGGGGGTGCCGGACGAAAAGTTCGGCGAGGCGATCACCGCGGTCGTCGAACCGTTCAACGGCTCGACGATCGACGAGGCCGACGTGATCGCGCACGTGAAGGGGAAGCTGGCGGCGTACAAGGCGCCGAAGCGGGTGGTCGTGGTCGACTCGATCGGCCGCGCCCCGAACGGCAAGGTCGACTACAAGGGCGTCCGCGCCCGCGCGCTGGAGGCGCTCGGCCTTTCGTGAACCTGCTCCGGGCCGGCACACCGGCCTGACACCGTTTCGAACCCGTCGGGGGCCGCGAACTACCGTCGTGCGCCATGGCAGATCTGGGATTCGACGGGAAGGTCGCGATCATCACGGGGGCCGGCGGCGGCCTCGGCCGGTCGCACGCGCTGGAGCTCGCCAGGCGAGGGGCGCTGGTGGTCGTCAACGACCTCGGCGGCGCCGTCGACGGCACGGGCGGCTCCGAGACCGCGGCACAGAAGGTGGTCGACGAGATCAAGGCCGCGGGCGGCGAGGCGGTTCCGAACTACGACTCGGTCGCGACCCCCGAAGGCGGTGCGAACATCGTGAAGACGGCGATGGACGCATGGGGTCGCGTCGACATCATCATCAACAACGCGGGGATCCTGCGCGACGCATCGTTCAAGAACATGACGCCCGAGCAGCTCAACCCCGTGCTCGACGTCCACCTGCGGGGGGCGTTCTACGTGACGCAACCTGCGTGGGAGATCATGCGCAACCAGGGCTACGGCCGCATCGTCAACACGTCGTCGGGTGCGGGTGTGTTCGGCAACTTCGGCCAGACGAACTACGGCGCCGCCAAGATGGGCCTCGTCGGGTTGACCCGGGTGCTCGCTGTGGAGGGGGCCAAGAACAACATCAAGGTCAACGCGATCGCCCCGGTGGCGAAGACCCGCATGACCGAGGAACTGCTCGGCCCGGTGGCGGACAAGCTCGGGCCCGAGTACGTGACGCCGGTGGTGACGTTCCTCGCCCACGAAAGTTGCCCGGTGTCCGGCGAGATCTACTCGGTCGGCGGCGGTCGGGTGGCGCGGGTTTTCATCGGCGTGACCCCAGGGATCGTCGACCACGACTTGACGGCCGAGTCGGTGCGCGACCAGTTCGACAAGATCCGCGACGAGCAGGGCTACGCGGTGCCCGCCAACCTCAACGAGGAGATGGGTCTCGCCCTGAAGGCCCTGTCCTGATCCCCCTGGGTCCTCGGCGATGTTGGCCCAGGACCAATGTTGGTGCACTTCGGCCCCTATCGGGGCCGAAGTGACCCGGAGTTGGGACGGCGAACGCGGGTGGGAGGGGGCCAACGGCTGGTGATCGACCTCGACGAGTTCCGACGGCGAGCGCGCCGCTGGCTCGAGGTGAACCGGACGGCGGCGCCGCGCGACTACGGCGCGATCCTCCCGCCGGAGCTGCGTGACGCCGGCGTCGCGTGGCAGCGCCGCCTGTACGACGCCGGCTTCGCAGGCATCCACTGGCCGGAGGCCTACGGCGGCCGCGGCCTCACGCCCGAGCACACGGCGGCATGGATCGAGGAGTGCGCACGCGCGTCCGTTCCGCCGTTCATCAACATGGTCGGCGTGGTGCTGGCCGGCGGCTCGCTGCTGCGGTTCGGCACCGAGGCGCAGAAGCAGGAGCACCTCCAGCCGATCATCACCGGCGAGCGAGTGTGGTGCCAACTGTTCAGCGAGCCGGGCGCGGGGTCCGACCTCGCGTCACTAGCGACGCGGGCCGAGCGCGACGGCGACGAGTACGTCCTCACCGGGCAGAAGGTGTGGTGCTCGAACGGGCGCATCTCGGACTGGGCCATCTGCATGGCCCGCACCGACCCCGCGGCGAAGCCGCACAAGGGGATCAGCTTCTTCCTCGTCGACATGCACTCGCCTGGCATCGAGGTCCGCCCGCTCCGGCAGATGACCGGTGAGTCCGACTTCGACGAGGTGTTCCTCGCCGGCGTGCGGGTACCGGCGTCGTGCCTGCTCGGTGCCGAGAACGACGGCTGGGCGGTCGGGATGGCGACGCTGACCAACGAGCGGGGCCACATCGGGGCGTCGGCCATCGGCCTGCAGCGCCGGCTCGACGCGATGGCCGAACTGGGTGACCGGTCCGCGAGCGCGCTGCATCGTGACGCGCTGGCCAAGCTCCTGGCGCGGGGCCGCGCCTACCTCGCGCTCGCGCAGCGGCAGGGACCGGTGGCGTCGGTGGCGGCGTCGTTGATGAAGCTCGGCGTGACAGAGATGCTGTTCGACGTCGCCATGCTGCGGGCGTCGGTGGCGGGCGCGGACGCGATGCTCGCGGGCGACGAGGCACTCGGCGTGCTCGCAGCACCCGGCGGCCGCATCGCCGGTGGGACGACGCAGGTCCAAAAGAACATCATCGGCGAACGGATCCTCGGCCTCCCGAAGGAACCCCGGTGACGCCGGCGCGGTCGCCGCGGTCGCTGTCGCTGTCGCTGTCGCTGTTCCAATGTTGGTGCTTTTCGGCCCCTGCAGGGGCCGAAAAGCACCAACATTGGCCCACAGCTCAACCGAGGTAGAGGAACCCGAACGCCTCGTCGCGGTGCGCGATGCCGGCGTCGCGGAGCACCGGGCCCCAATCGCCGTTGACCCCCGGGTCGGTCTCCTCCATGCCGTGGTCGGCGACGAGGAAGAACGCGGTGCGGTCGAATGCGCCGCTGCGCTCGACGGCATCCAGGATCTGCCCCAGCCGCGCGTCGCTGTCGCGGATCGACGCCAGCGCGATCTCCGAGTGCGGGCCGCCCTCGTGGAACGCGGCGTCGGTCAGCGAGAAGTTGCACCACGTGAACTTCGGGCGCGCCCATTCGGTCCCGAGGTAGTGCCCGGACCACAGGCCGACGAATTGCTGCACCGTCGTGTGGTCCACACGGCTCGACCACCGGTACTCCTTGACCGGGCGCACGAACCGCTGGTCGGCGTTCGGCAGCTCGTCCGGCGCGGGCGGGCGTTCGAGGGTGATACCTCGGCGCACGAAGTCGAACGTCGAGAAGTCCGCACCCGCGTCGGTGGGTTCGTTGATTGACGCCGTGCACGCGCCCGGCCACGTGCGGTGCACGACGTCGTGGATCGTCTCGACACCCGGGAACAGCCAGCTCGACGCCTCGTGCCACGTCGTAGGTGAGTTCGTGATCACCTGACGGCCGGCGCGGCGGTCGAACCACGCGTTGTGGAGGATGCCGTGGTGCCCCGGGTGCAAGCCGGTGAGGATCGAGGTGTGGTTGGCGAGCGTGACCGTCGGCAGCGACGCCATCGCGCCATGGCGGAACGTCGTGCCCATGGCCATCAGCCGGCCCACGTTCGGCGCGTCGCCGTTGGCGACCGCGTCGTACAGCACATTGGGGTTGCAGCCGTCCCACAGGAACCCCACGACCTGATCGGGCGCCTCGCCCCCGCCAGCCCCGCCCGCCCCGCCCGCGATCACGTCGTCGAGCACCGCGCCGTCCGTCTGTCGCGGTTCGACCGCGTTCAGCAGCGCGAGGACCGTCGGCGCGATGTCGACGAGCTTGCACGCGCGGTCGACCATGCCGAGCGGGCGGACACCCGCGCCGGCGATGATGAACGGCGCGCGTGCCTGCACCACGTCGAGCGAGCCGTGCTCGCCACGATGACCGCCTTGGTCCTCCCAGTTGTGCGCCGCGGTGTGCACCACGCAGAGGTCGGGCGCGGCCGGATGGTCGAAGAGCTGCGCCACCTGCTCGTAGGCGAACGGGTAGCTGTTCGCATCGCGCCGCGGGTGGCGTCCTGCGATCTCGTCGGCAAGGCTGGCGAACCGGTCGGTCGCCTGGTCGGCGAGCGGGTTCCGTCCCCGCACGTCGAGGACGCGGCCATCGCGGTCGAAGCGCACGGAGCCGTCGACCGCATGGGCCTCGAGCGCGCCACCGTCGCGCAGTAGGACGACCTCGACGATCTCGTCGAGCGCACCGTCGAGGAGGACGTCCAGCGCCGCACCGACGTCGGGCGCCATCACAACCTGCCGTAGTCCTGCAGCAGCATCAGCGCGCGCACGGTCTCGCGCCCGCGCCACTCGAGCACGGCCGCTTCACTCGGCGGCTGCCAGGTGATAGGCCAGCCACCATCATCCTGCTGCTGCGCGGCGAGGTGATCGAGATGCGCGTCGAGCAGCTCCGGCGCGAACAACCCTGCCGCCATCGCGTCCGGCGTCGGCGCGAGGTCGAGGGGGGTCAATGCGTACTCGCCGGTGTGGTCCTCGGGATCGAGCGCGAAGAAGGCAGCGGTGGGGATCGCGTCAGCCATCTGCTCGGCCATCTGCACCGCGCGCCGCCGGTCGGGTGCGTTGTTCAAGAAGCAGTACACGGCGGCGAGCTCCGGACCGCCCCCCGGCTTGGTCTGCGCCATCCGCCTCCAGCAGAACGCGTCGGCGCGGTCGAGCCACGAATGCCCGAAGTGCATTGCGTGCAGCAACCCGGCCAGCATCGCCGTCGGGTTCAGCGCGTCGGCGATCCATGCATGCGGCTGCCAGTGCTCGGCGCGCGGGTAGCGCACCACGTTCGGCAAGATCGCGGGCACACCGCCTTCCTCGCCCGAGACGCTCTGGAGATAGGTGCAAGCACGGGACACCATTTCCGGCGGCGCGCTGCGCACGTCGTGCAGGATGCGGAACGCCATGTCGACGTGGATCGGCTGGCTCAGCGGCCCCCGCAGGTCGGGCTCGAGCGCGTTACCGAACCCGCCATCGTCGTTCTGGTACGCCCGCAACGCGTGCAGAACGTCCTCGCTCGAGCCGTCGCCGAAGCGGTGCTCGAACACGAGGCGGTCGATCAGCCGTGCGTTCCGCCACAGGAAGTCACTCGCGCGGTCGAGATCGACGTCGCCCATACCCGGGAGGTTACGACAGCATCGCGGCGACCATCTGCTCGACCACCGCCTCTGCCTCCTCCACGCTGCGGCCATTGTGGGCCCGGAGGTTCTCCCAGCTCGGCCAGGACAGGATCGTGTCGAGCGCGTCGAGCAGCCGGACACGGTCGGGGCCCGAGTGGCGGCCGAGCTCCGTGGCGAAGACCCGCTCGATCTCGGTCCGCAGCAGCTCGTGCGCGGCCTGCAGCCGATTGCTGACCTCGCGCGAGAACGGCGCGTGCAGGGCCGCGGCCCGCCGGATCGGCGAGATCGTCTCGAGCAGGCGGGCCCGGTTGCGCACCACCGCGCGGATGCGGTCGTCGAGGGGCAGCGCCGGGTCGACCACCACCCGCAGACCGTCGAGCCGGTCGACCCAGCGGTTGGCGATCGCCGCGTACAGCCCCTCCACGTCGTCGAAGTGCTGGAACACGGACCGCACCGATACGCCCGCCCGTTCGGCGACCCGGATGGCGGTCGGGCGCAGGTCGCCTTCGTCGACCAGCTCGATCGACGCGTCGACGATCGCCTCCCGGGTACGCAGGGCGCGGGCGGTGCGCCCGTCGATCGCCGCCATCGCGACAATCGTAGGCTCACCTCCCATGGTCACTCGCACGCTCCTCGATCTCTCCAACCGCATCCTCGACGGTCAGGAGAAGATCACGGATCACCATCCGTTCCGGCCGTCGAACGTGATCGAAGAGGTCGGCGACGGCGTCGCGCTCGTCGACTCGTTCGCGAACGTGAGCGTGCTCGCGACACCCGACGGCCTGTGCCTCGTCGACACGGGCAGCGCGTTCGTGGCCGCCGCGGTGCACGACGCGGTGCGGTCGTGGTCGAAGGAGCGTGCGACGACCGCGATCTACACGCACGGTCACATCGACCACGTCTTCGGCACCGCGGCCTTCGAAGCCGAGGGGCCGATGCGGGTGATCGGCCATGCCGGCGTCGAGCCGCGCTTCGACCGGTATGTCAAGACCGCGGGCTACAACTCGGTGATCAACCGCCGGCAGTTCCAGGTGCCGACGTTGCAGTGGCCGGTCGAGTACCGCCGCCCCGACGTGACCTACACCGACCGTCTCGACGTCGATCTCGGCGGCGTCCGCGCTGAGCTGCACCATGCCCGCGGCGAGACCGACGACCACACGTGGGTGTGGGTGCCGGAGCGCCGAACCCTGTGCACCGGCGACCTCATCATCTGGTGCAGCCCGAACGCCGGGAACCCGCAGAAGGTCCAGCGCTACGCGGAGGACTGGGCTGTCGCGCTGCGCGAGATGGCGGCTCTCGACCCCGCGCCCGCGCTGCTGCTCCCAGGCCACGGCCTGCCCATCGAAGGGCCCGAGCGGATCCGCACCGTGCTCGTCGACACCGCCACCCTGCTCGAGTCGCTCGCCGAACAGACGCTCGCGCTGATGAACGAAGGCGCCCGGCTCAACGACATCCTCCACACGGTGACCGCGCCCCCAGGACTGCTCGAGAGGCCCTACCTTCGCCCCATCTACGACGACCCGGAGTTCATCGTGCGAAACGTGTGGCGCCTCTACGGCGGTTGGTACGACGGCAACCCGGCCGAGCTGAAGCCGGCGCGTGAGCAGGCGCTGGCGGCCGAGCTGGCGGCGCTCGCGGGCGGCGCGGACGCGCTGGCCCGGCGGGCGGTCGAGCTGAGCGAGTCGACCGACGACGCCGACCTGCGCCTCGCGGGACACCTCGCCGAGTACGCGGCCCTCGCCGCGCCCGAGTCCGCGAGTGCGCACCGCGCCCGGGCCGCCGTGTTCGGCAAGCGTCGTGAGGCAGAGTCGTCGCTGATGGCCAAGGGTGTGTTCGCGTGGGCGGAGGCCGAGTCGCGCCGGCGCGCCGAGGAGCTCGACTGACCGTGGCCCGCCGATCCAGGGGACGGAGCAAGGGCGCGCGGCAGCAGGCGGTTCGCCGCGCCCGCGTCGCGCAGGCCGAGCTCGCCGCGCAACGCGCACAGCGACGCAAGCGGGTGACGGTGATGCTCGGGGCGTTCGTGCTGCTCGCCGCGACCGTCCTCGCTGTGGCCGTGGCGGGCCGCGGCGGACCCCACGCGCCGCCCGCAGCGGCGTCGACGTCGAGCGCGGCACCGTGCGTCGCGATGACCGACCTGCCGCCCGCCGGCGCCCCGTATGTCCCGGTCCACGTGGGGCCACCGCCGACCCAGCTCGTGACCGAGGAGCTCCGGGCCGGGACCGGCCCGAAGGTCCAGCCGGGCGACACGGTCACGGTGAACTACATCGGGGTGAAGTGCTCGGACGGCAAGATCTTCGACTCGTCGTACTCCCGTGGCCAGCCGGCGACGTTCGCGCTGAGCGACGTGATCCCCGGCTGGCAGCAGGGCATCCCCGGCATGCAGGTGGGCGGCCAGCGCCTCCTCGGCATCCCGCCCGACCTGGCCTACGGCGCGGCAGGACGGCCCGGTATCCCGCCGAACGAGACGCTGTGGTTCGTGGTCGAGCTCGACAGCATCGGCCCCGCCGCGCCAACCACGACCACCGCGCCAACCTCGACCACCGCGCCGTGACGCGACCTTGGTCAGCGGGGCGCCAGCGGCGCACCGTGGTGCGCCACGACCCGCCAGCGCTCGCCGTCGAACACGAACAGGTTCAACGCCGCCACGGTGCCGCTCAGGCTCTCGCTGATGAGGTTCTCGTCGACCGAGACCCACGCGACGTCGCCTTCGACGGCGACCGCCTCGTTGGTGAGGATGAACTGGATCGGCGTCGAGTTGTTGAACAGCGCGAACCACGAGCCCGACACCGCCGCCCACCCGCGCAGCGTCTGCCAGCCGGGATGGGTGCACACGACGCGCTCGGAGTGCTCCCAGATCTCGGACATGGCGTCCATGTCGCGTGCCTCGAACGCCTCGTAGAACGCTCGGTTGGCGGCCAGCACCTCGGCGTCGGGTCCGATCCCGTGCACCGTAGTGGCCGGCCGGGAGGGGTCCGCGCCCGCTGTCACACCCCTCGGGGATAATCGGACGGTGCCGCTGGAACCTCCCCGAACGCTGTCGCCGTCGAAGATCGCCGCCTTCACCGACTGCGCGCTCGCGTTCCGGTTCTCGGTGATCGACCGGCTGCCCGAGCCTCCCTCGCCGTGGACGACGAAGGGCACGCTGGTGCACGCGGCACTCGAGCGGCTGTTGCTCCTCGACCCACCGGCGCGCACGGTCGATGCCGCGCTGGCCGCACTCGACGACGCGTTCAGCGTCCTGCGGGTCGATCCCGAGTACGAGGAGCTGCACCTCGACGAGAGCGGAGAAGTCGCATTCGTCGACGACGCGCGGCGACTCGTACGCCAGTACTTCCGCCTGGAGGACCCGGCGACGGTGACGCCGATCGGGATCGAGCTCATGCTCGACGCGCAGGTCGGCGCCACCCGGGTGCGCGGCATCATCGACCGGCTCGAGCTCGACGGCGACGGCCGGCTCGTGGTCACCGACTACAAGACCGGCAAGGCGCCGTCGGAGCGCCACGAGCGGGGCCGGCTCGACGGGGTGCATCTGTACTCGCTGCTGTGCGAGCAGAACTTCGGTGTCCGTCCGGCGCGGGTGCGGCTGCTGTACCTCGGCGACCCGATCGAGATCAGCACCGTGCCCACCGACGCGTCGACGAAGGCGATCGAGCGCAAGCTCGGTGCGGTCTGGGCGGCGGTCGAGCGCGCGTGCGCGCGTGACGACTTCCGGCCCCGGCAGTCCAAGCTGTGTGACTTCTGCGCGTTCCGGGCGTACTGCCCCGCCTTCGGCGGCGATCCCGCAGAGGCCGCTCGGCTCGGGGCTGCCGCGAGCGCGACCACTACGCTGCCGGACCTTGCCACCGTCGCTGCTGCCGGCTGACCTCGCGCGCCGCGTGCGCGCCTTCGACGATCGCGTCGATGCGCTGCTCGACCGCGTGCGCGGGCACCCGGTCGCCGACCGGGCGCTGTACGCCGCGTCCGAGCTCGGCGACTTCTCGCTCGTCTGGCACCTCGTCGGCGCGGCACGAGGGCTGACGTCGGACCAGCGCGCCGACGAGGCGATCCGGCTCTCGGTGCTGCTGGCGGGCGAGTCGGTGCTCGTCAACGGGATCATCAAATCGTTCTTCCGCCGCCGGCGCCCAGTGTGGGACCAGCCGCGCGCCTACCGGATCCGCAAGCCGCGCAGCAGCAGCTTCCCGAGCGGCCACGCCAGCGCGGCGTTCACCGCAGCGACGATCCTTGGCGAGCGCGATCCGCTGTGGCCGCTGTACTACGCCGCAGCCGCGGTCGTCGCGACGAGCCGCGTCTACGTGAAGATCCACCACGCGTCCGACGTGGTCGCCGGCGTGGCCACCGGCCTCGTGCTCGGGCGCGTCGCCCGCCGGATCTGGCCCAAGCCCGATATCCGGCGTTGAGCCCGGAATGCCCACCCCCGGAGGCGGTGTTGTCGCCCGCATGACCCTCTCGTTCACCGTGACCTGGGACTACCGCTGCCCGTTCGCGCGCAACGTGCACGAACATCTCCTGAACGGGCTCGCCGGCGGCGCCGACTGGGATGTGCGCTTCGCCCCGTTCTCCCTGGGACAGGTTCACGTGGCCGAAGGAGAACCCGACGTGTGGGACGAGCCCGGCAAGGACACGGGCATCCTCGCCCTGCAGGCCGGCGTCTACGTCCGCGACCACCTCCCCGACCGGTTCCCCGCGGTGCATCGCGCGCTGTTCGCGACCCGCCACGACGAGGGCCGGAAGCTGAACGAGCCGGAGGTGGTGCGCGGCGTGCTCGACGCCCACGGTGTCCCCGCCGACGAGGTGTTCGCCGCCATCGAGGACGGGACCGTGCTCAAGCAGATCCGTACCGAGCACGAGGCCCTGGTCGGAAGCCACAACGTCTGGGGGGTGCCGACGTTCATCTCCGGTGACGAGGCGGTGTTCGTCCGGATCATGGACCGTGCGCCGGAAGGCACCGATCCGGCACGTTCGAGGTCGACGATCGAGCGGATCGTGACGATGCTCGAGACCTGGCCCGACCTCAACGAGTTCAAGCACACCTCGATCAAGCGCTGACCCTCCAATGTTGGTGCGATGTGGCCCCTAGAGGGGCCACATCGCACCAACATTCCGACCCGCTCGACATCGACTACCACATCCGCCGGCTGGCGCTGCCGGCGCCGGGCACCGAGCGCGAGCTGTTCGACCTCGGGCTGGCCGAGGAGCTGGCCGGCGTCGCCAACCTGCTCCCCACGTCGCTGCTCGTTCGGGTCGCGGCCAGCAGATCGGGACGGTGGACTTCGCGACGTCCAACGTCCGCGGCGCGCCGTTCGACCTCTTCATCGCCGGCGCGAAGATCGAGGCGAACTACCCGATGGGCCCGACGGGCGGCACCGCGTTCAACATCACGCTGCTGTCGTAAGCCGGGTTCTTGGACATGGGCGTGAACGTCGACGTCGCCGCGATCGACGATCCCGGCCTGCTGCGACGGTGCCTCGAAGAGGCGTACGCGGAGCTGTTCGACGCCGCGGTCAGTTCGAAACGGGCTCGCGCGGAGCGCTGAGCAGCGTCCGGACGTCGAGAAGGAGATCGGCTACCTCGTCGGTGGACACCAACTCGCGGTGGAGCATCTCGCCCAGCCCGCGGTCGATGATCGCGAGCGCTTCGGTGATCACATCGAGTTCTCGGGTCTCGGTCTCGGTCATCCGTTTCTCCAACAGCCCTGGCGACTCATCATTCCGCCGTTTCCGGTCGTCGGTCACATGATGCCAGAGCGGTGCTCGTGTCGTGCCGCCCACCATACCCACGCCGCGAGGCGTTGAGGCGTCATGCCGGCGGGCTGCGGCTGTCGACCGCAGGGTTCGTCGGGCCTGCAAGGATCTCCTGTCCATGAGCCCCGCAACCCGCCCGCAGGCCTACGGCGTCACGTTCGCGAGCCTGATGAATCTCGGCCCGCCGCTCGCCCCGAAGGTCGCGGCTCGGGCCGCGGACCTCGGCTACCAGCACTTCTGGACGGCGGAGACCAGCGGACCGGAGGCGTTCTCGGTGCTCGCGGCGGCGGGGGCGGCGGCGCCGGAGCTCGGCCTCGGTACCGGCGTCCTCGCGCTCCAGTTGCGCACCCCGATGGTGGTGGCGATGGCGGGCGCGACGCTGCAGTCGCTGCACCCCGACGCCGACGTCGTGCTCGGCGTGGGGATCTCGTCGCCGGTGGTTACCGAGCGGTGGCACGGGGTCGCGTACGGCGACCGCCCCGTCGCCCGCACCCGCGAGTACGTGACGCTGCTGCGTGCGTGCCTCGGAGGCGACAGCGTCACCTTCGACGGTGACTTCTACCACTGCCGCCGGTTCCGGCTCGGCGTTCGGCTCGGAGAGCGCCGGCCGAAGATCGTCATCGGTGCGCTGAACCCGCGGATGCTGCGCCTCGCCGGCGAGGTCGCCGACGGCGTTCTGCTGAACTACCTGCCCGCGTCACACGTCGCGTGGTCGGTGGAGCAGGTGCGGGCGGGTGAGACCGCGGCCGGCCGGCCAGCCGGCTCCACGACGATCTACGCGTACGTCCACCTCGCGGTCGCGGCGCGCGAGGACGGGTTCGCCCTGGCACGGCGCGACCTGTGGTCCTACGCGGTGGTCGACGCGTACGCGCGGAATTTCGAGCGTGCCGGGTTCGCGGACGAGGTTGCCTCGATTCGCGAGCGGCATGAGGCCGGCGACCGGGAGGGCGCGCTCGCCGCGGTGTCGGACCGCTTCATCGACGCCATCGACATCATCGGCGACGAGGCGCACGTCCGCGCGAGCATGCAGGCCTACGTCGACGCGGGTGTGGACGTCCCCATCCTCATGCCGCTGCCGTGGGGGCCCGATCGCTGGAAGGTGATCGACGCGACCATGCAGGCGGCGCTGCCCTGACCGAGCCCGGCGCGAGCGGGCACTACGGTCAGGCGCGTGGAGCTGCGCGGCAAGGTCGCCGTCGTCACCGGCGGCGCCAACGGGATCGGGAGGGCGCTGTGCCGGCAGTTCGCGGCCGAAGGCGCGCGGGGCGTCGTCATCGTCGACCGTGATGCGCACGGCGTCAACGCCTTGCGCGAGGAGCTCGGCAGCGTCGCGCTCGGCTTGACCGCCGACGTGAGCGTCGAAGCCGATGTCCGCAACGTCGTGGAGCACACCGAGCGCGAGCTCGGGCCGATCGACCTGTTCTGCTCGAACGCCGGCATCGGCGGCGGCGGTGGCATCGAAGCACCCGACGAGCTGTGGCAGTCGATCTGGGAGATCAACCTGATGGCGCACGTGTATGCGGCCCGCGCCGTGCTGCCGTCGATGCTCGCCCGCGGCGAGGGCTACCTGCTGAACACCGCGTCGGCCGCCGGCTTGCTCACCAACATCGGCAATGCGCCGTACACGGTCACCAAGCACGCCGCGGTCGGTCTGGCCGAATGGCTCGCGATCACCTACGGCGATCGGGGCATCAAGGTGTCCTGCCTGTGCCCGCAGGGCGTCAAGACGAACATGCTGCTCGGGTCGGCCGGCGATGTCGCCACCGAGGTGGTGCTCGCGCAGGGCGCCATCGAGCCCGAGGAGCTCGCCGGCGCGGTCGTCGAGGGGTTGCGTTCGGAGCGGTTCCTCATCCTGCCGCATCCTGAGGTGGCCGAGTACGTCCGGCGCAAGGCGGCGGACCCGGACCGGTGGCTGGCCGGCATGCGCAGGCTCCAGGCGCGGATCAACGAGGCACTGGCGTGAGCCGCGCGGCGCGCCTGGTCTGCGCCGCAGCCGTCGCCGCCGCACCGATCGCGTGGTTCGCCGTGCCACCGGCTGCGGCGGCGGGCTGCAATCCCACCGAGCTGCGCACGGACGCGACGATCAACCGCGACGGGTCGATGGACGTCATCGAGCACTTCACGTACGAGTTCTCGGGCACGTGCCACGGTGGCATCCGCGAGATCCCGCTGCTGGCGACGCAGACCGACGACAACCTCGGCGCGACCGACTACACGCTGTCACGCATCGAGGTCACCGAAGGCGGCCAGCCGGTACCGATCGCGGAGGAGCGACCGGGCTTCGTCCGGTGGGGGCAAGCCGACGTGACCGTCTCGGGGACCCACCGCTACGACCTCAGCTACCACGTCGGCGACGCCGTGCACGTCGCGCCGGACGTCGGCGTGCTGTTCTGGCAGTTCGTCGGAACGGACTTTCCGTTCATGCGCCATGTCGAGGTCACGATCCACACCCCTGGTGACGGCAGCGGGCTGCGGATCTTCGTGCACGGCGCGTTGAACGGCGTATCGCGCCTCGACGGGCCGACGGTCCACCTCGCGGTTGACGACAACCCCAAGGGCACGATCGTGGAAGCTCGGCTGCTCGAACCGGCCGGCGACTTCTCCGTCACGCCATCAGGGCCCGCGCTCGAGCAGCCGATCATCGACCGCGAAGGGGTGCTGGCGGACAAGGCCAACCAGCGCCGCCAGCAGCTCCGCGACCGGCTCGCGCGCGAACGAACGCTGCGCCGGATCGGCAACGTCGCCGGACCGGTCGTCGCCCTCGGCGGCATCGCCGCGTTCGTCGCGCTGTTCGTCCGATGGGGCAAGGAGCCCGATCGACCGGACGACGTCGGCGAGTACTGGCGCGAGATCCCGACCGACACCCCCGCCGTGTGCCAGACGCTGGTCCGGTTCGGCAGCGTGCCCGACGAAGCGTTCACCGCCACGCTCGTCGACCTCGCGCAGCGAGGATGGCTCACGATCGGCGAGCAGCACGAGTCCGGCCTGTTCGGCCGCGACAAGCGCGAGTACGTGTTCACCCGCACGCCGAAGGCCGACGGTCCGCTCACCGCGTACGAGAGCAGGCTGCTCTGGCGGCTCTTCCCCAGCGGCGGGGTGGTCACGCAGGCACAGCTCGTCGAGGACGCCAAGCACGACCGACAAGCCGCCGCGCGGTGGATGAAGGAGTTCAAGTACGAGGTCCATGTGGACTACGTGGTCAAGGGCTACCTCGACGCTGGCCACTGGCAGAAGTGGCTGCTGCACGGCGTCACCGTCGCCGTCCTCTTCGGCGCAGCCGCACTCATCGGGCTCGCGTTCAAGTCGTGGGGCGGGATCGCGCCACTCGCGGCCGGTGTGGTACTGGTCGGGTTGTCGCCGCTGCTGCGCAAGCGCACGCCCAAGGGCGCGCGTGCGGTGGCGCAGGTGCTCGGGCTGCGCAACTTCCTGAAGGACTTCTCGCGGCTCGCTGACGAGTCGCACGCCGGCGACCTGGTGCTCTACGAGCGCTACCTCGTGTACGCGGTCGCGCTCGGGGTCGCGCGCGAGCTCGTCGACGGGCTCCGGGTGCGGTTCCCCGAGCTCGCCGACCCCGGCAGCGGGTTCGCGACGTGGTACGCCTCCGGCACGATCGGCGGGTTGCACGGCGGCGGCCTCGACGGTGTCGCCAACATCGACTCGTTCGCGAGCGAGTTCAGCTCCGCGACCGCGGCCGCGTTCTCGCCGCCGTCGAGCTCGTCCGGCGCAGGCGGCGGGTTCTCGGGTGGTGGTGGCGGCGGTGGCGGCGGCGGTGGAGCCGGAGGCTGGTAGGTGGACGAGCCAACGCGGCAGATCTACGAGTCGCGCGCGGATGAGTGGGTCCGCCGGCGCACGCCGGAACCGGCACGCGCCGACGACTTCGCGTCGCGCACGACAGGGCCCACCGCGGACGTCGGCTGCGGTCCGGGCTGGTATGCAGCGCGGCTCGCGCCACCCGTGCTCGCAATCGACGCCGCCTACGCGATGCTGCGCCTCACTCGCCACAACGCTCCCGCGGCGTCGTGCATCCAGGCCGACCTCACGCACCTGCCGCTGCGGCGCGGCGTGCTCGGCGCGGCATGGGCCACCCACAGCCTGCAGCATGTCCCCCGCGCCGAACTGCCCGGCGCCCTCGCCCACCTGCACTGGTCGATGCGGGTGGGCGCGCGTCTGCTGCTCCGGGTCCCCGAAGGCGACACCGAGGGTCACCGGTCTCGTGAGGGCGAGGACTTCCCGGGCAGGTACTTCGCGCTGTGGTCGCGCGACGCCATCGTGGAGGTGATCGGCGGGGCGGGTTTCGACGTCGAGCGTGCCGAGGTCCACGAGAACCGCAACAGCGACCGCATCCTGGAGATCGAAGCGGTCCGCGCCCGCACGCTGCCCGATCTCGTGGCGCCCGGCCTGCGGCTCCTCGTGTGCGGGCTGAACCCGAGCCTGTACGCCGCAGATGCGGGCGTGGGGTTCGCGCGGCCAGGCAACCGGTTCTGGCCCGCCGCGCTCGCGGCGGGACTGGTGAGCCGCGACCGGGATCCGTGGCACGCGTTCGCGCACCATGGGGTGGGGTTCACCGATCTCGTCAAGAGGGCAACGGTCGCCGCGGACGAGCTCACCCGAGACGAGTACCGCGACGGGATGGCGCGGGTCCGGCGGCTCGCGGCGTGGCTCCAGCCCGCGGCGGTGGTCTTCGTCGGGCTCGCCGGCTGGCGCGCCGCGGTCGACCGCCGGGCCCAGCCCGGACCTCAGCCCACCGGTGTCGGCGGGCGGCCAGCGTACGTGATGCCCTCGACGAGCGGGCTCAACGCCCGGGTTCCGCTCGACGAGCTGACCGACCACCTGCGAGCCGCGGTCGCGCTCGCGTAGGGTCCCGCGTCATGGGTGTACGCCTCGAACCGCAGGACGAGTACCTCCACGAGCTGGGCCCGGAGGTCAACTTCAACGAGTCGATGTACTTCAACGTCTACGACCCGGCTCGGCGCGTCGGCGGGTTCTTCCGTCTCGCGAACCGCGCCAACGAGGGGTCGGGAGAGATGACGTGCTGCATCTACCTGCCCGACGGCCGGGTCGGGTTCATGTTCCAGCGTCCCGAGGTGCACACGAACGACAAGTTCGACGCGGCGGGGATGCACTTCGAGGTGATCACGCCGTTCGAGGAGCTGACGGTCTCCTACGACGGCAAGCTCGTCATGCTCGACGACCCGCTGCAGATGGCCGACCCGCGCGCCGCGTTCACGAACAACCCGTACGAGACCTGCCAGGTGCGGCTCACCTATCGCGGGCTGTCTCCGATGGTCGGCGGCGAGCCGGACGAGCCGCGTGAGCGTCCCGGCGAGGAGTTCGCCCGCGGCCACTACGAGCAACTGATCGCCGGGCGGGGCTCGATCCGGGTCGGCGACCACGAATGGCCGATCGACGGGTACGGACTGCGCGACCACTCGTGGGGGCCGCGGTACTGGCAGGCACCGTGGTACTACCGCTGGCTCACCGCCAACTTCGGCGACCGCTTCGGGTTCATGGCGAGCCGCATCGCGCGCCGCGACGCGGACGGCACGCGCGGCGGTTTCATGTGGGACGGCGAGACCCTGCACTACTGCAACGGCCTCGAGCTGCGTACCGAGTGGACGGGCGAGGACCGGTACCACCAACGCATCAGCGGCACGCTGCACGCCGGCCGGCGGTCGTGGACGTTCAGCGGAGACGTGAGGTCGCTCATCCCGCTGCGCAACCGGCGTACGACCCCCGAGGGCGAACAGCTCGTGACTCGCATCAGCGAGGGTCTGACCGAGTGGCGTCTCGACGACGGCCGGGTCGGCTACGGGCTGTCGGAGTACCTCGACCAGATCGTCGACGGCGCGCCGGTCGGCATCGGCGAGTGACCCGCGCCGCTCGTCGGGCGCTCAGACCAGGGGGTGGGTGTGCAGACGGCCCGTTCGGGTGACCCCGTGGCGCCCGCACCAGCACACCCACCGGATCTCGATCCCATTGGCGGTGTTGCGGAAGGACTCGATGTGCCGCTCGGAGAGGAGCACCTCGCGGCCGTGCTGGGGGCAGTGCACAGCGAACATGAAGGTGATTCTCGGGGGTGCCCGTCGAATCCACGACTGACAGGAACGCACATCTCCGCATGATTCCTGCCAACCGGGCTGCGATACTGGCGGGCGTGCCCCCGGACCGTCTCCACCGGGTCGCCGCGATCGTCGCCGACGGCGTGGCGCCCTTCGAGCTCGCGGTCGTATGCGAGGTGTTCGGCCTCGCCCGGCCGGAGATCCTCGACCCCTGGCCCTACGAGTTGGTGCTGTGCTCGCCGGACGCGCCCAAGGTCGTCACCAACCTCGGCTTCGCGCTCGACGGGGTCGAGCCGCTGTCGGCCGCTCGGTACGCCGACACGGTCGTTGTGACCGCGGGTGACTCCGACGGGGAGCGCGCGCCCGACGAACGGGTTGTCGGGGCGCTTCGCGAAGCGTACGAGCGTGGCGCCCGGCTCCTCAGTGTCTGCTCCGGCGCGTTCACGCTCGCGCACGCCGGCCTGCTCAACGGTCGCCGCGCGACGACGCACTGGCGCTACGCCGGCCGGCTCGCCGATCAGTTCCCTGCCGTCGACGTCGATCCCGACGTGCTGTACGTCGACGGCGGGCAGATACTCACCTCCGCCGGCACGGCGGCCGGCATCGACCTGTGCCTGCACGTGGTGCGCCTCGATCACGGCGCCGATGTCGCGAACGCGGTCGCTCGCCGCATGGTCGTGCCGCCCCATCGTGACGGCGGGCAGTCGCAGTATGCGGAACCCTTGAACCCGCCCGACAGCGGTGCCGACCCACTCGCGGCGACGCTCGACTGGGCGATCGCGCACCTCGACCAGCCATTGACCGTCAGTGTGCTCGCCCGCCAGGCGCTGATGAGCCCGCGCACCTTCGCGCGCCGGTTCCGGGCCGTCACCGGAACCACGCCGGCGCAGTGGCTGGTGCGCCAGCGCATCCTGCACGCGCAACGGTTGCTCGAGACCACCGACCTGCCGGTCGAGACGATCGCACCGCGCTGCGGCTTCGCGTCGGCGACCGTGTTGCGCACGCACTTCCGCCGGGTCGTCGGGACCTCGCCGCTCACCTACCGGCGCACCTTCCGCGAGCGTGCATCGTGAAGTTCTCCGAGCTGACCGCCCTCGAGCGCACCGGCATCGACACGTTCGCGGCGAGGATCGACCCGTCGTCGTTCATCGTGCGTGGACCCAACGGAGGTTTCCTCGCGGCCGTCGTGCTGCGCGCGCTGACCAGCCGCGTCGGCGACCTCGACGACCCACCTCGCCCGCCCCGCTCGCTCACCGTGCACTACGCGCGTGCACCGGTCGCGGGGCCGGCGACGGTCACGACCGAACTGATCCGCGTCGGACGCTCGCTCGTGACCGCGGGCGCGCGCCTCGAACAGGACGGCCGCGTCGCGCTCGCCGCGCTCGGCGCGTTCTCACCGCCCTGGGAGGCACCCGCATGGGCGCATCACCCGCATCCCGGCCCGCTGCCCGCGCCCGACGCCGAGGGGTTGCCGATGCGCGATCGCCCACCACTGCCGTTCACGCAGTACTGGGACCATCGCTTCGCGCTCGGTGTCGCGCCGGGGGCGCGCGGCGAGCGAGCCGTCACGGGTGGCTGGCTGCGACTCGCGGAGCCCGAGCCGGTCGACGCGATCGTCGTCGCGGCCATGACCGACGCCTGGTTCCCCGCCGCGTTCGCGCTGGTCGACACGCCGGTACCGACCGTCGACTTGACCATCCACTTCCGCACCGCACTCCCCCATGCCGCGCTCGGGCCCGAGGACTTCGCACTCGTGCGGTTCGTGAGCAACACCGCGGCCGACGGCTTCGTCGAGGAGGACGGCGAGCTGTGGGCGCCGGACGGCACGCTCGTCGCGCAGAGCCGGCAGCTCGCGATCTTGCTACCCGGCTGACGGCCCCATCGAGCCGGCGAGCGCGCCCGCCCGCACGTCGCGGATGCGCAGCAGCGCGCCCGCGACGCCCGCCGCTGCCAGCACACCGACACCCCAGCGCAAGTCGGTCGCCTGCGCGACCGAGCCGACGAGCGGCGGGCCGGCGAGGAACCCGACGTAGCCGCACGCGCTGAGCCCGCCGACGACCACGCCTGGCCGGTCGACCCCACGGCTCGCGAACGCGAGCAACAGCGGCCAGTAGACGGCAGCGCCGACCGCGGCCGCGCCCAGGCCGACGGCGGCGGGCAGGCTCGACGTCGACGTTGCCTCGACCAGCAGGCCGAGTCCCGCGAGCGCGAGGCCCCACTGCGCGCCGCGCCGGTCGCCGAGGTGTCCCGTCGTCCACCCGAGCGTGGAGCGGGCGACCGTCGCCAGCGTCTGACCGGCGACGTACGCGGCCGCGCCCGCGGCGGCCGCCAGCCCGAGCCGCGACCGCAGGAACAGCACGCCCCACGTGTCGATGCCGCCCTCGACCAGCGCGCCCATCGCAAACACGACCGCGACCGTGACCAGTCCCGCGTGGCGCAGCGCGCGCAGACCCTGACGAACCGTGTAGTGCGTGCCGCGCTCGCCGGCGGGCAACCGGCTGGTGCGGCACCACAGCGCCAAGACGGCCGCGACAGCGGCAAGGCCGAACCAGATCACTCGGAAGCTCACGTCGTGATCGGCCAGCCACCCCGCAGTGCCGGCCCCGGCGAGCGCGCCGGCGTTGAACAAGGCGTGCAGCCGCATGAGGCGCGCACCCTGCCCGGCGAGCGCGGCAGTCGCGGCCACGTTCATCACAACGTCGACGAGGCCACCACCCGCGACCGCGGCGAGGAAGAACACGCAGAACACCCACCTACTGTTCGCCAGCGACACCGCGACGAGCAACGCGGCCCACAGCGCGAGTGCGCCGCTCAACACCACACGCGTGCCGTGCCGCTCGGCGAGCACGCCGCCGGCCGCGTTCGCGACCACACCGCCGAAGACCGTGCCCGCGAGCAGCAGGCCGAGATCCGCGTCGGTGAAGTGCAGGAACGTCTGGACGTCGAGCGCGACGACGGCCCACGTACCCCAGAAGAAGCCGAAGGCGAAGAACGTCGCGCGTACCGGGTGCACGACCTCGCAGTCTCGCGGCTCAGCGGTAGGCGTGCCGGAACGTGAGCGACACACGCGGCTGGGCGCGCCCGACCTTCGGGACCGAGTGCTGCCACGTGCGCTGGCACGATCCGCCCATCACCAGCAGGTCACCGGATCTCGGCTCGAACCGGACCGACCGTCCGCCACCCAGCGGCCGGAGCAGGAACCGGCGCGGCCCGCCCAGCGTCACGACCGCGACGACCGCTTCGGGCAGGTCACGCGCGACCCGGTCGCCGTGCCAGGCAACGCTGTCGCGGCCGTCGCGGTAGAAGTTCGCGCCGACGGAGCCGAACTCGATGCCGTAGCGCGCGCCGAGCAGCCGTCGCATGTCCTCGACCACGACCGGCCGGTCATCGCGGAGGACCGCGGTGAGACGCGGCTCGTCGACCACGGTGTCGTAGAGGCGCACGCGCCGGGCCGACCAGGCCACCTGCTCGACCAGCTCGGCGAACAGGTTGTCGGCACCGCGGACCCAACCGCGCACCACGTCGACCCACGCGGTGTCGTCGAGCACGACGCGCTCGAGGCCAGCGAAGCCGGGGTCGACCGCCGGCTCGAGGCTGCCGAGCAGCGTGCCTTGGAGCGGGTCGTGCACGCCGCCAGTGTAGGCGAACACGTGTTCGGATGCGCCCGGTCGGCGGGCCGTTGCGTTGGCCCCTGGCTCAGCGGGGCGCCAGGTCGCGGATCGCCTGGCGCGTCTCGACGCCGAACGGCAACAGCGCGATCACGGGGGTGTCGACGCCGTTGTCGACGTAGCGCCCGATGTGCTCGCGGCACGCCTCCGGCGACCCGTGCACGATGAGCTCGTCCACGAGCGAGTCGGGGATGGCGTCGAGCGCCCCCTTGCGATCGCCGTCCTTCCACCGCTGCCACATCGGTGCGAGCATCTCGCCCCTGCCGAGCCAGTCGTGGAACGCCGCGTACACGGGAACGTTCAGGTACGCAGCGATCGCGAACTTGGCCATGGCCCGGACGGTGCCGGAGTCGGTGCTCGGCGCGACGAAGATGCGCGCCACGATCTCGCGATGGGAGCCGTCCGGGGCCGCGGCTTGCACGATCGGCACGACGGTCTTCACGTCCTCGGCCGACAGCCAGTTGATGATCGCGCCGTCTGCCTCGCGACCGGCCAGGCGCAGCATCCCTTCGCGCAATGCGGCGACGAGGATCGGCACCGGCTCGGGTGGCAGCGTGCGGAGCCGGAAGCTGCGCACGCGGAACGTCGCGTACTCCTCGCTCACCTTCTCGCCGGTCATCGCCGCGCGGAGGAACCGGACCATGTCGCGTGTTCGCTCGTAGGGGCGCTCGAACGGGATGCCGTTCCATCCCTCGACGATGACGTTCGAGGAGGTGCCGATGCCGAGCGCGAACCGTCCGGGTGCGGCTTGCGCGAGCGATCCGACGGACTGCGCGAGGCAGGCCGGCCCGCGGGTGAACGCGGGGATGATCGCCGTGCCGAGCCGCAGCGACGGCGCCCACACCGATGCGAGGGTCAGTGGCGTGAACCCGTCCGCGCCGTCGGATTCCGCCGACCACACGTCGGTGTAGCCGAGATCTTCGAGCTCGACGATCAGGTCGCGCTGGTCGCCGAGCGGGATGCCGTCGAACGGGATCGTCATGCCGTGACGCTGAACCATCGGTCAGCTCCCTCCTCGTTCGCCGAGCTCGGCGCGGATCATCCGTTCGGTCTCCGGTGACCAGAACCGCACGATGCACGACTGGCTCGCGATCGCCAGCAACGTGCCGTCCTCGGCCCACAGGTGCACGAGACCGTGCCCGAAGCCCTGCTGGATCGTGTGCACCTGGATGTCGAGCAGCACCCACTCGGTCGGCACGAGCCGGGCCACGCGCAGCGTGTTGTCGAGGCTCGTGCCGCCGGCCATCTGGCCGAGCGACTGGCCGACGCCGAAGGGCACGTAGTCGCCGAGCACCGCGAGCGTCGCGGCGGACATCTCGAGCACCTCGGGCACTCGCGCCCACAGAGCGGAACGCCCGGTGCCGGGCGTTCCGTCGAAGTCCATGAAGTCGCGCCCCGACGCGAGCCGCATGTCGAGCCGCTGCATGATCGAGTCGTCGTTCGGGTGCCGGTAGCCGCGCGGTGGGCAGCCGTCGGGCGGCGGGACCTTCGGCATCTGCTCCCACTGCCCGCCGACGTCGAGCGGGCGTGAGCCGAGCGCGCCGTTGACGGTGAGGATCTCGCGATCCACGACGTGCGCGACGGCCCGGGCCTGGGTGACCTGGTGGCCACTCGCGGCGATGGTCACGTCGATGTCCATCGTCTCGGGTGGCTTCGTGAACGACAGGTACTGCGAGGTGGCCCACACGACCGGGCGGCCGGTCGTGCCCTCGAGTGCGGCGATGGCGGCCGCGAGCCCGCAGCCACCGAACAGGAAGCCGCCGCCGGTGCAGATCGCCGGCGTGATCGGTAGCACCCAGCGATGTGGGTTGTGGGTCGGCTGCAATCCGAGGAAGGCGCGTGCGTCCATGGCTGACGTCGAACCCTAGGGTGCGGGGGCCGTTTGCAGGAACCTGGCCTCGCGCGTGCGAACCTGTCGTGATGGCCGATGGTCCGTGGTTGGGTGACGCCTGCTCGCTGGTCGACGCGTTCCGGTCCGGCGAGCTGAAGCCGGTGGAGGCCCTGGATGCCTGCCTGGCGGCGATCGAACGCAGCCCGCTCAACGCGTTCACGCATCTCGACGCCGAAGCCGCACGCGAGCGCGCCGTGAATGCCGATCCGGAGCAGCCCTTCGGTGGCGTGCCGGTCGCGGTGAAAGAGCTCGAACCGGTCGCGGGCTGGCCGTACTCCGAGGCGTCACTCGTGTTCGCGGACCGCGTCGCCGACCACGACTCGACGATGATCACCCGTCTGCGCGCCGCGGGCGCCAACCTGTTCGGCCAGACCAGCGCGTCGGAGTTCGGCGGCCTCAACGTCAGCGTGACAAAGATCCATGGCGTCACCGGCAACGCCTGGGATCCGTCGCGCACCGCGGGCGGGTCGTCCGGCGGCTCGGCCGCGGCCGTCGCCGGTGGGCTCGTGCCGATCGCCACCGGTGGTGACGGCGGCGGCTCGATCCGCATCCCGGCGGGCTTCAACGGGCTGGTCGGCATGAAGGGCACCGCGGGCCGGATCCCGCGCGGGCCCCAGGTGCTGATCGGACCGATGACCGTCGTGGTCGGATGCCTGGCGCGGTCGGTGCGCGATGTCGCTCGCTGGTACGACGTGTGCAACGGCTACGACTCGCGCGACCCGTACTCGCTGCCGCGGGTCGACGGTTGGGAGCGCAACCTCGGCACGTACGACCTCGCTGGCAAGCGTGCCGTGATCGCGCCGACACTCGGCGCCGCGATCGTGCGCCCCGAGGTGGAAGCGATCGTCCGCGAAGCCGGCGAGGCGCTGGCGCGTGACGCGGGGCTGCGGCTCGTTGACATCCCCGTGTCCCTACCGGGACTCGGTGTGGAGTGGGCGATCGCGAACCTTGCCACGCTGGCCGTTGACCTCGAGGGTCGCTGGCCGGAGTGCAAGAACGAGCTGACTGCCGAGATCGCGTTCGGCCTCGAGATGGCGACGCAGATGATGAGCCTGCAGATCGCGGCGACGGGCGAGAAGAAGCGCCGCATGGCGAACGAGGCGATGGCCGACGTGTTCGACGAGGTCGACTTCATCATCTGCGCGACCAACCCCGACGTCGCCTATCCGGCCGAGGTGACGATGAACACCAAGGTCGGCGAGCTGAGCGTGGGGGTCGAGAACAACGGCGCGCTCACGATCCCGGCGAACATCACCGGGAACCCGGCGTGCTCGATCCCCGCGGGGACCTTCGAAGGGCTGCCAGTGGGCATGCAGGTCATCGGCCGCCACCACGAGGACGCGCTGGTCCTCGAGCTCGCCCGGGTCGTGGAACGCGAGCGCCCCTGGCCCCTCGTCGCCCCCGGCTCCCCCCGCGCTGGCTGACCCCCGCCGTCCAGCCCGTCGTCCTCCCCGGCCCTCGCCCTCCCAGCCGCCGCCGTCTCCCCTGTCCACATTGGACGTTTGATGACATCCCGGTGTCGTGAACGGTGCCAGGACGCGAACGGCCCGTTTCTGGGGACGAAATGCGACAGGAATTGTCGCCATCGGTGCCGAGAACGCGGCGGCAGTGCGGACCGATCAGAACCTTCGGCGGCGCACGGGGAGACGATCGACGGTACGAACTGTCTCACCCCCTGGGGATGATGGCGACATGGAACGCCAGCTCCACCTCCTCGAACCGCCGGAGCCCGACTGGCACCTCGACGAGGTCACCAAGCAGATCGGGCGACGGGGGGTGGCCGAGGCGCGCCAGGCCCTCGAGCAGGCCCGGCGGGCGCAGGCGGACGAGCGCCGGGCCGCGGGCAATCGGGGCCGTGACGCTGCCTGAGACCACCTAACGTGGCCGGCGCATGGGCGTCATCGGATGGATCGTGGTCGGCCTGCTGGCCGGCGGGCTGGCACGGCGGGCCACCGGCTCGCAGCGGCGTGGGTGCCTCGGCACGATGATCGTCGGGATCCTCGGCGGCATCCTCGGCGGAGCCCTGTTCAACGCGGCCGGCGGCCAGGGCATAACCGACTTCGGGCTCTGGTCGCTCCTGGTGGCGTTCGTTGGCGCGTGCGTGCTGCTGTTCCTGCTCCAGGCGCTCGGACTCAACACCCGCCGGCGCTACCGCTGAGCCCTGGGGTCGCCCACCCTCGTCGTGATCATCGGGCCCGCCGGCACCGGCAGGACGATCCTTGCGCACGACCTTGCCCGCGCCGTCGGCTGCATCGCCATCTGCCGGGGACGAGATCGAAGAGGGCATGGTGCATGCGGCGCAACCGTTCACCCCGGCTAGCGGGGATGCGCTCAGCAACGCATTCGCGCCCGTGCATCACGACCGGCGCACGACGGCGCGAGCGTCCTCGACGACCCCGGATACATCGAGCGCTTCGTCCGCCTCGATGTTGTGCCCCGTCGATCGATGTCGACACCACCGCGGGCCACGACCCGCCGCTTGCCACCACCGCCGCGTTGGTGGCCGATCCGGACACCCCGAGCGCGCCCGCGATCGCCTGACGCCCGTGTCAGGTCGGGCTGGTCCGGCGTGGCGCGCCGGCCGTAGGCTGCCGCCATGAGCGAGCTGAGTGGCAACGAAGTCGTCATCGTCGAGGCAGTCCGTTCTCCCATCGGCCGGCGCGGCGGCGGCCTGTCGACGTTCCACTCCGCCGACCTGCTCGGGATCGTGCAGAAGGAGCTCATCGACCGCTCGGGCATCGATCCGGCCGAGGTCGATCAGGTCGTCGGCGGGTGCGTGAGCCAGGTCGGTATGCAGGGTTTCAACATCACCCGCACCGCGTGGCTGACTGCCGGCCTGCCGCTCACCACCGCGGCCACGACCGTCGACAGCCAGTGCGGCTCGTCGCAGCAGGCCACCAACCTCGCCACCAGCCTCATCGCGTCTGGCGTCATTGACACCGCCGTGGCCTGCGGTGTCGAGCTCATGAGCCGCGTGCCGATGGGCTCGAGCCTCGGTGAGGGCGTCGGCAAGGCGGTCCCGAAGTCGTACTTCTCGCGCTACGAGTGGACGACTCAGTTCGAAGGTGCCGAGCGAATCGCCGACAAGTGGGGCATCACCCGCGCCGAGACCGATCAGCTCGGTGTCGAGTCCCAGCAGCGAGCAGCCCGTGCTTGGGCCGAGGGACGTTTCGACACGCAAGTCGTCCCCATCGACGCACCTGATCTCGGCGAGGACGGCAAGCCGACGGGGACGACGCATCGGGTCGAGCGCGACGAAGGTCTGCGCGAGACGACGCTCGAGTCGATCAAGGACCTCAAGCCCGTGGCCCGCCCCGACGGCGTGCACACCGCGGCATCGTCGTCGCAGATCTCCGACGCTGCCGCCGCGGTGCTGCTGATGAACCGCGCAAAGGCCGAGGCGCTCGGCTTGCGCCCACGCGCGCGGGTCGTCGACACGTGCCTGGTCGGCACCGACCCGGTGCTGATGCTCACCGGACCGATCGACGCGACGCACCGCCTGCTCGACCGCACTGGCATGACGATGGACGACATGGATCTCACCGAGATCAACGAAGCGTTCGCGTCGGTCGTCCTCGCATGGGAGCGAGAGCTGAATCCGGATCACGAGAAGGTCAACCCGAACGGCGGCGCGATCGCGATCGGCCACGCGCTCGGGTCGACCGGCGCGCTGCTCATCACGAAGGCGCTGCACGAGCTCGAGCGCATCGACGGTGCCAACGCGCTGATCACCATGTGCTGCGGAGGCGGGCTCGGGACCGGGACCATCATCCAGCGCATCTGACTGCCGCCTGCGGGGGCCGGCACCCCCGTAGCCGGCCCGGGGAGTGTCACACCCCCCGCCTACGCTGCACTCGGTGCTCGTCGGCCGCCTGCGACGGTCGGCCTCAACTGGTGAACGACGAGAGGAACAGGTGATGGCACGCGCGCGCTCGTTCGCGCTCGCAGTCGGGATCGTGCTCGCGCTCGGCGTGGCCGCGGCCGCATGCGGGGATGGTGCCTCGCAAGCCGCCGCGGGCAGCTCCGCCAGGGTGGTGCGCGTGATCGACGGCGACACGCTGGTCGTGCACGTCGACGGCCGGGACGAGCACGTTCGCCTGATCGGCATCGACACACCGGAGACGAAGAAGCCCGGCACGCCGGTGGAGTGCTTCGGCCCGCAAGCCGCGGCCGAGCTCGCGTCGCTGCTGCCTCCCGGCACGGCCGTGCGGCTCGAGCGCGACCAGGAGGCACGTGACCGCTACGACCGGCTGCTCGCCTATGTCTATCGCGACAGCGACGGCCTGTTCGTCGAGCGCGCGATGCTCGACGGCGGGTACGCCGGTCCACTTGTGATCGCGCCCAACACCGCACACCGGACCGAGCTCGAGGCGTCCGCCGATGCCGCCCGTGCCGCCCGCCGCGGGTTGTGGGGCGCGTGCGGCGGGTTCCACGTCCCAGGAGGCGGATAGCGTGCTGCATCGTGACGACGCTCGCCGAACGCCTGGGCTTCGCACCCGACGACCGCGTGCTGATCATCAACTGCGACGACTTGGGATCGACGTACGCGGCGAATCTCGGCTGCTACGACGCGCTGCGCGAAGGCGTGGCCACGAGTGCCACGTTGATGGTGCCGTGCCCGTGGGCCCGGGAAGCCGCCGCTCGCTACCTGGGCGAGGACGTCGGCGTCCACCTGACGCTCAACGCCGAGTACGACCTGTACCGGTGGGGGCCGATCACGCATGCGCCGTCGCTGCTCGACGGCGACGGTGGCTTCCCCCGCACGATCGAAGACGTGTGGGAGCACGCCGACCTCGACGAGGTGCGCCGGGAGCTGCGAGCCCAGATCGAGCGGGCGATCCTGTGGGGCTTCGACGTCAGCCATCTCGACTCGCACATGGGCACCTTGCAGCTGCGACCGGAGTTCTTCGACGTGTATCTCGACCTCGCCGTGGAGTTCCAGCTGCCGTTGCGGCTCTCCGGCAAGTCCTCGGAGCACTTGATCGGCTTCCCGTTCCGCCGCCTCGCTGCCGAGGAGGGCGTGCTGTTCCCGGATCATCTCGTCCACATCCGCGGAGTCGGCAGCCGGCGCACGGTCGAGCGGGTGCTGTTCGAGTTGCGGCCAGGCGTGACCGAGATCTACGTGCACCCCGCGGTGGACACACCCGAGCTGCGAGCCCTCGCGCCCGACTGGGCGGCCCGCACCGACGACCACGACCTGGTCGTACACGACCGTGGGCTGCGCACGTTGATCGAACGCAGCGGGGTCCAGCTCATCGGCTACCGCCAGCTTCGCGACCTGCAGCGGGCCGGGGCAGCGTGAACGACCGGAACACGCGCGACACCCGCGCGCCGGCGGCCTTCGCGTAGAACCGCACCGGGCCGACCCAGGCGATCTCGGCGCGGTCGATGCCGGCCGCGGCGAGGTCGGCGCAGAGCGCGCCGAGCAGCGCGGAGCCGACGCCGCGGTGCTGGCGTTGTGGGTCGGTCGCCATCGGGCCGATCCAGCCGCGCCGGTTCACCGAGTGCGACGCGTAGCCGAGCGCGACCGGCTCCGGCGACGGGCCGGTGAGTGCTGCGAAGCACGTCCCACGCTCGATCCCGCGCGCAGTCTCGGCCTCCCACGTCGGGTAGTCGCGGCGCACGAGCGCGAGCACAGCCGCGACCTCCGCTCGGGCGCCGGAGTCGATCCGCACGATCCGCACCTCGGGCGGCGGCTCGGCGCGGTGGGTTGTCGGGCAGGCCATGTTCAGCTCCGCGCCGACGATCCAGTACCCCATCGCCTCGAACAGGCACAGCCCGCCGAGGTGCGCCACGTCGCAACCGGGCCACAGGTAGAAGGGCGGCGCGGCACCGGCGCGGATCTCGACCGCACCCCGCCCGAACGCCCACTCGTGTGCGGCGTCGAGCAGCGCCCGTCCATGTCCGCGCCGCTGCACGCTGGGATCGACCACGACGAGCTTGATGTAGCCGATCAGGCGCGGCTCGCCGGCGGGGTCAACGGCCCACGGGTCCGGCGCGACGTCCACCGCGACCGCGCCGAGGCCCGAGTCGAGCGCGAGCACGGTGCCGTCACCAGCCCAGCAGCACGCAGCGAGCTCGGCGGCAGTCAGTCCCTCACCGGGCAGCGCGCGCTCGACGAGCACGGCGAGCTCGCCGGCGCGCTCGGGCGGCCAGTGGTCCACTACGGTCGCTCCGACATGGGTGGTTCCCGACGTCTCGGCACGCTCGCGGTCACGGTGCTCGCCGCGCTCACGACGCTCGTCGTGGGCACCGCCGGCGGGTGCAACCACGGCACCGACCGTCCCGGCCCGGCCGACGGCGCGTCGCTCGACTTCACGAGCCGGGCGACGGTGACGTTGCGTGACACCGGCATCGACCCGCCGTCGCTCCAGCTCCGAGTCGGCGAGGCGTTCACCGTCGTGAACGGCGGCACCGGCGACCACGGTCTGGCCAGCTCGTCGATCGATACCGGCACGCTCCGGCCGGGCGAGTCGACGATCGTGTTCCTCACCGAAGCGGGCACGATCGACGCATACGACCGTGCCGCGCCGGACCACCACGTTCGCATCGAGGTGTCCGCCGCGTCATAACGGCTTGGGCTTGGGCTTGGGCTCGGGATCGGGGCTCCGCCGCGCTCGGTCGCTCAGTACTCGGTCTGGCCGTTGAGCTTCTCGGCGATCGCCTTGTATTCGGGGCTCTGCGTCAGCGGCATCAACGACATGAGCTTGCCCATGTTGCCGGTCACCTTGATCCGCCCCTGCATGAACGCCGCGTTCGCGTCGAGCTCGCCCTTGCTGGTCTTCACGAAATCGTCGTAGCCGACGGTCATCGTGAACTCGGCCTGGGGATCCTCACCCAACGCGTTCTCGAGCATCTTGCCGTTCTCGATCACCGTGTGGAAGCTCAGGTCGCCGTCGGGTCCGCCGGTGATCTTGTATTGCATTCGGGCAGTCGCACCGGGACGCTCGGGGAACTCCTGTGCGAGCTCCTTCTGCAAGTCGAGCCACTCCTGGCTGAGGAACTTGGCCATGTCTTCCCCCTGCGTCGAGTTCCCTGGGTCGGGCCGGGTCAGGGCCGACCACCGGGATCGTAGACAACACGGTCGCCGGCGTGGTCGTGGACCCCGGCGAACAGATCGTGCTCCGGTACGGACGTGTCGACGAGGCTGCGGGCGAGCACGTAGTCGTCGTACGGGTGCACGGTGGCAGCCACATCGTCGGGCAGCGAGAACCAGAACGGCGAGGTCGGGTCGATCTGGGTGGCGTGGGCGAGCAGCGCCCGCTTCCGGCGGCCGTAGTACGCGCCGATCTCGATGCTGGTCGTGATCCGATCGTCCTGCGACGGCCGGTTGAGCCAGCGCTCGTCATAGGGGGACTCGAGTCCGAGCTCGAGCAGCTTCGCGTGCATCGCCTTGACCCGCTTCGAAGACCACATCGTGTAGTAGAGCTTCAGCGGCTGCCAGGGCTCGCCGGCGTCGGGGAACCGGTCGGGGTCGCCGGCGGCATCGAACGCGAGGATCGAGATTTCGTGCACGCGCAGGTGGTCGGGGTGCGGGTAGCCGTCCTGACGGTCGGGGTACGTGACGATCACCTGCGGTCGCTCCCGGCGGATCACCCGCACGAGCCGCTCGACCGCCTCGTCGAGGCCGGCGCGTGCGAAGCAATCCGGGTGCTGGTTGGCAGGCGAGTCGGGCATCCCGGAGTCGCGGTAGCCGAGCCACACGACCTCGTCGTAGCCGATGATCTCTGCCGCGGTGATGAGCTCGCGCCGGCGCACCGCCGGGAGATCGGCGCGCACCTCGGGCGTGTCCATCGCCGGGTTGAGGATGTCGCCTTCCTCGCCGCCGGTGCAGCACACGAGAACGCACCGCACACCCTCGTCGTGGTACCGGGCGACGGTGCCCGCGCCTTTCGACGACTCGTCGTCGGGATGCGCATGGACAGTCAGCAGGCGCCGTTCGGCGGCGGCCATCAGAACGGCGTCCGATCGGTCGGGAGGCGTCCACCCCGTCGGTACCACATTCCGACGACGCTACCGACGACGGCGCCCAACACCGCACCGGCGGGAAGCGCGATCCGGAGCAACGCGTGCCGGAAGAACGGTCGGTCGAGCCCGTTCGGGTCGGACTGGGCGAGGACGTACACGGGGATCGCCACGATCGCGTAGGTCACCGCGACGGTCGCGAGGGCAACGGGCAGGCCCACGGCGACCCCGAGCAGCAACGACCGACGCACCGGCGCCCGGGCTTCGGGCGCGGCATCGGACCGGCCTGTCTCCTCGCGTGGCATAGCCCTCGATGGTAGGTGGCGGCGCAGTACCGTCCCCCGTCGTGGCTCGGCCGGCATCCGCCACCTCGACGCTGGTGTGTGCACTTGCTGTCCTGGTCATCGCGGCCGTCGCAAGCGGGTGCGGTTCGAACCGTCCGTCCCGCGCCGAGCAGAACCGCTCGATCGCGCGGGAAGCGGGGCTGGCACCTGAAGTTGCCGATGTGTTCGCGCTGGCGGCCAACGGCGAGACCGCCACGTACACCGAGGCGGTGACGACGGTGGACACGAACGGCAAGCCGGTCCAGATCACCACGGTGCAGCGACCGCCGGACCGGCGAGTCGACGTGTTCAACGCTGACGGCACGATCGACGCGACGATCACCCGCGACGGACGCAGCTACCAGTGCACCCGCGCGAACGAGGTGTGGCAGTGCGGCGAGCTCGGCCCGGCGACGACCAGCAGCTCGGGTCTGCTCGCGGGCGACATCGTGCAGCACGCGGTCGACCAGTTCCGCCGGCAGGTCGTGGACTACGACTTCGCCGTCGAGCACCGCACGATCGCGAACACCCCGGCGACGTGCCTGGTCACGACACCGAAGGCGCCCGCTGCGTCCGCGTCCGCGCCGCCGGCGACGCTGTGCCTGTCGCCCGAAGGTGTCGCGCTCCTCGTCGATTCCCCGTCGGGGTCGTTGACCGCCGTGTCGTACCGGGCGAGCGTCGACGCGAACGCGTTCGACCTGCCCGCGCAGCCGGTCACGGCGTCGAGCGGCTCGAACTGACAGGATCAGCGGGTGGCGCGGGAAGGTCTCACGGCGTTCCAGGCGGTCAACCGCTACTTCGAAGAGGCGGCGCGGCTCATCGGCCTCGACGACGAGATGCACGCCATCCTGACCACGACGTACCGCGAGATCTCGGTGCAGGTCCCGGTGCGGCTCGACAACGGTGACCTGCTGGTCGTGCAGGGCTACCGGGTGCAGCACAACGGCGCCCGCGGTCCGTACAAGGGCGGTGTGCGGTACCACCCGACCGCAGGTCTCGAGGAGGTCCGCGCCCTCGCGTCGCTCATGACCTGGAAGACGGCGCTGCTCGACGTACCCTTCGGCGGCGCGAAGGGCGGCATCGCCGTCGACCCGACCGGGATGAGCGAAGCTGAGCTGCAGCGCATGACCCGCCGGTTCACGAACGGCATCAGCCACGTCATCGGCGTGTACCGCGACATCCCGGCCCCCGACGTGAACACGAACGCCCAGACGATGGCGTGGATGATGGACGCGTATTCGGCGATGCACGGCTGGAGCCCCGCGATCGTCACCGGCAAGCCGCTGTCGCTCGGTGGCCAGCCGGGCCGCGAAGCCGCGACCGGACGCGGGGTGATCGACGTGCTCGACGCGCACGCGCAGCACCACGGCATCGAATTGCGCGGCCTGCGCGTCGCGATCCAGGGGTTCGGCAACGTCGGATCATGGGCCGCTGTCGAAGCGGCGCGCCGGGGCTGCGTCGTGGTCGCTGTGTCCGACCGCTTCGGCGGCATCCACCGGGAGACGGGCATCCCGGTCGACGAGGTGGTGCGCGATGTCCGCCTCGGCGGCAAGGTGCCCGATGCCGAAGGGTGCGAGACGATCACGAACGAGGAACTGCTCACGATCGACTGCGACGTGCTGATCCCGGCCGCGCTCGACGAGCAGCTGCACCGCGACAACGCCGACCACGTGAGGGCGACCACGGTGGTCGAAGCCGCCAACTACCCGACGACACCGGACGCCGACAAGATCCTCCACGACCGCGGCATCGAGGTCATCCCCGACATCCTCGCCAACGCCGGCGGCGTGACCGGCTCGTACTTCGAATGGACACGCAACATCCAACAGATGCCCTGGACCGAGGAGCGGTTCAACGACGCGCTGCGCGACTACCTCACCCGCGCCTACCACGCCACCGCGACGTTCGCCGACCTCCACCATTGCACGATGCGCCAGGCCGCCTTCGCGATCGGGATCGAGCGGGTGGCGCAATCGAGCCGGCAGCGCGGGTACATCTAGAGAATGACGATCGACGAACTGACCGGCGGCTTCATCGACTGGGTGTTCGACGAGTCGCCCACTGTGGCGAGCTTCCATGGCGCCGACGGCCGCGACGACCGGCTTCCCGACCTGTCCGCCGCCGGGTACGCCCGCCGTGACGCGGCCGAGGACCGCTGGGCCGAGCGATTCGCTTCGCTGCCCGATGACGAGCTGAGCGCCGAGCAGCGCATCGACCGCGACCTCGTCCTCAGCCACCTGCGCGGTGCGCACATCACCCGCGACTGGCAACGCTGGCGCCGCGACCCCGACCCGTACGTGTCGGCGGGACTGATGGGCGTGTTCTCCTTGTTCACGCGGCGCCTGCACCCCGAGGCCGAGCTCGTCCGATCGGCGGTCGCCCGGCTCGCCGAGGTGCCCCGCGTGCTCGACGAGGGGCGCGCCAACCTCGACCCGTCGCTGGCCAGCCCGCTGCTCTCCCGCCGGGCCCTCGGCCAGTGCCGGGCCGCGATCGCGTACTGCCGCGAGCTGCTCCCCGCCGAGGTCGAAGACGACGCGGGTCGCGCCGAGGTGGCCGCGGCCGGTGAGGTGGCGGCCGCCGCCTACGAGTCTTTCGCTGGTTTCCTCGACAACCTCGCCGAGCGGGCGACCGGGTCGTGGGCGCTCGGCGAACAGCGCTACTCCGCGCTGCTGCGGGACAAGGAGCTCCTCGCCGACGACGCCGCGTCCCTGTGCGAGCGGGGACGCCAGCAGCATGCGAGCCTCGACGAGGAGCTGCGCCGGCTCTGCCGTGACGCGTGGGGCGACGAGGACTGGCGTTCCCGGCTCGACGTGGTCAACGAGCACCGGCCGGCGACACCCGACGAGATGCGAGCCGGTTACGAGCACTGGACCGCCGCCGCCCGCGCCTTCCTCCACGAGCACGCGCTCGTGTCGTTCCCCGAGGGCGAGGAGTGCACGGTCGAGCCGTCGCCGCCGTTCCAGCGGCCCGTGCTCGCCGTGGCGTCGTACTTCCAGCCGCCTGCGATGCGTCCGGGTCTGAAGGGTCGGTTCAATGTGCCCTACCCGCCGGAGGGCACGCCGCCCGACGAGCTCGCGCAACGGCTGGCCGACAACAGCTACGCCAACATGGCGACGACGAGCGTGCACGAGGCGTATCCCGGCCACCACTGGCACTTCGCGTGGATGCAGGCCGCGGCCCCGCCGCTGCGCCGGCTCGTGACGACGCCGTACTTCGTTGAGGGGTGGGCACTGTACGCCGAGCGCATGATGCGCGAGAACGGCTTCTTCACCGACCCTGCACAGGACCTATGCCACCTCGCGGCGCGGATCTTCCGCGCCGCGCGCATCGTCGCCGACACCAGCCTGCACTGCGGTGACATGAGCTTCGACGAAGCGGTGGCGTACATGCGCGCCAAGTCGCCGCTCACCGAAGCCGTCGCGCGGGCCGAGGTGATGCGTTACTGCGCCTGGCCGACGCAGGCGGCGTCCTATCTCACGGGCTCACTCGAGATCGAGCGCCTCCGCGAGCGATGGCTCGCCGCCGGTCACGGGTTGCGCGAGTTCCACGACCGCATCGCCGGGTCGGGCGGCATGCCGATGGCACTCGCCGAGCAGGCGCTGTTCGGGTGATGCGCGGCGCCGCCGGGTCGCGGGTCAGGCGAACGACGCTCGCGCTCGCGGTCGCCGCGCTCGCGTTGCTCGCGGCTGCGTGCGCCAGCGACGGCCGCACGTTGCGGGCACCGGAGCCGGGCGCGACCGCGCCACCGACGGCTCCGACGACGCCGGCGACCGCTCCCGGTCAGGCGATCGGGCCGGGGAGCAGTACTGCGTCGTTCCTGCTCACGAGCACCGCGTTCGCGCCGGGCGAGCCGATCCCGGTCACCTACACCTGCGACGGCAGCAACCTTTCTCCTCCGCTCGCCTGGGGCGGCGTCCCCGAAGGGACCGTCGAGCTCGCCCTCACCGTCGTCGACCCCGACGCCAACGGGTTCGTGCACTGGGTCATGGCCGGCATCGACCCGAGCGTGCAAGCCATCGCCGAGGGCGCGGTCCCCGATGGCGCGGTGCAGGCGACCAACGACGCCGGCCGTCCGGGCTGGACCGGGCCATGCCCGCCGCGCGGTGCGCCGCACCACTACGTGTTCACGCTGTACGCGCTCGCCGCGCCGAGCGGCCTGCGCGACGGCGTGCGGGGGCGCGACGCGCTCGGCACGATCACCGGGCTCCACGCGCCGTCGGCCACGCTGACCGGCACGTACCAGCGCGCCGGCTGACCCCGCCGGTCGCGGGCCCGCTCACCGGGCGCGGAAGCGCGACTCGCCGATGGGTGGCTGGTCCTCGACGTGCACGGCGGTGACGACCGCGCGCGGCGGGCCGTGGTGCGCCCATGCCACGAAGGCGCCGACCGCCTCGGCGTCACCCTCGACGAACAGCTCGACGCGGCCGTCGGGCAGATTGCGGGCCGAGCCGCCGACGTGCAGCCGCGCCGCCTGGCGCTGCGCGCTGGCGCGGAAGAACACGCCCTGCACCCGACCCTCGACCAGCAGCCTGCGGCGCACTCTCTCCGCCACGGGCTGCGAACCTACAGGGATGTCGCTCGTCGACGTGCTGACCGTCGTGGTGCTCGCGTTCATCGGGGTCCGGATCGCCTCCGGCACCCGCGCCGCGTTGGTCGGTCAGGGCCGCGCTCGCGTTCTGGCGATCGTGCGGGGGCTTCGGCCCCGTCACTTCCTGCTCGCGATCCCGGTCCTCGCCGTCGTTCTCGCCGCGGTGGTGGCGCTGCTCCAGGTTCCCGGCCTCGACTTCGGTTGGTGGACGGCGATCGGCGGCATCGGCAACCCGGTCACCGGCGCGACCGAGAACACGTCGGGAACCGTCCTCGAGTGGCTCGTCCCACTGGTGTTCCTGGTGCTGTTGATCCCCGCGCTGGCGCTGTTCGCGGAGGCCGAGGAGCGGATCTTCCGGCTCGGCTCGGAACGGCGGTCGACGCTCGGCCGCGTGGGTAAGGGCATCCAGTTCGGCCTGGCGCACGCGACCATCGGCATCCCCATCGGTGCCGCCCTCGGGCTGAGCGTCGGCGGGTGGTACTTCACCTGGTGCTACCTGCGCGTCTACCGGCGCACGGGAAGCCCGCAGCTCGCGATGCTCGAGAGCACGCGCGCCCACGTCGGTTACAACGCCACGGTCATCGTCATCGTGGTCACCGCCATCCTTCTCGCACCCACGTGACGTTCTGCGATGGTCGTCGCCGCCTCGGTCTTGGCCGTGGTCGTCATGGCGGTGGTGTGGGCGTGGCTGTCGGAGAACCGCTTCGTCCGCCAGCGCCAGCCGCGCCTGCCCCCTGGGCTCGGCACGACCACGCCGGGCAGCTGATCCGGTCGATCAGTCACCGCCGCGGGCCTGGCCCTTGTGGTCGCCCTTCGGCTGGTCACCGCGGGCCGGGGCCTTGTTCGCGGTCGTCGGGGCGGGCGCGGTCGTGACCGGAACGGTCGTGACCGGCGCCGTGACCGCGGTCGACGCCGGGTTCGCATCGGCAGGCTGGTCGTTCGCGCCGCGGCCCGCGAACTGGACGGCAAGGAGCAGCGCAGCGACGAGCACGATCGCCAGCGCGGCGAGCCACCCGAGCCGCGGTGCGCGACGGTCCCAGGCGGCGTGATCCGCCGGCGCGGCGACGCCGGGTTCGGCTGCCGGCACGGCCAGCGCGACGGTCGGGTCGGACACGACCGGCAGCACCATCGTGTGGTCGACCCCGCCGCGGTGCGCGAACGTCTCGGCGACCGCCGACGCGCTCGGCCGGCACGCGGGATCGAGATCGGTCATCGACCGCAGCAGCACGGCGAGCCACGGCGCGACAGGCGGGACGAGAGGGGGTGACTGCAGCCGGGCTATCGCCGCCTGCATCGGGGGTCCCGGGAACGAGCGCTCGCCGGCGAGTGCCTCGATCAACACCAAGCCGAGCGAGTACACGTCGGCCGCGGGGCCCGCGGTCTGACCCCGGACCTGCTCGGGCGCGAGGTAGCCCGCCGTGCCCACGACCATGCCGGTGGTGGTGATCGACGTGATGGCGGCGGCGTCGACCAGCCGGGCGATGCCGAAGTCCGTGAGATGCACGCGCCCGTCGTGGCCAACCAGGACGTTGCCGGGCTTGAGGTCCCGGTGCACGATGCCGAGCGCGTGCGCGTGCGCCAGTGCGTCGGCCAGCGTCTCGCCGATCTCGCACACCCGGGCCTCACCGAGCGCGCCGCCGGCGAGCAGCTGCAACAGCGACGCGCCGTCGATCAGATCAAGCACCAAGTAGGGCGTGCCGTCGACCTGGCCGTCGCCGCGCAGCCGCACGATCGCCGGGTGGTCGAGCCGCTCCAGCGCCCGGGCCTCCAACTCGAAGCGGCGCAGGTCGGTGGCGGTCGCCGTGCGCAGCACCTTCACCGCGACCGGCTCGCCGGTCCGGATGTCGACGGCGCGGTAGACGTCGGCCACGCCGCCGTGGCCGATCGTGGTCTCGAGCCGGTAGCGCCCCCCGAGGAGCGTGTCGGTCGCCAGCACGGACTCGTTCTACCCGGCCGCGCCCGCCGACAACCGGCGCCGCCGCGCCCGGCGCGTGAGCGGCGGTCGCCGGTACCGCAACGACCGGTCACTCGACCAGGGCGCGTACGGCGCCATCGTGAGACCGGCGAGGCCGATGAGCGCGGCGTCGTAGTTGACGCGCCAGCCTTGGTAATCGCGCCAGCACTGCACCCGGTCCGCCTTCACCGGCACACCGGCCGACGCGAGCTGGTCGTAGAGCGAGTCGAACTCGCTGCGGTCGATGCTGATCGGGTCGTCGGGCGCGGGATCGTCGTCGGTGGCGATCGAGAAGTAGGTCGCGATGCGCCGCAACGAGAGGTACCCGGCTCGGATGCACAGCTGAGCCTGCGCGTTCGCAGGCAGATCGAGCGTCGAGCACCGCAGCGCGGCGGTATCGAGCACGACACCGGCGGCAGTCACCCATGACCGGTCGTGGCTGATCGAGCGGAAGAACACGAGCGCGGGCTGCGACGTGTGCGTCTCCTCGATGTCGGCGAACCACGACTCCCACTCGTCCCACAGGTCGTCGAGCGCGTCGAGGCGGTCGATCGCGTGATGGCGCCGGATCATCTCCGACGCGCTCGCCGGTTCGCCGGCTCGGGTCGTCAGCCGCGCGACCAGGAGCTCGCGCCGCTGGAACGCCGCGTAGATCGATGGCAGGTAGCTGATGAGCAAGGCGATCAGCGCGAGCCCGAGCATCGCGTCGACGAGCGAGGTGACGTGAGTCCAGAAGCTGGGTGGTGCGTCGTAGCCGAGTGTCAACATCGACGAGCCCGCGAGGAAGAACGCTTCGCGCAACGGGTCGACGCCGAGACCCCAGTTGAGCCCGGTGAAGCCGGCGGTAACGAGCGCCACCCATACCCCGGGCAGCATCACGAGCCCGAGCGGCGCGTACAGCGCCATGAACCGGTCACGCTCCTGGTAGGTCTTCGCCCGCCGCGCCCACAACCCGAACAGCCATCGCAGCGACACGAACACCGACCGCGTGACGAGCACCGGCTCGCCACGCGGCAGCACCACGGTCCGCACCGCGGAGAGCACCACAGTGACGATGAGGACCGAACCGCCGGTTGCCGCCAGCATCCGCCCGACCGTCGCCATCACGGCGCCGGAGCCTACGGACTGCCGGCGCCCTCGGCCGCACTGGTGTGCATCGAGCGTCGGATTCCGGTGCTCGATGCACACCAGTCGCAGTCGCAGTCGCAGTCGCAGTCGCGACGTGGGAGCGGCTACCGGAAGTCGCGGCTCCTCGTCGGCGCACCGAGCGGCAAGGGGTCGATGCGCTCGGCGTTCACGTTGATGACGCCCTGGTGCTTCTCGAGCCGGCCTCGGATCAACAGCGCGGGGCACGAGCTCACCACGCGCCGGTAGCGCGCCCAGCATCCCTTCGAGCAGACGACGTTGATGAGACCGGTTTCGTCCTCGAGGTTGAGGAACGTCACCCCTTGGGCCGTCGCCGGGCGCTGGCGGTGGGTCACGACCCCTGCGACGAGCACCTTCTCGTCGGCGCTGGCGTCGCGCAGCCCCGCCGCCGTGACCACGCCGAGATCGTCGAGCGTGGCGCGCACGAACCGCGTGGGATGACCGTCGGGCGACACGCCGGTCGACCACAGGTCGGCGTTCGCCTCCTCGCGAGGTGACATCCCGGGCAGCGGCGGCGCGACGACACCGGTGACAACGCCTTCGAGGCGGTCGGGGCGGGTCTGCGCGACGGCGCCCGCTGCCCAGAGCGCGTCACGCCGGCCGAGGTCGAAGCAGCCGAACGCGCCCGCGGTGGCGAGCGCTTCGAGCTGCGCCAGCGTGAGCGCCGGCACCCGGCGCGACAGGTCTTCCATCGACGTGTACGGCCGGCCGGCGGCGATCTCGGTGGCGAGCTCCTCGCCGATGCCGCGCACCGACCCGATCCCGAGCCGCACGGCCGGTCCGTTCTTGCCCCACACCGCCGGCGGCGCGCCACGCGGCGCGGGACCGAGGTCCATCCCCGGTTCGAGCTCGAGTGTCGCCTTCGCCGCCGACGCGTTGAGATCGGGGGTGCGCACCTCGACACCGTGGCGGCGCGCGTCCTGCACGAGCGAGTGCGGCGAGTAGAAGCCCATCGGTTGCGCGTTGAGCAGGCCGGCGCAGAACGCAGCCGGATAGAAGCGCTTCAACCACGAACTCGCGTACACGAGGTAGGCGAAGCTCACCGAGTGGCTCTCGGGGAAGCCGTAGTTCGCGAACGCGGCGAGCTTGTCCCAGATGATGTCCGCTGTCTCGCCGACGACGCCGCGCTCGGCCATGCCGTCGTAGAGCCGCTGGCGGATGCGTTCCATGCGCTCCTTGCTGCGCTTCGAGCCCATCGCCTGCCGGAGCTGGTCGGCCTCGCCGGGCGTGAAACCGCCGATCTCGATCGCGATCTGCATGAGCTGCTCCTGAAACAGCGGCACCCCGAGCGTCTTGCGCAGCACGGGCTCGAGCAACGGGTGCAGGTAGGTGACCGGCTCAGTGCCGTTGCGGCGCCGGATGTATGGGTGCACGGAGCCACCCTGGATGGGGCCGGGCCGGATGAGCGCGACCTCGACGACGAGGTCGTAGAAGCAACGCGGCTCGAGGCGGGGCAGCGTCGCCATCTGCGCGCGCGACTCGACCTGGAACACGCCGACCGAGTCCGCGCGGCACAGCATCTCGTAGACCTCGTCGTCCTGCGGGATCGTGGCGAGCTCGAGGTCCGCGGTGTGGGGATGGTGCGCGTGCACGAAGTCGATCGTGTGGTGCAGCGCGCTCAGCATCCCGAGGCCGAGCAGGTCGAACTTCACGAGGCCCGCCGCGGCGCAGTCGTCCTTGTCCCACTGGAGGACCGACCGGATGGGTTGGTCGCCGGTGCCGTTGCGACCGGTGAACCGCCCCCACTCGACCGGGCACACCTCGACGATCGGGCGGTCGCAGATCACCATGCCACCCGAGTGGATGCCGAGATGGCGGGGGAAGTGCTCGACCTGCTGCGCGAGCGCGAGCACCGCCGGCGGGATCTCGTGCACCCGCTCCTGCTGCCGGACAGTGAGCTCCAGCGGGCTCCACGGGTCGGCCTGCTTCGACCAGGCGTCCTGCTGGCCGGTGGAGTAGCCGAGCGCCTTCGCCATGTCGCGGATGGCCGACTTCGCCCGGTAGGTGATCACGTTCGCGACCTGCGCGGCGTGCTCGCGGTCGTAGCGCTCGTAGACGTACTGGATCGCTTCCTCGCGTCGCGTGCTCTCGATGTCGACGTCGATGTCGGGTGGGCCGTCGCGCTCGGGTGACAGGAACCGCTCGAACAGCAGGCCGAGCGACACCGCGTCGGCGTTGGTGATGCCGAGCGCGTAGCAGACCGCGCTGTTGGCGGCGGATCCCCGCCCCTGGCAGTAGATGTTCGAGCGGCGGCAGAACTCGACGATGTCCCACACGATGAGGAAGTAACCGGCGAAGCCGAGCGTCTCGATGAGGTCGAGCTCGTGGTCGATCTGCGCGTACGCGCCGGCGACACACTCTGCGCCGCGTGGGCCGTACCGGCGGGTCGCGCCCTGCTCGACCAGCCGGCGCAGGAACGCCATCTCGTCGAGTCCATCGGGGCACGGGTAGGGCGGCAGCGAGGGCGCAACGAGCTGGAGGTCGAACGTGCACGCGAGGCCGATCGCCGCGGCGCGCTCCACGACACCGGGGTAGCGCCGGAAGATCTGGCGCTGCTCGGACCCGGAACGCAGGTGCGCGGCCGGCGCGGGTGGCAGCCACCCGTCGAGCTCGTCGAGGCTCCGGCGTGCCCGCACCGCGGCGAGCGCGGTGGCGAGCGGGCGGCGGGAGGGGTGCGCGTAGTGCACGTTGTTGGACGCCACGCATTCCACTCCGGCGCGTGCCGCGATCTGCACGAGCGCGTCGTTGCGCGCCGAGTCGAGTGGGTCACCGTGGTCCCACAGCTCGACGGCGACGTTGTCGCGGCCGAACAGGGCGACGAGGTCGGCGAGCGCGCGCGCCGCCGCGCCGGGCCCGTCGTGCACGAGGGCGCGGGGCACCGCACCCTTGCGGCAACCGGTGAGGACCAGCCAGTGACCGCCGTGCACCTGCGCGAGCTGCGACAGGTCGTAGACGGGCTTGCCCTTCTCACGGCCTTTCAGCTGCGCGGCGCTGATGGTGCGGGCGAGGCGCGCGTAACCCTGCGGGTCACGTGCGAGCACCACGAGGTGGTGACCTTCGGGATCGGGCTCGCCGTTCTGCGGCTTCGACAGATCGAAGCTCAACTCCGCGCCGAACACCGTCGGCATGCCGACCTCGCGGGCCGCCTCCGCGAAGCGGACCACGCCGTAGAAGCCGTCGTGGTCGGTGAGCGCGAGCGCTTCGAGGCCGAGCTGGGCGGCCTCCTCGACGAGCTCTTCGGGGTGCGATGCCCCGTCGAGGAAGCTGAAGTTCGAATGGCAGTGCAGCTCCGCGTACGGGACCGAGCCGCTTCGGCGCTGCACCTGGGACTCGAACGGCTGGCGCCTGCGGGACCACGCCGGGCTGTCGCCGCCGTTCGCCGAGGGCGGTACGTTCGAGGGACGCCCGGCGACGCGCCGGTCCGAGAGCCGGCGCTCGATCTCGGACCAGGGCATCACCGGGTTGTTGAACGCCACACGGCGAGTCTATCGAACATGTGTTCGCCCGACCAGGGTCAGTGGTGCCGCCGGCTCCCCCAGCTCGGACCGCTCGCGGGTCAGGGTGGTGAGTCGCCCACCACCACCGTCCAGGGACGGATCGAATGCGAGGTCACCAGGCCTTCGCGCCCGTAGGGGTCGGCGGCGACGAAGCGTTCCACGACCGATGGGTCGTCGGCCCGGAACACCAGCACCGCGCGGTCGGCGGGATCGGCGAGCGCACCGGCGAGGACGAGCTCGCCGCGTTCGTGCGCGGCGTGCGCCAGCGCGAGGTGCTCGGCACGCAGCGGCGCGCGCCGTTCCAGGTAGTCGTCGACGAGCTCGTAGATGAGCAGCCAGTACACGACGACGTGCTAGCACGTCGCGCCATGGTCGACGCCGACGCCACGAAGTTCATGCACGAGACCATGCCGTTCGCCGAGCGGCTCGGCATGGCAGTCACGGTCTTCCGCGACGACGAGGTCGAAGTCGTCCTCGACTGGTCCCCGTCGCTGTGCACCTCGAACGGCATGCTGCACGGCGGCGTGCTCATGGCCCTGGCGGACACCGCCGGTGCCGGCTGCGCGTTCCGCAACCTGCCCGCCGGCGCGGCGGGGACCTCGACCATCGAGTCGAAGACGAATTTCCTCGGCGCGGTGCGCGGGGGGACGGTCCGGGCGACGGCCCGTCCGCTGCATGTCGGGTCGACGACGATCGTCGCCGAGACCGAGGTCCGCAACGACGACCGGCTGGTGGCGAAGGTGACCCAGACCCAGATCGTGCTCATGCCCCGCTGCTGACGGGCGACCGAACACCACCAAGAGTCCTTCGACCCTTTGCCTCCGCCGGGCGCGGGGCGACGATGACCGTATGGGCCGTCTGCGAGCTCGGAGTGCCGGTGGCGGGCGGCCGCACTCGTTCGTCCACGACGGCCATCGCCTGGCCTACGAGGTCCACGGCGAGGGCCAGCGTCTACTGCTGTACATGCACGGGCTCCTGCTCGACGCGAACCTCAACCGGCCGATCGCCCGCGCGCTCGCCGAGCAGGGCAACCGGGTCGTGCTGCTCGACCTGCTCGGCCACGGCGCGTCCGACAAGCCGGCGCACGCGTCCGAGTACCGCATGGACCTGTATGCCGACCAGGTGTTCGCGCTGCTCGACGAGCTCGGCGCGCCCGAAGCAGTGCTCGGCGGCCTGTCGCTCGGCGCGAACGTCAGCCTGCTCGCCGCGAGCCGCCAACCCGACCGCGTGCGCGGCCTCGTGGTCGAGATGCCGGTGCTGGAGCGGGCAACACCGTCGGTCGCACTCACCTTCGTCCCCCTGCTGCTCACCCTCCACTACGCGCACCGGCCCGCTTGGCTGCTCACCCGCGCCGTCCGGCACCTCCCCCGCTCGGGGTTCGGTCCGCTCGACAGCGTCCTCGACGCGGTGTCCCTCGATCCCGACCAGATGGCGGCGGTCCTGCACGGCGTGCTGCTCGGACCGGTTCGTCGCCGGAGGTCGCGTCTTCGACCGCGACGGCTTCTGGGTCAGCTATACGGCGAAGACCGCGCTCGACGAGCACGGCGAGCTGGTGGAGGTCAAGCGCCGCTTCGATCCCGCATGGTCGTTCGCCGAGCTGGTCCGGACCACGCGCCATGACGTGGACGTGGCACGCGAAGGCATCAAGACGCTTGCCGATCGCGAGCTGGCGCTGTTCCTGCACCTGCCGCCGGTGCTGCGCCGCGGCGTGGTGCGGCTGGCGGCGGGCGCGGACGCGCTGAACCTGCTCCCCCGCTCGTTCGTCGAAGGCGATCCGTTCTTCGCCAGTGCGTTCGCGACGAACCTGGGCAGCGTCGGCCTCGACGCCGCGTTCCACCATCTCTACGAGTACGAGACGATCCCGATCTTCTGTGCCCTCGGTCGCGTGCACGAGGCGCCGGTGGTGGAGGACCACGAGATCGTGATCGCGCGGGTGGCGTCGGTGAAGTTCAGCTACGACGAGCGGGTCGCGGACGGGCTGTACGCCGGTGCTGCGCTGGAGGACTTCCGGCGCTTCGTCGAGGACCCGGCGACCGCGACCGCAGGGTGCGCGTAACCTTCGGCCATGCCGTACATCGAGGGACGAATCGTCCACGACGCCGACGCGCACATCATGGAAACGCCGAACTGGTTGCGCGACCACGCCGACCCTGCGATCCGGGATCGCATCGAACCATTGCGGTTCGAGAGCGGAAACGAGCTCCGCCAGACGGGCGATCCGCAAGAGCAGCTGCGCGACCTCGAAGCGGCGTTCCGGCGCCTCGCCGCGAAGCACGCGTCCGAGGAGTACCGGGCGACCGAAGCCGAAGAGATCATGCTGCGGAAGAACTTCGCGGCAACCGGCTCGTTCATCGCCAGCGACCGACCGCGCGCACTCGACCTCATCGGGGTGGCGAGCCAGCTCGTGTTCAACACGTTCCACAACCGGCGCCTGCGCGACTGGGAGCACGGCAATGACCTCGACCTCGCGTACGGCGTGGCGCGCGCCCACAACCGGGGGATGCTCGAGTTCTGCTCGGTCGATCCGCGCCTGCTGCCGACGTGCTACGTGCCGCTCGCCGATTTCGAGCGAGCTGCGGCGATGACCGACGAGGTGCTCGAGGCGGGCGCGGCGGCGATCCTCGTCGCGTCCGGTTGTCCCGCCGACCACTCGCCGAGTCACATCGCGCTCGATCCGGTGTGGGCGCGCGCGCAGGAAGCCGGCATCCCGATCGTCTTCCACGTCGGCGGGACGGGCGACCTGATCGAGCGGGCGTACTTCCGCAACGGGCTGCCGGTCCCGCCCGACTTCCACGGCGGCGAGGAGAACTTCCGCTCGGTCGATTACATGGGCATCCCCCGCCCACCGATGCAGACCCTCGCGACGATGATCTTCGACGGCGTCCTCGAGCGCTTCCCCGACCTGCGCATCGGGGTGATCGAGCAGGGTGCGATCTGGTTGCCGTCGTGGATGCGGCAGATGGAGTCCGCGTTCGATGCGTTCCAGCGCCACGAGGAGCGGCTGCAGAACCTGTCGCTGCGACCGTCGGAGTACGTGGTGCGCCAGGTGCGGGCGACGCCGTACCCGACCGAGGACGTCGGCTGGATCATCGAGCAGTCGAGCGAGGACGTGGTGCTGTTCTCCTCCGACTACCCCCACGTCGAAGGGGGCCGCAAGCCGCTGGAGCGGTTCGAGGCGTCGCTCGGCGACGCACCCGAGCGGGTGCGCGAGAAGTTCTACCGAACCAACTTCGAGGACCTGATGGGCCGCGCGATCGACCGCGTTCCGATTGCGGCATGAGCGCGCGCCGGCGCGCGCCGGCCACCGCGCGCCGGCGAGCGCCGGTCACGACCCGCGCCGGCATCGCCGGCATCGCCGCCGCGTCGATCCTGGTGCCGGGGCTCGGGTGCAGCGACGGTGAGCCGTTGCCGGCGGTCGAGGGTCCGACGGTGTCGGGCCCGTCGGTGGTCGGCACCGAGATGCGCTTCACGCCGGACCGGGTGGCGGTGAAGGCCGGCACGATCCCGGTGACCCTCACCAACAAGGGCACGGTGCTCCACGACCTGCGCATCGACGAGCAGCCGTTCGTGATCGAGGCCGGCCCCGGCGAGACGGCGCAGGGCACCATCACGCTGACCCCGGGGCGCTACGAGATCTTCTGCTCGCTGCCCGGCCACAAGGAGGCCGGCATGAAGGGGGTGCTCGAGGTCCGCTGACCCAGCCGGTTCAGTCGTAGACCGCGGCGAGCCAGCAGCGGCCGCCTTCGACGGTGACGAGGCGGGCGACACCGTCGTCGGTGACGATCTGGAACCGGGCCTGCCGCCGCCGGCCGGCTTCGTCCCACCATCGCTCCACGACCGGCCACGGCCCCGCCCACGCCACCACCCGCATCGGGGGACGGTCGCCGACCCGCACCCGGGCCGGCGGCGCCGCCACCAGCCCCCGGCCGCTCACCTGGAGGGGCTTGCCGCGCGTGTCGAGCACCTCGACCGCGACCGGCACGGCCGGCAGCGTCGCCGGTGACGGCGCGGCGAGCCGGCCAGGCCACGGCTCCGGGCGCCAGCCGGGGCGGGTGGCCGGCCTGGCGACCGTGACGTCGACCGCGGCGGCGGGCACCAGCCGTACCTGCTCGTCGGGGTTCCGGCCACCGTGCCACTCCGGCACCGTGACGGCGTCGGGGCCGAGCAGGCCATCGAGGCGGGCGAGGGCCCGCACCACCCGCTCGTCGGCGCCCGCCGCGCCACCCCAGAAACCGAGCTGGCGGCCGGCCAGCGGGGCGAGCTCGTCGGGGACGAGGCGCAGCCGCGTGATGCCGGCGGTGGGACGGTGCGCGGGGCCGGCGTTGAGCCAGCCGTCGAGCTGCCAGCGCAGCCGGTCGGCCACGAACCCGGCGGTCGCGGGCTGGTCGATGCGCCACCGCCGCTCGAGCCGCTCGCCGTGCTCGGTCTCGGCGACGATCAACACGCGCGCGCACGCATGGCCGCGCGCCGCGAGCCGCTCGTGCAGCTCGCTCGCCAGCGAGCGCCCGACGAAGGCCGCGGTGTCGACCCGTTCGGCGGGCGGGTCGAGCTCGGCTTCGACGGCGAGCTCGGGTGGCGGCGGGCGAGTGTCGGGCACGCGCTCGTCGAGCCCGGACGCGAGCCGGTGCGCGCCCGCGCCGGCGGTCCCGAACCGGGCGAGCACGTCGGCCGCGGGGAGGGCGGCGAAGTCGCCGAGCGTGCGCAACCCCAGCCGGCGCAACACGTCGACGAGCTCCGGTCGGTCGAGCCGCTCGACCGGCATCGGCGCGAGGAACGCCGGGCTGGCACCGGCCGGCACGACGACCGGCGGGTCACCCGCGGCGAGCGCGGCGGCGAACGGTCCGTCGGCGACACCGACGTGGACGCGGGCCCGATCGCGCACCATGTCGACCACCAGCTCGCGTGCGCGTGCCGCGAGCGCGGCGTCACCACCGAAGTACCGCGCCGGGCCACGGGTCGGGAACGCACACTGGCCCGGCCGAACCACCTCGAGGCGTGGCGTGAGCGCCTCGAGCGCGGCGACGACCGGTTCGAACGCCCGCACGGCGCGGGCCGGATCATGCTCGACGACCGCGAGGTCCGGGCACCGCGCCTGTGACTCCCGGCGGCGCAACCCCACGTCGACCCCATGGGCGCGAGCCGCGGGTGACGTGGCGACGGCACGGTTGGCGAAGAACACCGCGGCCGGCTCGTCGAGCGGCAGGCCGGCGGCCACGACCAGCCAGTCGGGGCAGTCGACGACCAGCGTGCGCACCGCGTTCATGCCGTGCGGTGTTCGCGGAACGCGTGCACGTCGGCGAGCCGGTCGACGGGCGCGACGCCACCGCCGGCGGCCGGCAGCCACAGCGGCGCGCGCCGCGGGCGAGCCGCGCCCCGTCGCCCGCTCGCCTCCACGACGACCTCGCGCGCCCGGAGATGACCGTGACCGTCGCCGATCCCGTGCCAGGTCGCGCGCACCACCGACAGCGAGACGTCGGGCACGTCGGGCCACTCCCCTGCCACGACGAGCACCGCGCCTCGCTCGCGCAGGCGCGCCGTCAGACGCCGCGCGTCGCCCGCCCGCAGGTGGTGACCCGACCGCACCAGCACCACGTCGAAGGCGTCGACGAGCGTCGCGACCACCGCCGGCCACCGCGCGGCCGGCGGATCGGCCACCACGACGAGGCGTTCGAGGTCGACCCCGAGCTCCGCAGCCGCCGCCAGCCCGAGCGACGACATGCCCGCGACGGCGAGCCAGGAGCCCGCCGCGCTCGGCCCCGCGACGAGCGCGAGCGCGAGCGACGTCGACGCCTCGACCCCGACGATGCTCCCCCGCCGCAACCCCTCGGGGAGCAGCGTTCGCAACGGCTCGAGCACCGGCAGCACCTGCTCGCGGGCGAGTGCCACCGGCCGGGCCCGCCGGGCCACCTCCTCGAGCGCGGCGAGGGACTCGTCCAAGGACTCGGCGGCCGCGCCTCTCCGCATCGGCCCAGTATCGAACACCTGTTCGTTTCCGTCAACCGGGCCACCGGCCCGGTCGCGGACCCCCTCTACGGGAACAGGCCGCGGGCTTCGATGGCCGCGGCAAGACGCTCGAGGCCGAGCGCGAAGGCCGCCCGGCGCAGCGACACGCCGAGGCCTTCGGCCCGCGCCCACACCGCGGTGAACGCGTCGTCCATCCGCGAGCGGAGCCGCTCGGCCACGACCTCCTCGTCCCACGCGTAGCCCTGCCGGCTCTGGGCCCACTCGAAGTACGACGCGGTCACCCCACCGGCGTTGGCGAGGATGTCCGGCACGACCACCAGGCCACGTTCGTCGAGGATCGGTTCGGCCTCGCGGGTCGTCGGACCGTTCGCGGCTTCGACGACCACCTTCGCGCCGAGCTTCTCCGCGACCTCGGGCGTGATCACCCCGCCGAGCGCGGCGGGAACGAACAGCTCGCACGGCAGCGCGTAGATCGCGTCGTTCGAGATCGCGTCACCGCCCGCGAACCCGGCGACCGTCCCGGCTTCGGTGACGTGGTCTGCGAGCCCGTTCACGTCGAGACCACCTTCGTTCACGACGCCGCCGCCGATGTCGCTCACCGCGATCACGCGCATCCCAGCCGACGCGAGCAGGAACGCGAGCGGTCCTCCCACCTTCCCGAACCCTTCGATCACCGCGCGCTTGCCGGTGAGTGACATGCCGAGCGCGTCGAACGCGCGCCGCACGCACACGACCACACCCGCCGAGGTCGCGCCCGCGTGCATCCGCGTCCCACCGATCGACAGCGGCTTGCCGGTGACCGCGCCCGGCAGGAACTGCCCCGACGTCATCGACAGCGTGTCCATCAGCCACGCCATCACCCGCCCGTCGGTGTTCACGTCGGGCGCGGGGATGTCGCGATCGGGTCCGAGCAGCGGCGAGATCTCGTAGGTGTACCGGCGGGTCAGGCGTTCGAGCTCGCCGAGGCTCAACACGGTCGGATCGCACCGCACGCCACCCTTCGCGCCGCCGAAGGGAAGGTCGGCGATCGCCGTCTTGAACGTCATCGCCGCCGACAGCGCCTTCACCTCGTCGACGTCGAGTTGCGGGTGGAACCGCAGCCCTCCCTTGCCTGGGCCGCGTGAGGTGTCGTGCTGCACCCGCCAGCCGATGAACACCTCGACCGAGCCGTCGTCCATGCGCACCGGTACCGCGACCTCGAGGACGCGTGACGGGACCCGGAGCTTGTCGTGGATGACGGGATCGACTCCGATCAGTTCAGCGGCGTCATCGATCCGTTGGAGGATCGTCGTCCACGACGAGCGCACGGGCTCCATGTTGGCGCGCCCGCACCGGGATGTCACCGACCTCCCGGACCGCCGGGTTGTAGCAGAGCCCCTTCATGCCGAGCATCTGGGCCGGCACGCACAAATTCGAGTTCTGACAACGTGCCCGCGCGCCGTTCGCGTCGCCGAGGATGCGAGCGGCGAGGTCCGGTTCGGCGTAGAAGGGCCGGCCGATGCCGACGAGGTCGGCCTCGCCCGCCTCGAGGATCTCGTGTACCTCTGCCGCGGTCCGGATGCCGCCGACCGCGAGCACGGGGATGCCGACGAGGCGCTTCACGGCGCGGAACCGCGAGCGGTTCCACACCGGCCGGAACGGCGCGCTCACTCCTCCGACGACGTAGCCGGCGCGCAGCACGGCGCGCTCGAAGCGCCGGGGCGCGGCACGCGCGAAGCGGTTGACCATCGCCTGGTTGCGCCACAACGACGACGGGATCCCGCCGCGGCTCAACGTCGTGTCGGGCAACACAGAGACGTGGACCGGGGTGACCGAGTCGTAACCGAAGTCCTCGCTCCGTTGCGCGAGCCGCAAGCCATCGTCCCACGTGGTGCGCGGCGTGAAGGGCGGTGCCTTCTCCGCGACGGGGATCTTCACCGTGCAGGTGAAGTCTGCGCCGGCGCGCTCCGCGATGCGCTGGCGGATGACCTCGAGGATTCGGGCACGGCCGTCGAAGGAGCCGCCGAACTCATCGGTGCGGCGGTTGTAGAACGGCGAGAGGAACTGGTCGAGTAGCTTCGCGTTGCTCGACGCGAGCTGGATCCCGTCGTAGCCGGCCTCGCGTGCCCACGCCGCGACCTCGCCGTAGCGGACGCACATGGCATGCACCTCGTCGGTCGACATCGCGTGCACCGGCGCGCGCCGGAACACCGGTCGCAGGTACCAGCGCGGCACGCTCGGCGCGAGCAACGGGCCACGCCGGTTCGACGCGTACGGCTCGTGCCATGCCTCCATCGCGAACAGACCGCCGTGGCCAGCTTGCAACCAGATCGCGGCGCCCGCCCGGTGCACGGCCTCGACCATCGGCGCGAGCCGCAACACCCGCTCACGGGTGTGCACGAGCGTCATCCCCGGCGAGGTCCGGCCCTCCTCGTAGATGCACGCGCTGCCCTGGATGACGAGCCCGACCCCGGCCTCCGCGTTCGCGACGAACGCCTTGCGGTAGACCTCGACGCACCCGTCCCCGTCGCCTGCCCCTTCGAGGACCGGCGCGCGGTACAGGCGGTTGCGCACCGTGGTCGTGCCGCCGATGCGCAGCGGCGTATCGAGGACTCGCTTCAGGCGGGAACCTCCTCGGACCGGCCGGCCGGGTCGCGGTAGTAGATGAAGAGCTGCTCGATCACCGTCGCCAGCCCCTCGGCGCTGGCGCCCTTGGACAGGTCGACGGTGATCATGTTGCCGTTCACGTGCACGGCGTCGACGCCGCCGCGGGCGAAGAGCCGCCTCGCCAGCTCGTCGACGGGCCGGTCGTCGTCGATCGGCTGGTCCTTCACGTACCGCTCGTGGCCCATCCCGGTCAGGGGTCGGTTGATCTCGAACCGGACGATGCCCGGCCGGCGTGACGGCTTCTCGACGACGGTGATCGGCTGACCCATACAGGAGCGAACGCTAGTGGCTCGCTCCCGGGCACCCGCCACGAGGACATGGGCTCCTGGCCCGAGAGCACGGGTTGCGCTCCAGCATCCGCCGCCGCGGGAAGGCGACGGTTTACCGTCGTCGGGCGTGGACGAGCCGTCTGCATCTCCGGCCGCGCCGTCGGTTCCACCGCCGCGCGAGCAAGTGCCGTGGCGGACGATCTGGGCGGCGATCCTGTCGGTCGGGCTCGCCTATCTCGGCTACCACATGTTCCTCGCCGCGAGCCGCGTCATCACCTACCTCGTCGTCGCCCTCTTCTTCGCGATCGTGCTGACGCCGCCGGTCGACTTCCTGCAAGCGAAGCTGCGGCTCCGGCGCGGGCTCGCCACGCTCGCCGTCATGATCGTCGGGATCGCGCTGCTGGCCGGGATGATCTATGCGTTCGTGAAGCCGCTCGTCGACCAGGCGACGCGGTTCTCCCGTGACCTGCCGCAGTACGTGGAGGAAGCGCGCGAGGGTCGTGGCCCGGTCGGCGACATCGTGACCCACTACAAGCTCGAGCAGAAGATCAAGGAGAACCAGGACAAGATCCAGAAGGCGATCACCGACTTCGGCCGGAACGGATTCGACATCGTTCGGCGGGTGTTCAACACGATCGTCGCCGCGCTCACCGTGCTCGTGCTGACGGTGATCATCGTCACGGAGGGTCCAGAGCTCTCGCAGGCCGCGCTGAACGTCATCCCTGACGAGCGACGACGAACGCGGGTCCAACGTGTCGCCGTCGACGCCTGCCGGGCCGTGAGCGGCTACGTGTTCGGCAACCTGCTCATCAGCGTGATCGCCGGAGTAGCGGCCTGGATCGTGCTGTACCTGCTCAACGTGCCCTATGCCGAGGTGCTCGGGCTGTTCGTGGGGTTCGCCGACCTGATCCCGCTGGTCGGCGCAACCGTCGGGGCGGTGCCGACGATCGGCTTCGCGTTCCTGCACTCGGTGCCCGCAGGCATCATCACGGCGATCTTCTTCATCCTGTACCAGCAGTTCGAGAACAACGTGCTCCAGGTCACGATCATGTCCCGCACGGTGAAGCTCAATCCGCTCGCTGTGCTCGTCAGCGTGCTGATCGGCGTGGAGCTGTTCGGCTTCCTCGGCGCGCTGCTCGCGATACCCGCAGCAGGTGTCATCCAGGTGATCATCCGCGACGTGTACGACGAGGCGCGTGGCAGGCTGAAGGTCGAGCCGACGATCGGTGCTGACGAGCATCCGATCTCGGCCGACGAGCCCTGACCTCGTCCCCCGTCGACAGGAGCGTCACCGATGCCGACCGAGACCGTGGACCTCGTGGGACACATCGTCGACTCGCTGCTGCTGGCGAAGGTGCTCGACCTGATCATCGACTCGGGCGCCGACTACCGCATCACGTCGTTCGAGCTCGGCCGCACCAACCTCGACCCGAGCCATGCCGTGATCGACATCGCGATGGACGACGACGTCGCGCTCGATGCGCTACTCGAGCAGCTCCAGGTCCACGGCGTGAACCGAACCGTGCACGGCGACGCCACGCTGGTCGCCTGCGACCGCGACGGCGTGCTGCCCAACGGCTTCTACTCGACCACCAACCTCGCCACCGACGTCCGCGTAGCCGGGCGGTGGCGGCCGGTGGAGAACCCGGAGATGGACTGCGGCATCGTCGTGACCGACGAGTGGGTCCGGACCGTGCCGATGCACAAGGTGCGTGCGGGCGACAAGGTGGTCGTCGGCTACGACGGTGTGCGCGTGCATGCGCCCGAGCGGCCCCGCGACATCCGCAGCTTCGAGTTCATGAACTCGGACATCTCGTCGGAGAAGCCGAAGGCGCTGCTCATCGACCAGGTCGCCGAGCGCATCCGCACCGCGAAGGCGAACGGCAGCAAGCTCCTCGCGGTGTGCGGCCCGGCGGTCGTGCACACCGGCGGCGCCCCCGACCTCGCCCGGCTCGTACGCGACGGGTGGGTCGACGTGCTGTTCGCGGGCAACGGCTTCGCCACCCACGACATGGAGGCGAACGTGCTCGGCACGTCGCTCGGCGTGTCGGTCGCCCAGGGCACCCCCGTCGAGCACGGCCACTCCAACCACCTACGGGTGATCAACGAGGTTCGCCGGCACGGCTCGATCGCCGCCGCCGTCGAGGCCGGCTTCGTCACCGGCGGGGTGATGTACGAGTGCGTCCGCAACGGCGTGCCGTTCGTGCTCGGTGGTTCGGTGCGCGACGACGGTCCGCTGCCGGACACCATCGCCGACGTCGTCGCCGCGGCCGACGCCATGCGCGAGCACATCCCCGGCGTGGCCGTGGCGCTGATGCTGGCCTCGACGCTGCACGCGATCGCGACCGGCAACCTGTTGCCGGCCAGCGTCGAGACGTTCTGCGTCGACATCAACCAGGCCGTCGTCACCAAGCTCGCCGACCGCGGCAGCTTCCAGGCGCTCGGCATCGTCACCGACGTCGGACCGTTCCTGCGCCAGCTCGCGCACGCGCTGTGCCGCTGATGCACCCCCGGTCGCCGACCCCCACCGACTCGCGTGCATCGAGCACCGGATTCCGCTGCTCGATGCACGACAGTTCGCAGCGATGGCGCTGAGCTGGGGGCGGCGGTTCCTCATGTGCCCGCCGGAGCACTTCGGGGTCGTCTACGAGATCAACCCGTGGATGCACCGCGAGGTGGCGGTCGACCGCGACCGGGCACGGGAGCAGTGGGAGCAGCTCGCCGCGAACCTGCGGGCCGCCGGCGCCGACATCGTCACCATCGAGCAGCCGCCCGACGTGCCCGACCTCGTGTTCACCGCGAACGCGGGGCTCGTGAGCGGCGACCGCTTCGTGCCGAGCCACTTCCGCCACCCCGAGCGCCAGCCGGAGACGCCCGTGTTCCGGGCATGGTTCGCCGAGCACGGCTGGACGATCGACGAGCTGCCCGAGGGCCTCTGCCACGAGGGCGCAGGCGACGGCCTCCCGTTCGCCGGCGCGCTGCTGAGCGGCTACCGCACCCGCTCGGACGCCGCGGCCGGCCCGGTCCTGTCACGGCTGCTCGGGGTGCCGGTGCGGACCGTCGAACTGGTCGACGAGCGGCTGTACCACATCGACCTCACCTTCTGCCCGCTCGACGACCGCCGCGCCATGTGCGCGCCGCTCGGCTGGGATCGCTACGGCCGCAAGGTGATCGAGGCGCTGGTGCCCGAGCCGTTGTGGCTCGACGACGACGAGGCGCTGTCGTTCTGCGCGAACTCCGTCGTCGTCGGCACGACGGTCGTCATGCCGGTAGTGCCGCCGCGGGTGGGCCGTCAGCTCGAGGCGTGGGGTTTCGACGTCGTCGAGTCAGCGGTCGGCGAGTTCCTCAAGGCCGGCGGCGGATGCCGCTGCCTGACGCTCGCGCTCGACGTCACGCTCGGCGTGTAGGGCGACCAGCCCGAGCCCGATCGACATCACCGCCAGCACGACGTGCACCGCCTTGAACCCCGCGGGATGCTCGTGCACGAGGATCATCGGCGTGCGAAGGGCCCACACGCCAGCCGTCCAGGCGACGAGGGCGGTCAGCCACCACCGCCGGCGCCAGCCCGCCAGCACCGCGAGCACCAGGAACGACGCGGCGAGCGCCACCGAACCACCGTTGCGGAGGCGGCCCGCCCACACGACCACGGTCCACACCGCGAACAGAGGCACGGGCCAGCGCCGGGACATGCACCGACCGTACCCGCACAGCTAGCTTGACCGGCCAGTCAAGTTTTCCCGGGGGATTGCAGATGGCCGACAGCACCGTCTCGCTCGAAGCCTTCACCGAGGAGGCCACCGCCTTCCTCGACGCCAACGCGAAGCGCAAGGACACAGGCGATGCCGACAAGCCGTTCGTGTGGGGCGAGGGCGACGACGAGATCGGCCTGTTCGAGGAGATCGACCGCGAGCGGGAGCGGCGCGAGCTCGCCGAGGCGCAGGCGTGGCGAGCCAAGCGCTACGACGCGGGCTTCGGGTGGATCACCGGACCGAAGGAGTACGGCGGGCGCGAGCTTCCGGCGACATACGACCGCGCCTACCAGTCGCTCGAAGCGCAGTACCACGTCCCGAAGCAGAACTTCTTCGGCATCGGCCTCGGCATGGTCGCACCGACGATCCTCGCGCATGCCCGCCCCCACATCCGGGAGCGCTACCTGCCGAAGCTGTTTCGCGGCGACATCGTCGGCTGCCAGCTGTTCAGCGAGCCCGGTGCGGGGTCCGACCTCGCGAGCGTGCAGACACGTGCCGAGCGCGACGGTGAGGAGTGGATCCTCAACGGCCAGAAGGTGTGGACCTCGGGCGCGCACTACAGCGACATCGGCGAGATCATCTGCCGCACCGACCCGGACAAGCCCAAGCACAAGGGCCTCACCGCTTTCGTCGTCCACATGCACGCACCGGGGGTCGAGGTTCGGCCGCTTCGCCAGATCACGGGCGGCGCGTCGTTCAACGAGGTGTTCTTCACCGACGTCCGTGTGCCCGACGACCACCGGCTCGGCGACGTGGACGAAGGCTGGACGGTCGCGCTCACGACGCTCATGAACGAACGGGCGTCGATCGGCACGGGCAGCGGCGGCGGCGGGCTCGGGATTGCAAGCAGCGGGCGGCTGATCGAGATGCTGCGTCACTTCGGCCTCGACAGCGACCCGGTCCTGCGCCAGGAGCTGATGAAGTTGCACATCGCGTTCACGGTCGCGAAGTACACGAACCAGCGCGCGATGGACCGGATCAAGCGAGGCGAGCTGCCAGGTCCGGAGATGTCGATCGCGAAGCTCGCCCTCACGCAGAACATGTGGCGGACCGCGCAGTTCGTTGCGCAGGTGCTCGGTCCCCGCATCACCGCCGACACCGGCGAGTGGGGCACCTTCTCGTGGGCGCGGTTCCTGCTCGGTGCACCGGGCATGCGGATCGCCGGCGGGACCGACGAGGTGATGCGCAACATCGTCGCCGAGCGCGTGCTCGGACTCCCGAAGGACCGCTGACCCGCCGGCCGCCTGCGGCAGGCGTGGCAATCAGTCGAACAGGACCTGCTGGAGGCCGGACGGGAACACTCGTGGGATCCCGGTCCACGGCAGGTGGTCCATGAACACCCAGCTGCGGCGATGGATCGCGCACGGCCCGTAGCCCCGAAGGGCCGCCTTGTGGCGCGGGCACGGATAACCCTTGTTCAGGTCGAAGTCGTAGCCGGGATAGTTGACCGACTCCTCCCGCATGATCCGGTCGCGGGTGACCTTGGCGAGGATCGACGCGGCCGCGATCGACAAGCAGCGCGCGTCGCCCTTGACGAGGCGAATGGTGGTGCCGCGCCGCACGAAGTCCCAGTTGCCGTCGAGCACGACCCGGTCCGGATCGCGTTCGAGCCCCAGGCCTTCGATGGCCCGTTCAGCGGCGAGCCGCTGCGCCGCCGACATGCCGAGCGTGTCGCACTCCTCCTGGCTCGCATGCCCGACTGCCCACGTCACGCACCAGGAGGCGATCCTCTCGAACAGCGCCTCGCGCTCCGCGGCGGTGAGCATCTTCGAGTCGCGGACCTTGTAGACGCGCCGGTCCTTGGGGATCACCGCCGCGCCCACGCTGATCGGTCCCGCCCACGCGCCGCGCCCGACCTCGTCCATGCCGACCACGTACTCGTGGCCGGCTTCCCACAGCTCACGCTCGACGAGCAGCGACGGCGACTTGCGCTTGATCGCCGTGCGCAGCGCCGGGACAGTGGTCACCTGAGTCGCACTCCAGGTCCGCCGCGCTCCACCTCGCCGACCCTACAGAACCCCACGGGCTCCAGTGCCGCCACGGCGTGAGGGGCGACGGCAGCGAGCAGACCGCCCGACGTCTGCGGGTCGTACGCCAGCGCCTCGAGCTCGGGCGGCGCCGACGAGGCGACGTGACCTTCGAGGTACGCGCGGTTGCGGGCATCGCCACCCGTTCGCACACCGGCTTCCGCGGCTCGCCGCGCGCCGTCGTAGAGGGGCACGAGCGCGCTGTCGAAAACGAGCGTCGCGTCGGACCGCTCGGCCATCTCCCACCCATGGCCGAGCAACCCGAACCCCGTGACGTCGGTGACGCCGTGCACGTCGCCCCGCACGGCCTGCAGGGCCTCCGACGCCGCCCGGTTGAGCACCTTCATGCGCGCGATCGCCGCGCGCTTGTGGGCTTCGTCGCCACCGGCGAGCACGATGCCGGTACCGATCGGCTTCGACAGCACGAGCGCGTCGCCGGGCCGGGCGCGCCCCTTGGTGAAGATCTCGTCGGGATGCACGAGCCCCTGCACCGCGAGCCCGAAGATCGGCTCGTCGGAGCGGATCGTGTGTCCTCCTCCCACGATCCCTCCGGCCTCGGTGACCACCTCCGCTGCTGCCGACACGATCGCGGCAATCGCCTCCGGTGGCATGTGCTCGGGGAACGCCGCGATGTTGAGCGCGAGCACGACCCGGCCACCCATCGCGAACACGTCACTGCATGCGTTGGCGGCGGCGATCGCGCCGAAGTCGGCGGGGTCGTCGACGAGCGGCGGGAAGAAGTCGGTGGTCGACACGACCGCGAGGTCGTCGGTGAGCCGGTACACCGCGGCGTCGTCGAACGGCGCCAGACCCACGAGCAGCGCGTCGTCGTGGGCGCCGACCAGCGAGCGCACCATCGCCGTGAGCGGCGACGCCCCCCACTTCGCAGCGCAACCTCCGCACGTGGTCCACTCGGTCAGTCGAATCTCCGTGGCGGCGTCGGTCACGAGCCAGCAGGCTAAGCGGCATGGCTCCCGTCGTCACGGTCTTCCGGTCCCGGCTACGCGAGCGCCACGACGGCTACGAGGAGACGGCGGCCGGGCTCGAGGCCGCAGCCCGGGCGATGCCGGGCTTCGTCGACTTCAAGTCGTTCACGGCAGCCGACGGTGAGCGGGTCTCGATCGTCACCTTCGACTCACCGGAGTCCCAGGCCGCGTGGCGCGACGACCCGCGTCACCGCGCCGCCCAGCGTCGGGGCCGGCAGGAGTGGTATGCCGCCTACCACATCCAAGTGTGCGAACTGCGCGCCGAGCATCGCTTCGACGGTTGCGCTTGAATGCACCCGCGCGGCTCTCGCGGCGATGGGGGTACGGCTTGGCCGAGACACTGGCCACAGGTGACCGGGTCGAGGTGCGGCGCCGGTTCGATGCCCAGTGGTCGAGGGGCTTCGAGGTCGCCGAGCTGACCGACGCCGGCGTACGGGTCCGGCGCCTGTCCGATGGCGAGATCCTCCCCGTGGTGTTCGACCCTGATGACGTCCGCAAGGAGCGCCGCCGCAACGACTTCTGGTGGATGTGAGCGCCGGCCAGTCGCCGGCCGGCCAGGCCGTCGCGCCACGTTCGGCCGTTTCGTCCCACTAATGTCCCAGCGGGGGTCAGGACCGAAAGGGAATACGCGTGGGCCCACCACCGCACGACGTCCCGCCGCCACGGGACAGCGCGGTACCGCACGACGACAACGGCATCCCGAGGAGGCGGTTCCTCGGCTACGTCCTCGCCGCGCCGACGGTCGTGGCCGGCGCCCACATCGGCTTCGACCTCGCCGCAGGTGCCGCGGGCGCGGTCGTGCCGTCACCGCCGGCCCCCTCCGAGCTGTACGACCTGAGCGACCTGCTCAACGACGCGGCGGCGCCGACCGCGAACCTCATCACGGTCACGGTCCACCCTGACGGCACGGCGTCGTTCGCGCTGCCCCGAGCCGAGGTCGGTCAAGGGATCACGACGGCGGTCGCGATGACGATCGCGGACGAGCTCGACCTGCCGCTCGACCGCGTGCGGGTCACGCTCGCCGACGCACGGCCCGAGCTCGTGTGGAACCAGCTCACGGGCGGGTCGAACACCATGCACTCGATCTTCACGCCGGTGCGGGTGGCAGCCGCCATCGCGCGGCAGCGGCTGCTCGACGCCGCCGCGATCATGCTCAGCGCCGAGCTGGGGCGCCTCACCGCCTACCAGGGCGTGATCAGCGCGCCCGACGGGCGCTCGGTCACCTACGGTGAGGTCGCGCCGCGGGCGGCCTCGTCGACGACCACGGTGGCCGAGGCCCCGCTCAAGCCCACGTCCGCGCTGCGGATCGTCGGCACCCCCCAGAACCGGATCGACGCGCTCGAGATCGTGACCGGACGCAAGCAGTTCGCGATGGACCTCGACATCCCGGGCGCGCTGCCCACGATGGTGTGCCGGCCACCGACGATCAACGGCCGCCCGGTCTCGGTCGCCAACCTCGACGCGGTCCGCGCCATGCCCGGTGTCACCGACGTGGCGATCGTGCCGACCGGCGTCGCCGTGCGGGCCGCCACGTTCGGGCAGTGCATCGACGCCGTGCGCGCCCTCGACGTCACCTGGGCGCCCGGCACTGCGGAAGGCAAGTCCGACGCGACGATCCTCGCCGAGCTCCGAGCCGCAGAGCTGCCGTTCACGACCCCGGCCCTGCCGCTGCTGACCAAGACGATCGACCTGAGCTGCACGTTCGCGTTCGCCAGCAACAGTCCGCTCGAGACCAACTGCGCAGTCGCGGACGTGCGGGCTGGCCACGCGGAGATCTGGTCGAGCATGAAGTCGCCGATCGTGGCACGGCAGACGATCGCGCAGGCGCTGGGCCTGCGCGACGACCAAGTGGTGTGCCACGTCGTCGAGGGCGGCGGTTCGTTCGGCCGCCACCTGTTCTTCGACGCCGCGCTGGAGGCGGCGCTCGTGTCGAAGGCGATGGGCAAGCCAGTGAAGCTCATGTGGCACCGCACCGACGACTTCCGGCAGGGCCGGCTCCACCCGATGTGCATCTCGCACGTGCGGGCGAACTACCTCGGCACCAACGTGCTGTCGTTCGAGCAGCGGCACACGAGCGTGACGACCGACTTCGGTCACGGGCTCGGCGAGATCCTCAGCGCGATGCTCGCCGACCTGCCCGGCGGCGCGATCGGCTACTCCACCGCGGTGTTCGAACTCTCGCAGAACATCCCGTACGACTTCGGCGTGACCAACCAGCTGCTGAACGAAGTCGACACCGGCTTCAACACGGGCAGCATGCGAAACATCTACAGCCCGAATGTCACGACTGCTCGTGAGCTCGCGGTCGACCAGCTCGCGCGCGCGATGCGCAAGGACGCGTACGCGTTCCGGCGCGAATTCCTGAAGGACGATCGCCTGCGCGCCGCGCTCGACGCGGTCGCGCGAGCGGGCCAGTGGGGCCGCGCGATGGCGCCCGGCACCGCACAGGGCATCGCGGTGCACAGCGAGTACAAGAGCCGCTGCGCCGTGCTCGTGGAGCTCGACTGCCGGCCGTCGACGGTCAATCGCACGGTTCGCGACGGCTTCACCGGTCCGCGTGTCACCAAGGCCGTGTGCGCCGTCGACGTCGGCCTGCCGGTGAACCCTCGCGGCCTCGAGGCGCAGATGATGGGCGGGATCATGGACGGCACCGCGCTGGCGCTCACGTTCAGCGTGCACCTGGAGGACGGGCACCTCCTGGAAGGCAGTTGGGACAACACCTTCTACACCAGGCAGTGGAACGCGCCCTTCGAGGTCGAGGTGATCGTGCTCCCCGAGACGACCGGCGTGCCCGGCGGTGCCGGTGAGCTGGCGGTGGCTCCGTCGATGGCCGCCGTCGCGTGCGCGTACGCGCGCGCCACGGGCACGGTGCCGGCAATGCTGCCCATCAACCACGACCGCGCCGACCTCGGCTTCGAGCCGTTGCCGACCATCCCTCCGATACCAGCCTCGCCCGTCGACGGGCTCAGCAACCGTCCTTGAGGAGCGCACCGTGCCGACTCACTCGTTCATCCTCAATGGCAGCGCGGTGAGCGTCGACTGCGAAGACGACGTGCGTGTGCTGTGGGTGCTGCGCGACCTCCTCGGCGTGCACGGCCCCAAGTACGGGTGCGGGATCAACGTCTGCAAGGCCTGCACGTGCCACCTCAACGGCGAGGCGTTCAACCCGTGCTCGGTGCCGATCTCCGACATCGGACCGACCGACGAGATCATCACGATCGAGGGTCTGGCCGCGACCGTCGGACTGGCGTTGCACCCCATGCAGCAGGCATGGCTCGATCACGATGTCGCGCAGTGCGGCTACTGCCAGCCCGGCCAGATCATGGCGGCGGTCGCGCTCGTGCGGGCGAAGGGAGGCGCGATCACCGACGACGACCTCGACGGCATCCGCAACGTCTGCCGCTGCGGCACCTACGTGCGTATCCGCGAAGCCATCAAGGACGCAGCCGCGCGGATGTAGATCTCACGCGTGCACCGGCGGGCGGCGGTCCACCCAGGGTTGCGCAGCTTCCACCTGCGCCGCCAGCCGTAGCAGCACGTCCTCCCGCCCCGACGGTGCCGCGAACTGCACCCCGACCGGCAAGCCGTCCGCACTCCAGCCGAGCGGAAGCGAGATCGCAGGCTGACCGGTGAGGTTGTAGGGGAACGTGAAGGTCGTCAGGCCGGCGACACGCATGATGAGCGTGAACGGGTCGCCCTGGCCCTCGACGGTCAACTCGCCGAGTGGTGACGGCGGCTCGGGGCTGACCGGGGTGACCAGCACGTCGTAGGGGCCGAACCACGTGGCGAACGCGCGTGACCACCGCTGCACCACTTCGAGCGCGGCGAGCCACTGCGTGCCGGTGATCGTGCGTCCCATCTCCGTGAAGAACGCGTTCGCCGGCTCCAGCTCGTCGAGGTCGATGGCACGACCGATGGCTGCGCTCTGGCGTTCGACCTCGCGCGCGACGACGCACGCGAACAGCGTCGGGATCTGCTGCGAGAGCGCGCCGTCGTCGAACGGCTCGACCGCGGCCGCCTGGACGTGGTGTCCGAGCGACTCGAGGAGCCGCGCGGTGTGCTCGACCGCGGCGACGACGTCCGGATGCGACGGGCCGGCCCCGTCGCGGCGGTCGGTCCGGTACGCGATGCGCAGCACGCCGGGATCCGCGCCGGCCTCGGCGGCGAATGGCTGCAGGGGCGACGGCGCGGTGTACGGATCACCAGGGCCGGGACCGGCGATCACGTCGAGCGCGACGGCGGTGTCGCGCACAGTGCGGGTCAGCACGCCTTCGTGCGTGAGCGGCCCCCACAGCTCGCCGACCTCCGGCCCGAGCGTCGTACGCGCCCTGGTCGGTTTGAGGCCCACGAGTCCGCAGTGCGCGGCGGGGAACCGGATCGATCCGCCCATGTCGTTGCCGTGCGCGATCGGCACCATGCCCGACGCGACCGCGGCCGCCGACCCGCCGCTCGATCCGCCCGGGCTCCGGGTGAGGTCCCACGGGTTGCGGGTCGCGCCGTGCGCGAGCGGCTCGGTGGTGATGGTCGTGGCCATCTCGGGCACGTTCGTGCGACCGAGGGTCACGAGCCCGGCGGCAGCGAGGCGGGCCGCGACCCAGGTGGTCGTGGACGCGCGGTGATCGGCGTCGCGCAACGCCCGCATGCCGAAGTGCAGGGGATCGCCGGCGAAGTGGTCGACCGCATCCTTGAGCAGGAACGGCACCCCGGTGAACGGGCCGTCGGGCAGTGTGCCGCCGCACGCCGCGATCGCCCGGTCGAACTGCCGGTGGATGACGGCGTGGAGTTGCGGGTCGAGCTGGTCGATCCGCTCGATCGCGGCCTCGACCAACTCGCGGGGATGGATCTCGCCTCGCCGCACGAGCGCCGCGGTCGCCACGGCGTCGAGCCGTACGAGCTCGTCGCGGCCGTCGATGCCTGCTGTGGGTGCCGTGTCGTTCGTGTCGTTCATGTGGCGACCGTACGAACCGACGCATCGCAGCGCATCGGGTGTCTTCCCCATGCGATGCTCGGGCAGTGGACGGGGTGCGGACGGCGGAGCTGCTCACGGCGCTGTCACTCGCCACCGACCTCGGGCAGGGCCAGCCGATGGACTGGGAGTTGCGCGGCTGCCTCGTCGCGATGGGCCTCGCCGGCGCGATCGGGATGAACGAGGTCGACCGCCGCGTGCTGTTCGACCTCGCGCTGCTTCGCTACATCGGTTGCACAAGCCACGCGCACGAGGTGTCGGTGGCCTTTGGTGACGAGATCGGGGCACGCCGCCACTTCCTCGGCTTCGACTTCGCCGACCGGCGCGCGACGGGCCGTGCGGTCGTCACGATGGCGGGCGCGGGCCGCTCGCTCCCGGGGCGCCTGGCCACCGTGGTCGCGACGCTCGCCGCGGGGACGAATCCGGTGCGCGAAGGGTTTCGGGCGAGCTGCGAGGTCGCCGACACGTTCGCGAGCCGCTTGGGATATCCGGACCCCGTGCGCGGCGCGCTGCAGTTCGGCTTCGAGCGGTGGGACGGCCTGGGGTTCCCGAACGGGACCTCCGGCGAGGCCATCCCGCTCGCGATGCGCGTCCTGCACGTCGCGCAGGACGCTGAGGTCTTCGCGCGGGTGTCACTGGAGCACGCCGTTGCCATGGTCATCGACAGGGCGGGGACGATGTACGACCCCGCCGTCGCCCGCGCCTTCGCGGCGGTGGCCGGCGACGTGTTCGCGACACTCGACGGCGTCGATCCGTGGGACGCCGTTCTCGCAGCCGAGCCAGAACCGTGGCGGGTCATCGACCCAACCCGCGTCGACGACGCGCTGGCCGTCCTCGCCGACTACGCCGACCTGAAGTCGCCGCCGCGCGCGGGCCATTCACGCGCCGTCGCCGCCGTCGCAGCCGCCGCCGCGCGCGAAGCGCGGCTGGCTGAGGCTGACGTGGTTGCCGCGAACCGCGCCGCACTCGTCCACGATCTTGGCGTGAGCGGCATCGCGAACTCGATCTGGGACAAGCCCGGGCCACTCACCAGCGCGGAGTGGGAACGGGTACGCCTCCACCCGTACCTGACCGAGCGCATCCTGAGCCGCTCGGCCGCGCTCGCCGCGCTCGCGCCAGTGGCCGGCGCGCACCACGAACGGCGTGATGGCTCCGGGTACCACAAGGGGGTCGCGCTCGCCGGTCCCGCGATGGCGCCGGCCGCGAAGATCGTCGCGGCCGCGGACTGCTACGTGGCGATGACCGAGCCGAGGGCACACCGCAGCGCGCGTGCCGCGGGCGATGCGGCACGCGAGCTGACCTCGATGGTGGACCACGGGCTGTTCGAGCCCGACGTCGCCGCCGCGGTGCTCGCCGCCGCGGGGCACCGGCCGACGGTCCGAGCCGCGTGGCCGGCGGGGCTCACCGACCGCGAGGTCGAGGTCCTCCGGCTGATCGTGCGCGGCCGCACCGCGAAGGACGTCGCCCGGGAGCTGGGGATCAGCGTGAAGACCGTCGGTAGCCATGTGGAGCACATCTACGCAAAGGCTGGTGTGTCGACCCGCGGGGCTGCCGCGCTGTTCGCGATGCAGCACAGCCTCGTGTAGCGCGCCCGGAGCGGCGTCAGCGACGTCAGCCGAGCCGGCGTTCGATGGCGTCGAGTCGGCGCAAGATCTCGGCGAGCTGGTCGACGTGGCGGCCCGTTCGGTCGCGGCGAGCTGGGCTTTCGCGTGGACGAAGCCGGAGAGGACGGTGACGACTGCTCGCTTGGTGAGGCGCGGTTCGAGACCCATCCGGCGCAGCACCTCGCTGGCGAGGCCATGGTCGACCGCGAGCAGCCCGAGCAGGATGTGTTCACAACCGATGTAGTTGTGTCCGAACGCGAGTGCTTCCTTCGCGGTGGCCTCCAGGACGCGCCTGGCCGGCGGGTGAAGGGGATGTGCCCGGTCACCGGTTCGGTCGACGGACCCATCGAGGCGACGACCTCGGCCCGAAGGTCGGCGGGCTCGACGTCGAGCGACTCGATCACCTTGAGCGCGAGGTTGCCGCCCTCGTCGATCATGCCGACGAGGACGTGCTCGGTGCCCACGTAGTTGTGGGGCACGGCCCGTGCCGCCTGCTCGGCGAGCACGAGGGCCTGGCGGGCACCGCGGGTGAAGTGCCCGAGCAGGCCGATGCCGGTTCCCCCCGGAGGGCTGACCGTGTCGGTGGCGCGGGCGGCCGTGATGTTGCGCACCGCCCGCTCGAGGGCGGCCTGGCAGACCGCCAACGGCGCCCACTTCTGGGAACCGTTGGCGGCAATTCCTGTCGGTTCCGGTGCCCGGAGTTCCGACCCTCGCGTCTCGGCACCGCGAACGACACCGCGCTGTCGCCAACCGGCCAATGTGGCGTCGGGGGTGACGCCGCGGGCCGTCAGCGCATGGGCCGCGGCCGGCCAGGTCAGCGGGCTTCGAGGGCCGCGATGAACTCCTCGACGTCGATCGCGGTCAGCGTCGTCGTCTTCAAGGTGCCGCGGGCGTTGAGGGTCGTCGCCACCCTCGCCATGGTGATCTCGTCGGGCGCCTCGATGATGTTGAGGAAGTCCCACCCGCCGAGGAGCGCGAACTGCTCGAGCACCCGCACCCCCATCGCCTCGACCTCGTGGCGCACCTCGCGCAACCGTCCCGGGTTGTCGCGCAGCCGCGCCGACCCGTCGGGACCGAGCGTCGACAGCATCACGAACTTCGGCATCAGGCCACCTTATTTGACCTTGTCGATCTGCTCACGCTCGGACGGCTCGGCCTCCGTCTCCAAGAACGCGTCGAGCATCTCATCGGCGGTGGCCTCCGACGTCAACCGCAGGCTGAGCGCGAGCACGTTCGCGTCGTTCCACCGACGGGCGCCGCGAGCCGTCTGCGCGTCGGTGCACAGCGCGGCGCGCACACCGGGAACTTTGTTGGCGGCGATCGACACGCCCGTGCCCGTCCAGCAGCACACCACACCGCGGTCGGCCCGGCCGGACGCCACCGCCTCGCCGACGGCACGACCGACGTCGGGCCACGGGTCGCCTTCCGGTACGACCGTCACCACCTCGTGACCTCGCCGCGCCAGCGACTCCTTCACGGCTTCGGCGAGCGCAGTTGCTTCGTCGCTACCGAACGCGATCCGCATCACCAGCTCCGCTCGTAGCCGCGCTCGCATGGCGAGCCCTGCACGGTCCATACCCGTGACGGCCCGTCCACCGGCAGCTCCGCCACCATCGACGCGGCTGTGACCTGCACACCTGCCGCGTGCATGCACACCGAGCAGCCGCCGTCGCCGCCGGCGTGCGAGCGCAAGTGCGCGGTGACCGCGTCGCACGTCAACGGTCCGGCCGCCAGCACGCGGTCGGTCGCCGCGAGCCGGGGGTCGACGAGGCGGTCGACCGGCTGGCGGGGATGGCGAGGCTGCGCGTCGAAGCCGGGGATCGTGGTGCGGTTCGCGCAGCGATGCCCGTCGATCACGAGATGGGTCGCCTGCGTCACCGGCTCGCGCCGCGGCGGGAACCACTCGAGCACCTGCACCTCGGCGGGCGGTCGGTCCGAGTTCTTCGCAAACAGGGTCGCGCCACCGGCGGTCGCCGGACCGAGCGCAACGAGGCAGTCGCACATCACCGCCGAGACTACGCGTACCCTCGGCCCGATGGCCGCCCGCCGAGTGCACATCGTCCCCCACACGCACTGGGACCGCGAGTGGTACGCGCCGTTCCAGACGTTCCGGCTCCGCCTGGTCGAGCTGCTCGACGACCTGCTCCCGGCGCTCGACGCGGACCCGTCGTTCGCCCACTTCCTGCTCGACGGCCAGATGGCCGTCGTCGACGACTACCTGGCCGTGCGCCCCGGCGCGCAGGCCGCGCTGCGCCGGCTCGCCGCGTCCGGCCGGCTCGCCACCGGGCCGTGGTACATCCTCATGGACGAGTTCCTCGTCTCCGGCGAGACGATCGTGCGGAACCTGCAGATGGGCCTCGACCGTGCTGCCGAGTTCGGCGGCGCGATGCCGGTCGGCTACCTGCCCGACATGTTCGGCCACATCGCGCAGATGCCACAGCTACTCCGCCAGTTCGGGCTCGAGCACGCGGTCGTGTGGCGAGGTGTGCCGAGCTCGGTCGACCGCAGCGCCTTCTGGTGGTCCGCGCCCGACGGGTCGACCGTGCGCGCCGAGTACCTCGTGCAGGGCTACGGCAACGGCGCGTACCTGCCCGACGATGCGAAAGCGCTCGTCGCCGCCATCGCCGACTTCGAGCACGACTGGGAGGGCTTTCTCACCGGACCAATCCTCTGGATGAACGGCACCGACCACCTGGTCCCGCAGCTAAGGCTCGGGCGGCTCGTCGCGGAAGCGAACGAGATCCAGGACGACTACGAGCTGATCGTGACCTCGCTCGCCGACCACCTCGCGCATGCGAGCGTCGACGACCTGCCGTCGTGGACCGGAGAACTGCGTTCGGGCGCGCGTGCGAACCTGCTCATGGGGGTCACCTCGAACCGGGTCGACGTGCGCCAGGCGGCGGCGCGTGCCGAGCGCGCGCTCGAGCGGGCCGAGACGCTCGCCGCGCTGTTCCTGGGGCCGGAACGCTGGCCGGACGCCCTGCTGCACGAAGCATGGCTGCAGGTGGTGCGCAACGCGGCGCACGACTCGATCTGCGCGTGCTCCATCGACGAGGTGTGCGACGCCGTCCTCGTGCGCTACCGGGAAGCGGCTCGGATCGGCGAGGGGCTCGCACAGCGGGCGCTCGACGCGCTCGGCGCGTCGGTCGCCGGTGACGCGCCCGTCGCCGTCAACCCGACGGCGCGCACCCGGTCCGGCCTCGTCGAGATCGTGGTGCCCGGCGAGGGACCGCGGCCGGGTGCACAGATCCTGAGCGAGCGACCCGCGGAGCGGGTCCTCACCGAGCTCGACCTCGGGTCGATGGCAGGCGTCGTGGTGCGCGAGCTGAAGCACAACCGCCGCATCGAGGCGATCGCGCTCGAGTCGGTCGACACCGGCGAGGAGCTGTGGCGGGCAGAACGTGAACGTGACGGTTCGATGCTCGATGCCGGCACCCGCGCCGAGCTCGACGCGCTCGCCGCGTCGAACGCCGGCACGGTCCGCATCAAGATCCGCACGAAGCCGACCCAGAAACTGGTCGTGCGCATGACCGACGTGCCCGGTCACGGCTGGCGGTGCTGGGAGCCTGCGCCGCTCGACGTGGCGCCGGTCGACGCCGGCGGCAGCACGATGACCAACGGTCTGGTCCGCGTCGAGGTGGCGGCCGACGGCACGTGGTCGATCGACGGCCACGGTGGCCTCGGCCGCATCGTCCACGGCGGTGATGTCGGCGACACCTACAACTGGTGCCCGCCGGATCGCGACGAGCTCGTCGACACGCCCGTCGACGTGCGCTGCGACGCGATCGAGCGGGGGCCGCTGCGCGGCCGCCTGCAGATCGTCGCCCGGTACCGGTGGCCGGTCACGGTCGGCGGCCCGCTCGTCGACGTCGAGGTCCGCACGCTGCTCGAGCTCCACGCCGGCGAGCGGCTGCTGCGGGTGACCACGGAGTGGGACAACCGCTGCCGCGACCAGCGGGTGCGCGCCCACTTCCCCCTCCCCCACCCCGACGACCGCTCCCGGGCCGAGTGCGCGTTCGCCGTCGTCGAGCGCGGGCTCAGCGCGGAAGGCGGTCCCACCGAGACCGGCCTGCCGACGTTCCCGTCGAAACGCTTCGTGCAGAGCGGCGGGCTCACGATCGTCCACGATGGCGTCGTCGAGTACGAGCTCGTCGACATCGACCGCGGCCGCTCCCATGCGATCGCGATCACACTGGCGCGCTGCACCGGCCTGCTGTCACAGGGACCGATGCCGACCCGCCCGCTCCCGGCCGGGCCGATCGTGCCCGCCGAGGGCGCGCAGCTCCAGGGACCGGTGCGTGCCCGTTACGGCTTGCACGTCGGCGACGGCGATCCCTACGCGCTCGCCGATGATCTCCTCGCGCCGCTCGCCGTCACCCACGCCGGAGGCGGCAGCCAGCCGACGGCCGGTCAGGTGCTGCGGGTGGACGGCGCCGAGGTGTCCGCGGTGCGCCGTGCCGGCCGCCGGCTCGAGGTGCGGGTGTTCAACCCCCGCGCCGCGTCGACGACCGTCGACTTCGGCGACCGTTCGGGCTGGCTGGTGGACCTGCGCGGCCGCGCCGTCGCGCCGTTCAGCGGTGCCTTCGAGCTCGGGCCATGGCGGATCGCCACCGCCGTGGTCGACCCGTGAGCTGCCTGCTCAGTCGGGCGTCGTGCGGTCGACGAGCTCCTGGACGCGATCGCGGATCGCGCTGCGCCGCCGGCGGGCGCGCTCGCGCGGGCCTTCGCGCTCGAAGTCGTCGTCGGCCCGGCGCACGGTCCAGAGCTGCACGCGGCCGATGTTCTTGAGGTAGCGGGTCCGCAACGACTTCCACCGCAACCCGGCCTCGCCGGCGAGCGCGTCGTGCACCTCGTCGGAGACCACGACCGAGCCCGCGTACGCGATCGACACGATCCGGCTCGCGAGGTTCACCGTTGGGCCGAACAGGTCGCCCTCACGTTCGAGGGCGGCGCCGCAGGCGAGCCCGACCCGGACGTCGGACAACGACTCGTCGTCGTGGTACGCGCCGGCGAGCGACAGCGCGATCTCGACGCCGGCGCCGGGATCGTCGACCGCGAACATCACCTCGTCGCCGATCGTCTTCAACACCCGGCCACCCAGCCGCCCGATGATGTCGTAGGCGGTCGCCTCGAAGCGGTCGACGATGGCAGCAAGCTCGTGGTCGTCGACTTGCTGGGACAGCGCGGTGAACCCGACGAGGTCGGCGAAGCCGACGGTGACCGACGAGTCGCCGCCCGACGCGCCCGCCTCGCGGACGAGCCGGCGGCGGGCCGCGACCTGCATGTGCCGGCGCCACGCGTAGTCGAGGATGCGCGGGATGGCTGGCAGCAGGTAGCGCGCTCGCACCACGGCAGGCTCTGTCCCGTCGTCGAGGGTCTGCTCGTCGACCTGGAGCTCGATCGCGTCGATCTGCGCCGACGCGATGCGCGACAGCGATGACCCGATCACCCGCGCCATCTGCAAGGCGACGTCCCTGTCGATCAGCTTGAGGCGCAGCACCTGGTCGACGAGCTGGAGCATCTCGACGTCGACGTCGCCGAAGATCCGCTCGTTCGGGCCGGGGTCGGTGAACCCGAGCGCGCGCCAGAACCGCACAACGTCCTCGCCGAGCCCGGATTGGGCGATGATCTCGGCCTGCGTGTACTTCGGCTGCTGCTCGGCGAGGATCATGTGGTCGATCGCGAGCAACCCGAGCGTTCCGTCCGCCTCGGCGCGGTCGATCTCGTCGGCGGGGACGCCGAGCTCCTCCACGAGCTCGCGCAGGCGGCGCACGGGTTTGGTCATCCGAGCATGGCTCCTCGTTCGGGGGCCGCCAGCAGCGCCTCGCCTCGAGGCTCGCGGGTCGACCAGCGCGGGTCGAGGCCGGGCGCCGTGAGCACGACCTCGCCGGTGCCGGGATGTGGTCTCAGCTCCCAGAGCAGCGCGGGGCGGATGCCGTGCCATCGCAGCGCGAACGACAGCGTGCCGTGGTGCGTGGGCGCGTCGTGCACCTCGATACCTTGCCCGAGCCACTCGTCGGGGAACAGCGAGCACAGTGCCAAACCAGGCTCGACGCCGCCGGCAGCGTCGGTCTCCCGCACGAGCAGGTTCCGCACGAACGACAGGAAGTCGGCCGCGGCCCAGCCGTGGTGCCCGTCGCCCATACAGCCGCCGGGCAGCTGCGGGTGGATCGCCTCCGGCCACGTCCACGTAGGGGTGGCGGCGTCCATCATCCAGCGGAGCCGGTCGAGGGCGCGGCGGTCGCCGGCCGCGAGCTCGACAGAGGCGATCTGCATCGTGAGGTAGGTGCCGCGGCCGGTGTGGCTGATCGCCTGGAAGAACGCTTCGCCGATCATGAACCGCTCCCGGATCGCGCCGAGAGTCGCGAGCACGCGGCGATCGTCGGGTGAGAACAGCCGGAGCGGTTCGCATGCGACCAGCGATCCGATGATGCCGGCGTCGATGCGCCGCCGCGGCCCGGCCGGCATGACGTCGGAGCCGAGGCGGCGCGCCACCAGGCCCAGCGACGCGAGGATGTCGGCCCACAGGCTGTCGGCCTGCCGGCGCGCCTGGTCCGCGGCCGAAGGCTCGCCGAGCGCGGCGAACAGCTCGGCGGCGGCGCGCAGGCCCGCCGTGGCCCAGAAGTCGTCCCAGTAGAAGTAGTCGAACGGCCCGAGGTGCTCGGCCGACACCCCTGCGGGCAGCAGGCCATGCACCTCCGCGCTGTGGCGGCGCCGGGTGCGCCGTTTGCGCTCGATCCAGTGCGCGCCTTTGGCGATCGGGCCCGCCAGCGACTCGACCAGTTCGCGGTCGCGGGTCAGCCGCCAGTGCTCGGCGACCGACCACAGCGCGCACCCGTTCGAGTCCCATTCGCGGGGCTGGCTGGAGAAGAAGCCGTCGACCCGCTGGCGCGCCGGGTACGAGCGCAGGACCTCTTCGACTTCGGTCGCGAACCCGTAGCGGTCGAGCGCGGCGAGCATGAAGGCTGCGTCGCGGAACCAGAACCGGTGGTAGGTGCTCGGCCCCGGTGTGATGTCGGGCCCGTCGTGCAGCGCGAGCAGGAAGCGCCGGTTGGCGTCGACCGCTTCCTGCAACCGCGGATCGGGGAGAACCAGCCGCATGCCGCGCCGCGTCTGCGCCGCCCAGCCCCGCGCCACCCGCGCGGCCGACGGGATTGCCTCCGCAAGCGCGGGCGCGCGCTCCACCCGGCGCCGGGTGCGGCCGCGCCAGCGGGTTCGGCGCGCCGGCTCGAGTGGCAGCGCGACCCGGATGGTGGCGGTGTGCGGCACCGGGTAGACGAACGCGGCCTGCGCCATCCCGGTGTCGTCTTTCAGGTCACGCGGGATCTCGCCGGGCGTCGCGGCGCCGGCGAGCACGGTGAGCGCGCTGTCGCCGTCGCGGAACGTCGACGCCGCCACCTGTGCGGGCGGCCGCGGCAGCAGCATCGCGACCCGCCCGTCGACGGTCACCGTCGTTCCGTCGTGCAGGGCGATCCGTTCGATGACCGCGAGCCCTTCCGGGTTGTACGGCCGGACCGCGAGCGCGACCGCGAACGGCACCGGGCTGCGGTTCTCGACCTCGACGATCACCAGCTCGCGGTCGCTCGCGCCGACGTGGCCCGCGTGGCATGCATACGCGCGGTGCACCGCGTGGCCACCGGGCACCCGCAACGACGTCTCGACGACCGGCGACGCACCGAGGAGCTGCTGGCGCACCCGCGACGCGGGCTCGCGCGCCGGTACATGCCAGCCGTCCTCGGCGCCGACCCACCAGTCGAGCGACCATCCGTCGAACCACGTGGTCACAAGACCGCGGGGGTCGACGATCGCCTCCCACGGCGACGCCACGTTGCCGACCAGCGTCCAGTTGCGGGCGGTGACGTTGGTGAGAAACGGAAGGTGCCCGCGGGGGGTGAACGCCGGCGACGCCGGGTCGAGCTGGGCTTCGAGCCAGTAGGGCCACACCCAGTCGGGCCCGATCTGGGCGGCGGCGCGCGTCCGAAGGGCGCGGAACACCGTGCGGGCCCCGACCGGCAGCAGCTCGCCGGGCGACTCGACCTCGAGCGTCTCCCCGAGGCGCTGGAAGGTGGACAGATGGCGCACGATGTCGTCGTCGATGCGCAGCCGTCCCATCGCGCGCCGCACGAGCCACGTCCGCAACCGGCTCATGGTGATGCCGTCACCCCGGGAGGTTCTCATGGCGCGCCGGCGTGCGCGTGACCAACCCCCGGTATGCGTCCATGGCCGTGCGACCCTCGTGCACCACCCCCACGACCTCAGCCGTGATCGGCATCTCGACTCCGTGGGCGGCCGCCAGCTCGAGCACGGTCCGGCAGCTCTTCACGCCTTCGGCGACCTGGTTCATCTCGGCGAGGATCTCGTCGATCGTGCGGCCCTTCCCCAGTTGCTCGCCGACGTAGCGGTTGCGCGACTGGGGGCTGATGCAGGTGGCGAGCAGGTCGCCCATCCCGGCGAGGCCGGCGAGGGTCATCGGCTGACCACCGAGCGCGACGCCGAGCCGTGTCATCTCGGCGAGACCGCGGGTCATCACCGCGGCGCGGGTGTTGTCACCCGCGCCGAGCCCGTCGGCCATCCCCGCCGCGATCGCGATCACGTTCTTCAGCACGCCACCGAGCTCGGAGCCGATGACGTCGTGGTTGACGTACACGCGGAACGGGTCGCCGGCGAAGACGCGCTGCAACGCCGAGGCGATGAACTCGTCGGCCATCGCGACGACCGCGGCAGCGGCCTGCCCGGCCAGGATCTCCTTCGCGAGGTTGGGACCGGTGAGCACCGCCACCGGGTGGCCCGGCAGCACCTCGTGGACCACCTCGGTCATCCGCAGCCGCGTGCCCCCTTCGAGCCCCTTCGTGAGGCTCACCACCGGGACCCACGGGCGCAGGTGCACCGCCACCCGCTCGAGGGTCTCGCGGAAGCCGTGGGACGGCACGCCCATCACGACCACGTCGGCCTGGGAGACCGCCTCCTCGAGCGAGCTGGTGGCGCGCAGCTCCCGGCGTAGCCGGAACCCGGCGAGGTAGTCGCCGTTCTCGTGCTCCTCGTTGATCTGGTCGGCGAGCTCCTTGCGGCGCGCCCACAGGATCGTCGGCTCGTTGCGCGCCGCGAGGTGCGCGACGGTCGTTCCCCACGAGCCCGCCCCGACGACCGCGACCCGGATGGCCATGTGTCGAGGTTACGCGGCCTCCGGACCGCACGGAGATCCTCCGTAGACTGCCCGCGGATGGCCGGGACCCACGTGCTGGTGCCGATCAAGTCGTTCCGCGACGCGAAGGTCCGCCTCGCTCCCGCGCTGGAGCCCGCGGCCCGCGCCGAGCTGGCCCGCACCATGGCCGCCCGCGTGCTCGCCGCCGCGGGAGCCTTTCCGTGCTCGGTGGTCTGCGACGACGAGGAGGTCGCCGGCTTCGCCCGCGAGCACGGTGCCGGCGTCATCTGGCGGCCCGGGCTCGGCCTCGACGCCGCGGTGACCGCCGGTGTCGCGCTGCTCACCGCCGAGCACGGTGCGGTCGAGGTGATCGTCGCCCACGCCGACCTCCCGCTCGCCGACGACCTCACCCGCCTCGCCGGTTTCGCGGGCATCACGTTCGTACCCGACCGGCGCGACGACGGCACGAACGTGATCGCCGTGCCGACCGGGCTCGATTTCCGGTTCGCGTACGGTCCTGGGTCCTTCGCCCGTCACCGCGCCGAGGCCGACCGCCTCCAGGTCCCGTACCGGGTGCTGCGCGACCCGCGGCTCGGATGGGACGTCGACGTGCCGAGCGACCTCGGGTACCCGCGGTCCGCAGAACCGTGCAGCTGAACCTCGCGGTGCCGGCCCGCGCGCTCGCAATCGGCGCGCACGCCGACGACGTGGAGTTCGGTTGCGGTGCGACGCTTGCCAAATGGGCCGCCGCCGGATGCGAGGTGCACCATCTCATCTGCACCGACGGCTCCAAGGGCTCCTGGGATCCCGGCGCGGATCCGGCCGAGCTGGTCGCGACCCGCCAGGACGAACAGCGGGCCGCGGCCAAAGCGCTCGGCGCGACCGGCGAGGTCGCCTTCCTGGGTGCGGTCGACGGCGAGCTCGAAGCGACGCTCGAGTTGCGCCGGGACGTCGCGGCCTGGATCCGGCGCCGCCGTCCCGACGTCGTGCTCGCGCACGATCCGTGGCGCCGCTACCGCGTCCATCCTGACCATCGTCATGCCGGCTTCCTCGCCGTCGACGGTGTGGTCGCGGCGCGCGATCCGCACTTCTATCCCGACCTCGGCCTTGCCCACTGGCGGCCGTCGACGCTCCTGCTGTTCGAGGCCGACGAGGTCGACCACTGCGAGGACGTCAGCGAGTTCGTCGACGCGAAGCTCGCCGCGCTGTTCGAGCACCGCAGCCAGTTGCGCTCAACGATGCACATCGAGCCGGGGGCGAGCGACGAGACTGCGCAGCGCGAGCGCTTCCGCCGGCGAGAGCTCGACCGTCTCGCGGTTTTCGGCCGGCGCGCCGGCGTCGCCTACGCGGAAGGGTTCAAGCGGATCGACGACCTGTGAGCCGCGCGCCCGGCGGTGGTGGCAGCGTCGGGCCACCGGCGAAGGCCTGCGCGATCGACAGCCATTCGGTGGCCGCGTCGCCGGTCACCTCCAGTTCCGTGTCCGCGACGTTGCGGCGTTGTGTGACGACGAGGCAGAAGTCCAGCGCCGCGCCCTGCACGCGGTCGGCTGCCGATGGGTCGCCGTTGGTGAACGTCGCGCCGCTCGGCAGGGTGAGCGTCACGAGCACGGGCGAGGCCGGTGCTTCACGGCCCCGCACCACGTAGCTCCAGCCTCGGGTCGCGCAGCCGAGGAACGCGATGTGGGCGAGCCGGTCGGTCGGCGGCCGAGCGGTGAGGGGCAGGTCGAGCCCATCCACCACGTCCTGGCCATGTGCCCAGGTCTCCATCAGCCGTGCCGTGGTGAACGACCGCAGGCTCATCGGCGGCCCGTACCACGGCAGGCGCGCCGACTCGTCGCACTCGGCCGCCGTGGCGAGCGCGACGACGAGCTCGGCGCGAGCCACCCGCCACGCATCCAGCAACGCGTCGCCCGAAAGCGTTCGGCCGATCGATTCGGCGTCACGCGCGAACGCCGTGATGTCCGCGAGCGCGCGGTCGCGATCGGCGACGAACGCCTCCGGGTCGCGTGCCGACTGCGCGGCGGTTCGGTCGAAGAACGTGAGGTGGCCGACCTGGTCGCGCACCCGCCAGCCTTCGGCTGGCGTCGAGGTGTCCCAACCCCGCTCGTCGAGGCCGGCGACGACACGGTCGAGCGAGTCGTGCTCGGCCTCGAGGTCGGCGAGCAGCGAACGGAACGAGCCGGCCATGGCCCCACAGTGTGTCCTGTCGGACAGACAGACCGCGCCGAGCAGGCCGCGGGAGGCGGGCACTAGGTTGCGGCGCATGGGAGAGACCGTCGAATTCGCGAGCAATGGGAACAAGGCGTCCGGCTACCTGGTCCGGCCCACCAGTGGCTCGGGACCGGGCGTGATCGTCATCCAGGAGTGGTGGGGCCTCGACGACGGCCTGAAGGAGATGGCCGACCGCGTGGGGGCCGCGGGGTTCGTCGCCCTCGCGCCCGACCTGTACCACGGTGAGGTTGCGGGTCACACGGAGATGGACAAGGCCGCCCAGCTCATGCAGTCGCTGCCTCCCGACCGTGCCGCACGTGACATGAGCGGTGCCGTCGATTTCCTCACGTCACACGAGGCGGTCACTGGCGACGGCATCGGCGTGATCGGGTTCTGCATGGGCGGCATGCTCACCTGGATCCTCGCCGCCAACCGTCCCGACAAGGTGCGCGCGATCGTGCCGTTCTACGGCTACCCGCAGGGTGACAGCGAGCCTGACTGGTCGAAGTTCGACGCCGCGTGCCAGGGCCACATGGCCGAGCACGACGACTTCTTCAGCCCCGAGGGCGCGAGGGCGCTCGAGGCGAAGCTGCGCGGCATGGGCAAGGACGTCACGATCACGGTGCACGAAGGCACGGGGCACGCGTTCATGGGCCCGCACAACGCGCTCGGCACGCTGAACGAGGAGCTCGCCGCACAGATCTGGCCGCAGGCGATGGCGTTCCTGCACGACAAGCTCGGCTGAGCGGACGCGCTCCGGCGTGCGCCTCCCGCATGGTGCGAAACGGCGCACGCCGGAACGAAGGGGGAACGGGTCAGGCGGCGCGACCGAGACCGGTGTGGACGCCGAGCGTCTCGTCGCCTTCCGCGCGGTCGTGGGTGAGGTAGGCGAACAGGGCACGCCAGGCGACGGTCGCCCCGCACACCATGAACCCTGTCATCCACACACCCGCGGCGTGGCTGCGCACGCTGATGCCGAACCCGTCGAACAACGAGTAGTTCAAGGCCCACACCGCTCCGAACCCGCCGAGGAACGTGAGGACCGAGCGCATTCGCTCGAGCGGACCGATGGAGTCGGTGAGGAAATCGACGACCTTGACCAGCGCAATGGCGAGCAAGGCAACGACAGCGAAGTCGTACATGGGAACCTCCGGGGTTCGTTGGTCTGCTGTCGGCAATTTCGACCGGCGATGACCCCGGAGGTCACATGACAGGTGTTGCAGTTGTGCCGCGCTCCGGTGACGGCGTGGCCGGGCGGCGGCTACTTCTTCTTGACCGCCTTCTTCGCGCCCTTCGTGTTGAGCTGGCTCTTCAGCGTCGACGACGCGGAGAACTTCAGGCCGGTCGACGCGGCGATCTTGATCGTCTCACCGGTCTGCGGGTTCCGGCCGGTGCGTGCGGCGCGATGGCTGGCGCTGAACTTGCCGAAGCCCGGCCATGCCACCTCTTCGCCCGACTTCGCCGCGGACACGAGCGTCGAGAAGAACGAGTCGAGCACCCGCTCGGCATCGGCCTTCGTGACGCCGGCGTCACCGGCCACTCGGTCGAGAAGGTCCGCCTTGGTGATAGCTGCCACCGCCACCTCCTGGTGGTTCGTCGTGGGTTGGGGGGCCGCTATCTGAGCGCGGTGCGGATCGGAACGCAAGGATTCTCGGGCCGTGCGCCATGATCCACGTGTGCTCGAGGACGGCTCCTACGACGTCGTGGTCGTCGACGTGACCCGACACGATGACGCGGTGTCGGTCGAGCTCACCATCCTCGCGGGCGCGCACAAGGGTGAGGTCGTCAGCGTGCGGGCTCACGAGCTGGCCGGCGACGAGACCGACCTGCTCGGCCTCCCCGGGACGCTCGACGTCGAAGACGGCGTGCCACGGTTCACGGTTGAGCGCTAGCAACGTGCATGCGCACGCCGCAGCAGCTCCATCGTGCTCACCCACGAACAGTTGCGGTCGATGCGCCGCGACGGCATCGTGATCGAAGGCCTCGAACCGCCCACCGATGTTGGGCGTGTCGTAGCCGGCGTCGACGGCTGCCGCGGTGGCTGGGTCGTCGCGATCGTTGATGCGGCCGGCAGCGACGCGCCACCGTGCACGCCGCCGTGCGTCCGCGTGGTCGCCCGGTTCGCCGATGTGCTCGCGCTGCGGCCGCGGCCGGTCGCGGTCGCGGTCGACATGCCGATCGGGCTTCCCGGCGCGGGACCGCGAGCGTGTGATCTGCAGGCGCGCGCCCGGCTCGGACCGCGCCGCGCGTCGGTGTTTCCGGCACCGGTTCGCGCCGTTCTCGCTGCCACCACGTACGCGGACGCGCTGCGGCTGGCGCGCGCCGCCGACGGGCGCGGCATCAGCCGCCAGACGTACAACCTCCTCCCCCGCATCCGCGAGGTCGACGGCACGATCGGGCCGGCGCAGCAGGCATGGGTGGTCGAGGCGCACCCCGAGCTGGCGTTCGCGCTGCTCGCCGGCGGCCCGTGCGCGGCATCCAAGCACACGCCGGCCGGGCGCGCGGAGCGGATCGCGCTGCTCGCCACGACCTGTCCCGGCGTCGCCGGTGTGGTCGCCGCGCCGCCCCGGGGCGCCCGGCCCGACGACGTGCTCGACGCGCTCGCGCTGACCGTCACCGCACGGCGCGTGGCGGCCCGAACGGCCATCGTGCTGGGAGATGGCGCGGTCGATGCGCGAGGGCTGCGCATGGCCATCGTGACGTGAGCTCGCGATGGCGCCGCGGCGCCCTGGGGTGGAGACTCTGGCCATGCAGCGGCTGAGCGGGCTGGATGCGGCGTTCCTCTACATGGAGACGCCGAGCGCATACATGCACGTGGCCGGGTTGATGATCCTCGACCCGTCGACGATGCCGGAAGGGTTCTCGATGCAGCGCCTGCGCGACTTCTACGCCTCGCGCCTGCATCTCGCGGCGCCGTTCCGCCGGCGCCTCGTCGAGATCCCCCTCGGTATCCACCATCCACTGTGGATCGAAGACCCAGACTTCGACCTCGATCATCACCTGCACCACGTCGCGGTGCCGCCGCCCGGCGGTCCGCGCCAGCTGGCCGAACTGGCCGCCGACCTGCTCACGATCCAGCTCGACCGCTCGCGGCCGTTGTGGGAGTGCTGGGCGATCGAGGGCCTCGACGGTGGCAACGTCGCGGTGCTCACGAAGGTGCACCACGCCGCCATCGACGGCGTGTCCGGCAACGAGATCACCGTCGCGATGCTCCAGCTCAGCCCCGACGAAGAGGCGCCGCCTCCCTCGGAGGAGTGGAAGCCCGACCGTGTGCCGTCGGAGCTGGAGCGGCTCGTGTACGCGTCGTCGTCGATCGCCCGCCAGCCGGTGAGGCTCGTCAAGACTGCGCGCCGCACGATCGAGTCGGCGTTGCGGGTGCGGGAGCGCAACCGCCAGCCGGACATCGATCCGCCGCCGGGGTTGTTCGACGCGCCCCGCACGTCGTTCAACGCCGCGCTCACCCCGCATCGCGAGTTCGCGTTCACGTCGCTGTCGCTGTCCGACGTGAAGGAGATCAAGAACGCGTACAGCGTGTCGGTCAACGACGTCGTGCTCGCGATGTGCGCCGGCGCGCTCCACCGCTACCTCGACCGTGTCGGCGACTCCCCTGACGCGCCGCTGGTGGCCATGGTCCCCGTCTCGGTGCGGACCGAGGAGCAGAAGGGCACCCATGGCAACCAGGTGTCGTCGATGCTGTGCTCGCTCGCGACCGACGTCGACGATCCGGTCGAACGCCTGCGCACGATCAACGCCGGCACGAAGCTGGCCAAGCAGCAGCTCGACGTGATCGGTGCGGACGCGTTGACCGACTGGGTCGAGTTCGCGGCACCGGCGCTGTTGGGACGAGCGGCGCGGCTGTACTCGCGCACCCGTATGGCCGACCGGCACCGGCCGCTGTTCAACGTGACCATCTCGAACGTGCCCGGCCCGCCGTTCCCGCTGTACTCCGGCGGCGCCCGCATGGTGGCGCACTACCCGATGGGCCCGATCTTCGACGGCGGCGGGCTCAACATCACCGTGATGAGCTACCTCGACAGCCTCGATTTCGGGCTGGTCGCGTGTTCCGACCTCGTCGACGACGTGTGGTCGCTCGCCGACGGCCTCCGGGAGTCCCTCGAGGAGCTCCGCAAGACACTCTGACGCGCCCCTCTCTTGGCCGTCCCTGGGCCGACTGGTGTGCATCGAGCACCGGATTCCGGTGCTCGATGCACACCAGTGGCGATGGTGAGGGATGGATCAGAGCACGGCGCGCAGGCGAGCCGCGACCGCGGCGGCCTCGTCGTCGGAGCCGTAGCGGGTGCGGGGCCAGAAGAAGCCGCGCAGGCCGTCCTTGCGGTTGCGGGGAACGACGTGGACGTGCACGTGCCCCACGCTCTGGCTCACCTTGTTGTTCAGCGCGACGAACGACCCGGCAGCGTCGAGTCCGGTCTCCATCGCGACCGACAGCCGGCGAGCGGCGACGAACAGCGGCGCGACCAATTCGTCCGGCACCGCGCCCAGCGTTTCGACATGCGCCTTCGGTACAACCAGCGCGTGGCCGGGGAACAGCGGACGGATGTCCAAGAACGCGAGCACGTCACCGTCGTCGAGCACGACATGGGCCGGTCGATCGCCGCGGACGATCTCGCAGAACACGCACGCCACGCGGCCGAGTATCGCCCACCATCCACCACCGGCGCGCGTGCGAGCGGTTTCATGGGGCCAGTGACCCTCGCTGCACTCGCATCGCAGGCATCAGACCGTGGGGAGCGCAGCCTGATCGAGTGGGGTGACCGTGACCGATCCGTCCGCCGCGCGCGCGGGTTCCCGGCGCACGTACGTCCTCGACACTTCGGTGCTGCTCGCCGACCCGCGAGCGCTTGCCCGCTTCGACGAGCACGAGGTCGTGCTCCCGATCGTGGTGCTGGCCGAGCTCGAAGGGAAGCGTGACCATCCCGAGCTGGGCTGGGCGGCGCGCGAGGCGCTGCGCACCCTCGAAGCATTCCGCCGGCAGGCGCCGCTGACCGATCCGCTGATCGTGAACGAGGCGGGCGGCACGATGCGCGTCGAGTTGAACCACCAAGACCTCGCCGCGCTGCCCCCCGCGCTGACCTCGGACAACAACGACCATCGGATCCTCGCCGTCGCCAAGAACCTCGCCGACGAGGGCCACGACGTGACGGTGGTGACCAAGGACCTACCGCTCCGGTTGAAGGCGAGCATCGTCGGCGTGCACGCCGACGAGTACCGCAACGAACTGGCGAGCGACGCGACCTGGACCGGCTTCGTTGAGCTCGATGTCGACGGCGCGTCGATCGACGAGCTGTTCAGCGACCGGGTCGTCGACCTCGCCGACGCGCGGTCGTTGCCCTGCAACACCGGCGTGGCGCTGGTCGCCCGCGCCTCCGGCTCGCAGTCCGCGCTCGGCCGCGTCCACGCGGACAAGCGGGTCCACCTCGTGCGGGGCGATCGCGGGCTGTTCGACGTCCATGGGCGTTCGGCGGAGCAGCGGATCGCGATCGACCTGCTCGCCGACCCGAGCGTCGGCATCGTCTCGATCGGCGGGCCCGCCGGCACTGGTAAGAGCGTCCTCGCCCTCGCCGCGGGACTCGACGCCGTGCTCGAGCAACGCACCCACAAGCGGGTCGTCGTGTTCCGGCCCCTGTACGCCGTCGGGGGCCAGGACCTGGGGTTCCTGCCGGGAACGGAAGCCGAGAAGATGTCGCCTTGGGCCGCGGCGGTGATCGACGCGTTGGAGTCGATCGTCGGTCACGAGGTGATTGATGAGGTGTTCAGCCGCAACCTGCTCGAGGTGCTGCCGCTGACCCACATCCGGGGCCGCAGTCTGAACGACACGTTCGTGATCATCGACGAGGCCCAGAACCTCGAACGCGGCGTCCTGCTCACCGCGCTGTCACGGCTCGGTGACGGGAGCCGCGTCGTGTTGACCCACGACATCGCGCAACGCGACAACCTGCGGGTCGGCCGACACGACGGCATCGCGTCGGTCGTCGACGCTTTGCGCGGCCACCCGCTGTTCGGTCACATCACATTGACGCGATCGGAGCGCAGCCCGATCGCCGCGCTCGTGACCGCGGTGCTCGACGGCGCGTAGCCCCACCATCCCCCCGTCGCGCGCGTCGCCTCCTTACGCTTGGGGGAGCCGGAGGAAGGGGTCTTGCAATGAGTCGCCGGCCGATCGTCTACGGACTCGACATCGAAACCGACACCACGATCGACGGTCTGGATTCCGCAGTTGCGCCGGTCGTGACGGTCGCACTCTCGCACCCGACGTACGACGAGGTGTTCAGCGGCGACGAACGCGACCTGCTCGCGGCGCTCGACCAGCGGCTCGCGTCGATCGAACCCGGTGTGCTCGCAACCTGGAACGGCGCAGCGTTCGACCTACCTTTTCTCGCCGACCGCGCCGCGATCACCAGCGTGCCCATCGGGCTCCGGCTGGTCCACGACCCCGGCATCCGGATGCAGCACCAGCCGCTGCCCGGCCACCCCGGCGCGTACCGGGCGCGCTGGTACCGGCACGGCCACATCGACGCATACCGTCTGTACCGGGGCGACGTCGGCGCCACCCTCCGGGTGAGCTGCTCGCTGAAGTCGATCGCCCGGCTCGTCGGTCTGGCACCCGTGCAGGTCGACCGCAACCACATCCACGATCTCAGCCGCGAGGTGCTCCACGCGTACGCGGCGAGCGACGCGCGCCTTGCACGCGTGCTCACCGAACGGCGGTGGTCCACCGCGGCGCGCTTCGTCGACCGCATCATCGGCACGAGCCCGTCCCCGCCCTTCGCGCTTACGCCGCGCCCCGCCACCGCCTGAAGCCGGCGCGCAACGACGACGACGTGCTCGCCGCGTCTACGATGCGGCGAGCGAACGGGCTCGCGATCTCCCTCCCGCTCCTGCGGACGCTGGATCGCCCAACAGGCATCCGCACCCGAGGAGATCGCATGGCTCGCAAGTCCCCGACCGTCCGCACGATGCGGCGTCGGCTCCAGTTCGTCGACGGCTTCGCGTCGCCGTCCATCCCCGCAGCCGCCCTCGATCAGCACCTGCCGGCGCTCACGCGGCTCATCGAGGACGCCACCATCACCACCACCCGCCCCCAGATCATCCGAGTTCTGTCGGCCGGGGTTTCCGGCGACGGCGTCGAAGTCGGCCTCCGCGACCTCGACGAGCGGGACGGCAACGTGGTCGACGCGCTGGTCGGGTTCACCGCCCCACCGGACTGGCTCGCCGTCGGTGTCGTGACCGGCGCCAACGCGTGGCACCTCGACCGCCCCGACGGCGAGCCCTCCCGCGCCCACACCGCCCACCTCGTGACCCGCAGCGGCGCGGCCGCATCGGTCATCCGCCTCGCGGGCGAGGAGCCGGTCCTGATCGGCGGCGACGACTCAGGCCCGATCGTCGGCCGGATCGACGACGCGTGCCGGCGCGTGCTCGACCTGCCGACGCCGCCCGGCCCGCCGGTGGCCGAGATGTGGTCGGTGCTCTGGCTCGGCGCTGTGCTCGAAGCCGATCCGGCGCCGGCTTCGTGGGAGGCGGTGGCGCGGCTTCACCCCGCGTTCGGTGCCGGCGATGGCGAGATCATGGCCGTCTTCGGTCACCGACCGACTCGTCACCTCGTCGAGCTCGGCCATGTGATGGCCAAGACGCTCGACTGGCCGGTGCTGCGGGTCGCCTGCGGGGCCGGCCAGCTCGGCTGGCACGACATCCCGCCCCAGGTGGCCCGCTGGCTGGACGACGGCGCGTTCGCCCGCTGGGCGCTGTGGTTCTTCCCGCCGCTACCAGAGCTGCTCACCGCGGTCGAAGCGCGTGTGTCCCCCGCGATCACTCGCCGGATCCATGCCGCGCTGCACGCCTGGCGGGTGGACGGGTCAGGGTGGCGGGGGCAGTGACGCGGCAGGGCCGGAGGCGAACGCGTCGCGCATGATGTCGCGCGACGCGGGCGGCATCGCGTTCCAGTCGTAGACGGAGCCACCGATGTCACCGTCGTCGAAGAGCGACTGGGCGAAGCGCTCGAGCTCGTCGGTGGTCGCGGTGTCGCCGATGCCGCCGATCGCGTGCACGAGCGCGTGCGCGTCGCCCAGGTTGGCCCGCAGCCGTCGCGTGCTCTCGTCGTTGTACGTGTAGCCGTCGTGATAGCCCGACCTTGCCGTGCGAAACGTCCAGTAGCTCATTGGCAGCCACACGTCGTAGAGCGGGGCGATCTGGTGCCAGGGGAAGTCCGGCCAGCGCTGCGGGTTCACCACCTCGGTGAGCACCGGCGGCAGGACGATCGCACCGATCGTCTCGCTGCCGGCCGCGGCCCGCAGCCGCTGGGACAGTTCGATCAGCCGGGCGTTGCGCTCGACGACGTCGGTTACCGTCTCGACGTCCTCGATGTCGACCGCGACGCCGTCGAAGCGGTGCCCGAGCACGTTGAAGGTGGCGATGGCCCGGAGGTTCGCGAAGTCGGTGTCGACGTCCGCGAACGTCGGCAGGTACCACCCGACCACCCGGAGACCGCGCCGGTGCGCGCGCAGCAGCATCTCGCTCACCAGCGCGCGATCGACGACACCACCGGGAGACCGCGGGTCGTTGCGCACGGCCTGGAGGAACAGCGTCTTCACGCCGTGGGCGGCCATGTCGTCGACGACCGACGGGCTGACCGGCGGCGGCGCGCCACCTTGCTGGTACGCGGGGCCGAAGTCGAACCCGTCCACCCACGCGCCCTGTCCCGCGTACGCGCGGACGTCGCGCGACGTCGGGCCGGACTGCGCCAGCCGGGCCACCACCGCGCCGGCGCCGCCGCCGGGTGCGGCAGCGGTCGGCCGCGTGGTCGCCACGACGATGGCGACGACGACCACGGCGAAGCTCGCAATGAGCGCGACTCGCACGCGCAGGCGGCCCCACGGAGACATCCCGGGCACCGTACTGTGCATCGTCCGCACGGGACCGCGCGCTCTCCGCCGGTAGATTCGCCTGTCCGTGGGCGATCGATCCGCTTCCGGCCCGCCCTCCCGCGACCGGCGCCGCCTCCTCGTGGCCCTCGGGTTCGGCGCCGCCAACGCCGCAGCGTTGAGCAAGATCGGCAAGCGCCGCCCGCTCGGCATCGCGACGCGGGACCGTGGCGCGACCCGGCCGTCGGGCCCGGCGGCGCCACCCGCGCTCGCCGACGCCGCGCCGGAGCCGCCCGACAACCACCTCTACGACATCGTGATCCACGGCGGGAGGGTGATGGATCCCGAGACCGGTTTCGACCGGGTCATCGAGGTCGGCATCGACGGTCCGACGATCACCGCGATCACCGAACGGTCACTCAACGGGCGCATCACCATCGACGCAACCGGCAAGGTCGTCGCGCCCGGCTTCATCGACATGATCAGCTACGACCCGAACCCCTATGGGATCTGGTTCAAGGTTGCCGACGGCGTCACGACCAACCTCGGCATGCACGGCATGCTGATGACCGCCGAGCAATATTTCGGCACGTACGCCGACCAGGGCTCGCCGTGCCACTACGGCGGCGCGTACGACAACTACTTCATGCGAGGGATCGGTCGCTTCGACATCGGATCAGGGGAGGCCGCCTCGAAGCGGCAGCTCGACCAGCTCGTCGCGGACATCGACGAGCAGCTCCACCAGGGTTGGATCGGCGCGTCGTTCTCGCCCGAGTACAGCCCTGGCATGACCAGCGAGGAGATCGACCGTCAAGCCACGGTCGCCGCGCAGTACGGCCTGCCGTGCTTCTTCCACGGCCGGTACTCCACCGACATCCCGCCCGACGACAACCAGAAGACCCTCGGCGAGATCCTCGATGTCGCTCGCACCACGGGAGCGGCCGTGCACGTGATGCACATCACGTCGACCGGTGGGACCTACCAGATGCCCCAGTCGCTCGCCACGCTGCAGCAGGCACGTGACTCGGGCATCGACGTGACCGCGTGCCTGTACCCGTACAATTTCTGGGCCACCTACATCCAGTCGGCGCGGTTCAGCGACGGCTGGCAGCAGCGCTTCCACATCTCCTACAACGACCTCGTCGTGCCCGGCACCGGTGAGCGGCTCACCGAGCAGCGCTTCAACGAGCTCCGCAACAGCCCGACGAACCGATTGGTGGCCGCCTACGCGATCCCGGAGGCGGACATCGTCGCGGGCCTGCAGTCGCCGTTCACGATGGTGGGCAGCGACGCGATCCTCACGCAGGGCGACAACAACCACCCGCGGGGCGCGGGGTGCTTCTCCCGGGTGCTCGGGCGCTACGTGCGCGAGCAGCGCACGCTGTCGCTGATGGACGCGCTCGCGAAGATGACGATCCTGCCGGCCAAGCGGCTCGAAGCGAAGGCACCCGCGCTCACCAAGAAGGGCCGGGTCCAGCGCGGCGCCGACGCGGACATCACGATCTTCGACCCGAACGAGATCATCGACCGTGCCACCGTCGAGGATCCGTCGCAGGCGTCGAAGGGCGTCGACTACGTGCTGGTGCTGGGCACGATGGTCCTGTCACCGGACGGACTCGACAAGTCGAAGAAGCCAGGGCAGCCGATCAAGTCGGTGCTGTGAGCGTGCTGCCGGGGTGAGCCTCGCCGCCCGTACCACTACCATCTGACGGACCGTCAGATCTCGTAGGAGCCGCCCCCTCATGCCCCAGCCGCCGCTCACCGGCGTCCGCATCATCGAGAGCTCGATGCTCGGCCCGGGCGCCATCACGACGCACCTCGCCGACCTCGGCGCCGAGGTCATCAAGGTCGAGTCGCCGCAGGGTGACTACATCCGCCAGATGACCTGGCCGATCGTCGAGGGCGTCTCGCTCATGCACCTGCACATCAGCCGCGGCAAGCGCTCGATCGTGCTCGACCTGCGAACCGACGAAGGAGTCGCGACCTACCTCGATCTCGTCCGCGGCGCCGATGTCGTCATCGAAGCGATGCGGCCGGGTGGGCTCGAGCGGCGCGGCCTCGGCTACGACCGCTTGCGCGAGGTCAACCCTCGCATCGTGTTCTGCACGATCTCCGGCTATGGCATGACCGGACCGTACAAGGACATGCCGAGCCACGGGGTCGCGTACGACGTGTGGGCGGGGCTCGTGCAACCGCAGATCGACGACGACGGCTTCGCGTACATCCCCGAGCACCCGTCGATCGGGATGCACGCGGGACCGCTGTTCGGAGCGCTCGGCGTTCTCGCAGCCGTGATCCGTGCTCGAGCCACCGGCGAACCATGCCGTCTCGAAGTCGCGCAGTCCGACGCGGCAGCGGCCATGGACTGGCTCCGGTCCGAGACGTGGAAGGCCTACGAACGGCCCGACGACGAGGTCACCGGCAACCCCTCCGACGGCTATGCGCGCCGGGCACCGGGGACCGCGGGCATGCGCGACGGCGTTCGCTACCAGTTCTACGAGACCAAGGACGGCTTCATCCTCTTCCAGGCCTCGGAGCGGGAGTTCTGGGAGAACTTCTGCCGGGGCATCGACCGCGCCGACCTGTTCGAGCGCTACCCCGGCTCGCAGTACGCGGATCACGCCGTCGGCAACGTCGAGCTGCGCCGCGAGCTGCGCGAGATCTTCCGGAGCCAGACCAGCGCGGAGTGGGTCACGCTCGGCGAACGGATCAACACGCCTATCGTCAACGTGAACACGCCGAAGACCCTCGCCGACGACCCGCAGTTCCAGGACCGGCTGCCGTGGTTGCCGCGTGACGTGCTCGGCGCCGAGCAGCTCCCGTCGCCGATCAAGCTCGTCGGCGAGGCGCTGCCCGTGCCCAGCAAGGCTCCCACCGCGGGTGAACACACCGACCAGGTCCTGCGGGACGTCCTCGGCTACGACGAGGAGCGCATTGCTGCGCTGCGCGCCGCGGGCGCTCTCGGCTGACTCGGCGTGTTCGACCTCACCGACGAGCAGCGCGAGCTCGAGAGCGCGGTCAACCGGCTGCTGGCGAAGGCGTCGAGCCCCGACCAGGTGCGGGCCGCCGAGCCGGCGGGCTTCTCGCCCGACGTCTGGCAGGAGCTTGCCGCGATGGGCGTGTTCGACGCAGCCGCGACCCGAGAAGCGTCGTTGCCGGACCTCGCGGTGGTCGCGCTCGCGTGCGGTGCGCACCTCGCGCCGGTGCCCCTACCCGAGGCCGCCGTCGCGCTCCGAGCGCGTGGCGACGCCGGCGGCGGCGTGGTGGTCTTCGCCCCCGCCGGGACCGACCTGGTGCCCGGCGGGGCGGTCGCCGACGGCATCGTCGTCGATCGCGACCGATCGCTCGTGTACGGCACGGTTCGGGCACGCGCGCCACACGCCGACCTCGGCGCGAACGGGCTCGCCGCCGTCACCGTGGAGGAGCCGGCAACGGTGCTGGGCGACGCCGGCGCCGCCCGCCGAGCGCTCGACGAGTGGCGCGTGCTGAGCGCCGCCCGCGAAGCGGGCCTGGCACGGCGCGTCCTCGATCTCGGCGTCGCGTACGTCAAGGAGCGCAAGCAGTTCGGCGTGCCGATCGGCTCCTTCCAGGCCGTCCAGCACCGGCTGGCCGACCTGCACACTGCGGTCGAGGGCGCGCGACTGCTCGCGCTCGAAGCCGCCTCGGCGCTCGACACCGGCGACCCCGACGGCCCCGCGCTCGCGATCATGGCGTTCGACTTCTGTTCACGCGTCGCCGAGGACGCGTCCGCGGTCAGCCTGCACTTCCACGGCGGGTACGGCTTCATGCTCGAGTACGACGTTCAGCTCTACGTCCGCCGCGCGAAGGCCTGGCGGCTCGCCGGCGGCGACCCTCGCCTCGCTCGCGTCGAGCTGGCACGGCGGTTGTGGGGTGACGGCCGGGTGGGGCTCCGGCGCCCGCTCGATCCAGCGACCGAGGCGTTCCGTTCCGAGGTGCGCGAGTTCCTCGCCGAGCGACTCACCGGCGAGATGATCGAGCGCGCACACGAGACCGGCACGATGCATGACGACGAGCTGCACCGTGCCATCGCGGCGCGCGGGTACCTCGCCGCGGGATGGCCGGTCGACGTCGGCGGCCAGGGCCGCAGCGCGGTGGAGATGACCGCGCTCATGCAAGAGCTGTACGGCGCGGGCGCACCCGTCGACAGCATGGGGATCGCGTCGATGGTGGCGGCGACCCTGGTGCTGTGCGGCAACGAGCACCAGCGATCGGAGATCGTGCCTCGCATCCTCACCGGTGAGCTGCTCTGCTGCCTGGGCTACAGCGAGCCCGACGCCGGCTCCGACGTCGCCGCGGTCACGACACGGGCCGAGCGCGACGGCGACGAGTGGGTGATCAACGGGCAGAAGATGTTCACCACGATGGCGCATGTCGCCGACTACGTGTTCCTGCTGGCCCGCACCAGCCTCGACAAGCCGAAGCACAAGGGGCTCACGATGTTCCTCGTCCCGATGGACACACCGGGCATCGAGGTGGCGCCGGTACACACCCTCGGCGGGGAGCGCACGAACATCACCTTCTACACCGGCGTGCGCGTGCCCGACCGGTGCCGCGTGGGCGACGTGGACGCTGGCTGGTCGGTGATGCACGCGGCGCTGGTGTACGAGCGCAACGGCGCCAACTGGGGTGAGCCCGACCGGCTGGTGCGCGAAGCGGCCGCATGGGCGCGCGCCGCCGCGGTCATCGACGACCCGCTCGTGGCCGACCGCCTGGCGGAGCACGCGATCGCGATGGAGGTCGCGCGCCTGCTCGTGTACCGGACGGCGTGGCTGGCCGCGAGCGGCGCGACGACCGCCGTCGAGGGCTCGATGGCGAAGCTGTTCACGACCGAGGCGTTCACCCGCGCCGCGTCGGAGCTGCTCGACCTGCTCGGCGCGCGCGGCGCGGTGCAGGGCTTCTTCGAGCACGCGTACCGCCACTCGACCGTGACGACGATCTACGGCGGATCGAGCGAGATCCAGCGGGGCATCATCGCCGAGCACGGTCTCGGTCTCCCCCGCACTCGCTGAGGCGCGGTGGGACCGAGCATCTTGGGTCAGTAGCGCAGCCCGGGGGCGCGGGTCTTGAAGATGTCGGTGGCGAGCACCTGGCCGAGCTTGGTCGCATCCCAGCGGGTGCCACCATTGTTGACGGTCGGCCCGTCGGTCCAGCCCTGCATGAGGATGATGTTCTCGCCCACGGCGCGGATCACCTGACCGGTGACCATCTGGCTCTCGTCGCTCGCCAGCCAGGCGACGAGCGGCGAGGACACCGCGGGATCCATCGGATTCCATTCGTCCTCGGGGATCTCATCGGCTTCGATCACCTTCGGCGCGTTCGGCATCGTCCCGGTGATGCGAGTCGCCGCCGCGGGACCGATCGCGTTGACGGTGACGCCGAGGCGGTACAGCTCAAGCGACAGCGTCTGGGTGAGCCCGGCGATCGCCGCCTTCGCGGTGGCGTAGTTCGACTGGCCGAAGTTCCCGACGAGACCCGCGCCCGAGATCGTGTTGATGATGCGCCCGGTGAACCGCTCGCCGTCCTTCGAGCGCGCCCGCCAGTGCTTCGCCGCGTGATGGCACGGCAGCCACGTGCCACGCACGTGCACCCGCATCACCGCGTCGAAGTCCTCCACCGGCATGTTCCAGATGACGCTGTCGCGCACGATGCCGGCGTTGTTGACGAGGACGTCGAGCTGTCCCCAGGTGTCGACCGCCTGTTGGACCAGCGCGGCGGCCTGCGCGTCGTCGGCGACGTCGCCGTAGTTGGCGACGGCTTCCCCGCCACGCTGTTCGATCAGCTTCACGGTGAGGTCGGCGTCGTGGCTCGCACCTTCGCCGGTCACGCTCGATCCGAGGTCGTTCACGACCACCCGCGCGCCGTGCTTCGCCAGCTCGAGCGCGTGGCCGCGGCCGATGCCGTGCCCGGCCCCGGTGACGATGGCGACCTTCCCATCCAGCAAACCCATGCACCTGCTCCGTTCTCAGAAGACCACCGGCATCGAAGCGATGCCGCGGATGAATGCCGACGGGGTGCGGACGACCTCCGCACCCGGCGCCAGGCGGATCGACGGGAGCCGCCGGAGCAGCTCTTCGAACATGACGCGGATCTCGAGGCGGGCCAGCGACGCGCCAAGGCAGAAGTGGGTCCCGAACCCGAACGAGATGTGCGGGTTGGGATCGCGGCGGATGTCGAAGCGGTCCGCAGTCGGTCCGAAGATCGCCTCGTCGCGGTTGCCGGAGCCGTAGAGCAGCAGCACCTTGTCACCCGCGGCGATCGGCATACCGGCGATCTCGGTGTCGGCCGTCGCGGTGCGCTGGAAGTTCACGATCGGTGTGACCCATCGCAGCATCTCCTCGATCGCGACGGGTAGCAGCGACGGGTCCTCGCACAGGAGATCCCACTGCTCGCGGTGCTGCAGCAGCGCCTCCATGCCCCCCGAGATCACATTCCGGGTCGTCTCGTTGCCGCCGACGAGGATCAACAGCAGCTCGTCGATGAGCAGTTCGAGCGACAGCGCGTGACGCCCGCCGTCGTCGTCGACGATCTCCGCGTGGGTGAGGATCGAGGTGAGGTCGTCGCGCGGCTCGGCGCGGCGAGCTTCGATGACCTCAGTGATGTACTCGCAGAAGTCCGCGAACTGGGCGACGATCTCGTCGGTCACCTGACCGTCGGCGCCCTTGATCAGTTCGTCCGACCAGGCCTGCAACCGGTCGCGGTCTTCGACCCGCACGCCGAGCATCTCCGTGATGACGATCATCGGCAGCGGCACCGCGATGTCCTGCGTGAAGTCGCAGCCGCCACGGTCAGCGAGGTCGTCGAGGATGCCGGTGACGATCGCGCGGCAGTGCGACTCCATGCCCGCGACCTGCTTCGGGGTGAAGCCCTTGTAGACGAGCCGGCGCTGGCGCGTGTGGCGAGGGTCGTCCTGCGAGATCATCGAGCCGTTCGGTGGAGTCTTGGGACGGAAGCCCTCGCCCGAGCAGAAGCGCTCGGGGTGCTTCGACACCTCGACGATGTCGTCGTAGCGGCTGATCCCCCACAGCTCGTTGCGCTCGTCGCGATACACCGGCGCGTGCCGGCGGAGCCACGCGTACGCGGGGTAGGGATCTCCGGCGTAGAAGGCGCCGTCGAGCAGGTCGATCGCGCGCCGCTCGGTGACAGTCATCGTTTGCCGTACCGCTCTCGCAACTCGTACTTGACCACCTTGCCCGTCGGGTTGCGGGGCAGGGCGTCGACGATCTCGAGCTGCTCGGGCAGCTTCTGGCGCATGAGGCCGCGATCGGTGAGGTACGCGCACAGCTCGTCGAGCGACGGCGGCGAAGCGGCGTCGGCCGGCACGACGACCGCGCACGCGCGCTCGCCGGTGCGTTCGTCGGGCAGCCCGACGACGGCGACATCGGCGACCTTCGGGTGCGTGAAGAGGTTGTCTTCGATCTCCTTCGCGGAGATGTTCTCCATGTTGCGGATGATGATGTCCTTCACCCGCCCGGTGATGCGCACGTTGCCGCGCTCGTCGAGCACTGCGAGGTCACCGGTCTTGAAGTAGCCGTTCTCGTCGAAGGACTCTGCGTCGAGGCTCGAGTCGACGTAGCCCCGCATCAGCATCGGCGCCCTCAGCCGGATCTCTCCCTCCTCGCCGGCGCCGGCGCGGGAGCCGTCGATCTTCACCGTGATCAGCTCGACGCCGGTCACCGGCCTGCCCTCGGTCTCGGCGAGCTCCGCGTCGCTGTCACGCACCGACGCCATCGTCACGATCGGCGCCTCGGTCATCCCGTATCCCGACACCACGCCGACCCCGCCGAGCTCGGCCTTGATGTCGTAGTGGAGCTGAGGGGGTTTCGGCGCGCCACCGCCGATGTAGGCCCGCGCCTTGGGGAACAGGGGCGCGGACTCGGGATGGTTCCGCTGGTACGCAAGGTAGGCCATGTGGAACGGGGTTCCCGCGCCGGCCAGCGTCACCTCGTGGCGGGCGAGCACGGGCGGGGTCGCTTCGGCGTCGAAGCCCTCGACGACGATCATCGTGCAACCGAAACCAAGCGCGCTGAAGATGTAGACCGCGCCGGCAACGTGGGTGAACGGGAACACGCAGCCGATGCGATCGGACTCGGTGACCTCGAGTCGCTCGCACATGCCGACGGCAGCTGCCTTGATCGTGGCGTCGGTGTGCTGCGCGCCCTTCGGGTCCGCGGTGGTACCGGACGTGTAGTAGTACCAGCGGACCGGCAGGTCGGCCGGGTCGTCGGGTGCCTCGGGCGGGGGGCCGAGCAGCTGTACGTCACCCTGCGGCAAGGCGCGGTTCGCGACCAGGATCTCGAGCCCGGGCTGGCCGGATGCGATCTCGCGCGCCATCTCCTCGTAGTCGAAGTTGCGCCAGATGCCGGGCACGACGAGCAGGCGCGAACCGGCCTGTTTCGTGATGAAGCCGACCTCGCGCTGGCGGTAGATCGGCAGCATCGGGTTCTGGATCGCGCCGAGCCGTGAGAGCGCGGCCACGAGCACGATCGACTCGAGCCAGGTCGGGAGCTGCCACGACACGACGTCGCCGGCGCGGATGCCGAGGCGAGCCAGGCCTGCCGCGGCGCGCTCGGCCTCGGCCTTGTACTCGGAGAAGGTCAGCGCACGATCGGTCTCGTCGATCGCCATGACCGCGTCGGGTGTGGCGTCGACGCGGCGCTCCAGCAGCTCCCAGAGGGTCCGGCCATCCAGCATGCTCACCTCCTGGTCAGCTCGTCGGGGTGTCAAGTCCCGCCATCGCTCGGAACTCCTGCTTGGAGTTCGCGTGCGGGAAGGGCGCGTCGGGCACCGGGACACCGAGCGCGGTGCAGATCGGCTCCCATCCTTGCCCGGGCTGCCACTCGACCAGCCTCGCCGGATCCGCGAGCGCGCGCACCTCGGCGTTGTGGCGCTCGTATGCCGCGATCGCGGCGTCCTTGTCGGACACGTCCAGGGTGAAGTGCTTGCGGAAGACCGCCTGGATCATCTCCGCCCAGCCCGGAGAGGTCTCGCGACCCTGGCGCATGATCTCGAAGATCGTCTCGTTGGCGCTCGCCCACCACTCCTCGCTGCTCCCTCGGGTGGACAGCAGGATGACCGCGTCGGGGTTGACGTCGGCCAGCTCGCGCCAGAACGCGCACGCCGGCCAGTCCACCGTCGAGACGAAGCGCTCGAGAAACCCCCACTCCAGACGGCCGCCCGCCGCCGCTCGCCAGTCCTCAACGTGATCGACGTTCGCGAACACCTCGAACATGTGGTAGCAGGGCCCGCCGAGCAACTGCTCGAGCGCGAGCTTCAGCGATGTCGTGCCGGTGCGCCCGATTCCCGCTCCGACCACCCGCAGTGTCATGGTGCTCCCCCCTTCTGAGCCATCTGGCGGGCCCATGCGTAGTCCGCCTTGCCGACCGGTGATCGTTGCACCTGTTCGACGGTGACGATGGCGCGGGGCACCTTGTAGCCCGCGAGCTGCGCGCGGCAGTGCTCGACGACATCGCGCTCGTCGAAGTCGACGCCTGGCGTCACGCTGACGACCGCGGTGACCCGTTCACCCCACCGGGCATCAGGCACGCCCACGACGATCGCGTCGTACACCGCGGGATGGGCGAGCAGGACGCCCTCGACCTCCTCGGGGAAGACCTTCTCACCGCCCGTGTTGATGCACATCGACCCGCGCCCGAGCAGCTGGATCGAACCGTCGTCGAGGACCGTTGCGACATCGCCGGTGAGCACCCAGCGCTCGCCGGCGTGCTCGACGAAGGTCGACGCCGTCTTGTCGGGATCGTTGTAGTAGCCGATCGGGATGTGCCCGCGCCGCGCGACCCGACCCTGCCGGCCGCTGCCCGGCCCGATCACCTCGAACGTGTCCGGGTCGAGCACGAGGGTTTCGTCGTCGAAACTGGAGAACGTCCCCCCACCGAAGCTGCGCGCTTGCGCGCCGGTCTCCGAGGCGCCGTACCCGTCGTTGAGGATCGCGTTCGGGAACGTTGCCCCCAGCTCGGCACGACCGGCGTTCGACAGGGGCGCGCCACCGGATCCGATCGACAGCAGCGACGACGCGTCGTAGCGGCCGGGCACGGCCTTGTACTCGTCGATCAGCGGTCGCGCGACGGCGTCGCCGATGATCGTGAGCACCTGCACCTTGTGCTCGGTGATCATCCTCCACACCTCCGCGTAGTCGGTGCGCGGCCGCGAGCTGACCAGCACGTTGGTGCCCCCCGCCATCAGCCATGCGAACACCGTCCACTGCGCGGCGCCGTGCATCAGTGGCGCGAGCGGCAAGAACACCAGCGGCGGGCCGATCCGCTCGACCATCTCCTCCGGTGTCTTCACCGGGTTGGCCCGGCTGTAATCGCCGCCGCCGAAGCATGCGTAGAACGCGTCCTCCTGCCGCCACACGACGCCCTTCGGCATGCCGGTGGTCCCGCCGGTGTAGATGATGTAGAGGTCGTCGCCCGAACGCTGGATCTCCATCCGCTCCGGTGAAGACGCGGCGAGCGCCTTCTCGTACTCGCCGCCGGCACCCACGGCGAGCGTGGCCCGCAGCATCGGCAGACCGTCGCGGACCGCTTCGACCCGGGGAGCGAACTCGGCGTCGTACACGAGCGCCTTGAGGTCGGCATCAGCGAACAGGTACCGAAGCTCGTCTTCGACGTAGCGGTAGTTGACGTTGATCGGCACGGCACGGATCTTGAACGCCGCGAGCATGGTCTCGACGTACTCGGTGCCGTTGTAGAGGTAGCAACCGACGTGGTCGTCCTTGCCGATTCCGTGCGCGGTGAGCCACGCGGCAAGCCGGTTCGCCCGAGCCTCGAGCTGGCGATAGGTCAGCGTGCGCTCCGGGGTGACGAGCGCGACGCGGTCGCCGACCGCGTCCACCGCCGCCTCGACGAGGTCCGCAAGGTTGAAGGTCAGCCTGGGCACGGGTGTGGTTCTACTTGATCGCAACGGGATTCACCGGCGAGCCGACGGCGCCGGTGAACGGCAGCGGCGACGCTTCGAGCAGAAACTCGTAAACGCCATCCGCGTGGCAGTGCGCACCAAGCGCCTCGAGGTCGAAGTTCTGCCCCTGGGTCATTCCCATGTCCCGCAGGTGCAGCAGGTGCACGGGCAGCATCAGGTCGTCGCGCTCGCCCGGGTAGACCTCGAACACGAACGTGTCGGTCGCGACCGCGGCGACGTCGTGGTCGCGGAACCAGGCGGCGGTGGCCATCGTCAGTCCGGGTTGCGGGCCGGCGGCGTAGGCGTGGCGATCACGTGCGAGGTAGAGCTGGATGTGGCCGGTCCGCACGAGCAGCACGTCGCCCGGTTCCACGGTGACGCGGGCGAGGTCGACCGCAGCGTCCAGGTCGCCAGGCGTGATGCCGTACCCGGGCTCGAGCCGTTCGCGCCCGAGGGCGCGGGCGACGTCGAGGAGGATGCCACGACCGGTGAGCGTGCGCACCCGCGCGATGCCGCAGCGCGCCGCGCCCCGCTCGGCGGTGATGGTCGACGCCGGGAACCCGTTGTAGATGCGTCCGCCATAGCTGACATGGCTGAGCGCGTCCCAGTGGGTGCCGGCCTGCAGGCCCATCGTCACGATGTCATCGCTGGTGCAGAAACCGTCGGCGGATCCCGTGTACTCGGCGTTGATCGCGACCATGGCATGCAGCGGGTTCACCCTGCCGGGGACCGACCCGACCTGCGGGCTGTGCTGGTCGAGACGCACCGCGAGCGAGAAGCGTTCGCCAGTGCGCACGCACGCAGCACCGCGGCGCACCGCGCCGGCATCGATGAGGTTCAGCGTGCCGATCTCGTCGTCGTCACCCCAGCGCCCCCAGTTGGAGACGCGCTCCGCGAGCTCGACGAAGTCGGCGGGCAGGCTCACCCGGAGCTGGCCGCGGCTTCGCGGTAGCGGGTCGTGGAGTGCACCGGATCTTTGTCGAACTGCGGCATGACCTCCTTGCCGAACAGCTCCATCGAGGCGATGACCGTCTCGGTCGGCAGCGTGTTCGTAGTCGGGCTGAAGGTCAGCTGGTCGACGCCGATGTCGACCCACCGCTGGATCGCCTTCGTGCAGTCGTCCGGGTCGCCCACGACCGCGTAGCCGGCGGCCGTCGCCTTCTCGATCTGCTCCGGTGTCGGCTCGGGCAGCACCTGCGGCCACTTCGGGAAGCCCTCCGGGGTCGGGATGTTGTCGAGCCAGTGGTGCATCAGGCTCGTGTAGTAGTTCATCCGCATATCCGCGGCGGTACGGAACGCCTCGTTGCGGTCCTCCATGCAGAGCAGGTTCGTCACCGCCATGAGGTTGTCGTTCACGTAGTCGCCGACTGGTGTCGCGTTCGCGATCGCGTCCTTGTAGTTCTTCACCAGCGGTTCGATCTCGCGGGGAGAGCCTTCCGAGAAGCAGAACGCGCCGAGGCCCATCGACCCGGCTTCGCCGAACGTCGGTGGCGAGCCGGCCGCGACCCACATCGCCGGGTGAGCCGGACCGTGCGGCTTCGGGAACACCTCCCGCTCGGGCATGCGGAAGAACTTGCCCTCGTACCGGTACGTGCCCTGCTTCCACATCTTGGGGATCTCGACGATCGCCTCGCGCCACATCTCCTTCGTCAACGCGAGATCGGGGATGTCGAACCCGAACACCTCGGTGGTGGACGAACCACGGCCGGTTCCGAACTCGAACCGGTTGTCGAGCAGGTGGTCCATGAGAGCGACCGTCTCGGCGACACGCGCCGGCTTGTTGACCGGCGGCGTGATGTTGAAGATCGCCGACCCGAGGTGGATGCGCTCGGTCTGCGCCCCGACGTAGGACAGGAAGACCTCAGGCCCGGGCATGTGAGAGTACTCGTCGAGGAAGTGGTGCTCCGGGCACCACACGTACTTCAACCCCGCCCGCTCGGCCGCGAGCGACATCTCGACGTTGCGCATGATCCGTTTGTGTTCGGCCGCGGGGTCGACGTCGCGCTCGAAGCGAGGCACGAACAGCTGGGCAAAGATCCCGAATTCCATCAGTTCTCCTGGTTCACGGTCAGCACGCCGCGGTTCAGGCTGCCCGCGCGCATGTCGTCGAGTGCCTGTTGGATGTCCGCGAGCGGGTACAGCTGGCTCACCATCTCGTCGAGCCGCAACCGGCCGTCCTGGTAGAAGCGGACCAGCATCGGGATGTCGTGATGCGGCCGTGTCGATCCGTACCGGCAGCCGAGGATGGACTTGTCGTTGTAGAGGGTGTTCACCACGAAGCTCGCCTCGGTCCCGAGCTTCGGTACGCCGAGCAGCGTGCACGTGCCACCCCAGTCGAGCAGGTCGATCGCGTTGCGGATGAGCGCGGGGTGACCGACGCATTCGAAGACGTGGTCGGCGCCGTCGGGCAAGCCGAGATCCTTCACGGCGGCGACGAGGTCGTCGACCGCGGAACCGTCGATGAAGTCGGTCGCGCCGAACTGCCGCGACACCGGCTCTTTCGCCGGGTTCGCGTCGACCACGACGATGCGTCCCGCCGCGGCGATGCGGGCCGCCTGGATCACGGATTGGCCGATCCCGCCCGCGCCGAACACCACGACCGACTGGCCGGGCTGCACCTTGGCGCGGTTCAGCACCGCGCCGGTGCCGGTCACGACCGCGCAGCCGATCAGGCAGGCGACCTCGAGCGGCACGGTGGGGTCGATCACGACCGCCTGCGTCTCGTTGACGACGGTGCGCTCGCAGAACACGCCCGCGTTCGCGAACTGGAACGCCTTCTCCCCGCCGACGGTGAACGGTCGCGGCAGCCGGCCGAACGTCGAGCGGCAGTGAGTGGGCTGGCCGCGGTCGCACGCGTCGCACTGACCGCAATTGCCGAGGGTGGTGAGCACCACGTGGTCACCGACCTTGACCTTCTGCACCGCGCTGCCCGTCGCCTCGACGACCCCGGCACCCTCGTGACCGAGCACGACCGGTTTCGGGAACGGGATCGTGCCGTCGATGACCGACACGTCGCTGTGGCACAGCCCGGCGTTGTGGACGCGCACGACGACCTCGTGCGGCGCGGGGTCACGGACCTCGACGTCGTCGCGGACCTCCAGAGCACCCGTCCAGACCACCGCGCGCATCAGGCCGTCACCGCCGCGGGCTGGTTCGGCCGCAGGACGCGACCGGGCAAGCCCGCGTCCTGCTGCAACTCGCCGTCGAGCACGACCGGCACCCCGTTGACGATCGTGGCGAAGGCGCCGTCGGGCTTCGAGGACCAGCGACCGGCGCCGTTGGGGAAGTCGTGGACGAACTCCTTGCGCCCTGGCCCCACCGTGTCGGGGTCGAACACGTAGACGTCGGCGGCGAAGCCGGGGAGCAGCAGGCCGCGGTCGATCAGGCCGGTGAGGGCCGCCGGCAGCGCGGTGATCTGTCGGACGCCCTCCTCGAGCGTGAATCCCGCCCACTCCCGCACCCAGTAGCGCAAGAAGTAGCTGTGCGATTCGGCGCCGTCGTCACGGTCGAGGTGCGCGCCGCCGTCACTCGTGCCGACGACCATGTGCGGGTCGGCCTGCGCGATCCGGGTACCGTCGATCCACTCCGGTGTCTCGGTCCGCCACACGAACTCGGTTGTCAGGTCCTCGGACAGCGCGAGGTCGACCAGCGCGTCGGTCGGGTGCGTGCCGAGCTCGGCGGCGATGTCCACCATCGAGCGGCCGACGAACTTGTCGTTCTCGGGCCGCGAGACCCTACTGACGTAGACGTTGTCCCAATGCGGCGGGGGCAGGGTCGGTCCCTTCGCGGGATCGCGGTTCGGGTTGTCGACGGAGCCGCGGATGCGGTCGCGGAAGGCGGCGTCACGGAGCAGCGCGATGCGCGCCTGCACCGTCGGCGCGTCGGTGAACATCTGGTGGAACTCGAGCGCGCCTTCGAACAGGCTCGTTCCGTGCGCGAGGTCGAAGGTGCGGTTGAACGGCTTGGACATCACGAGCGAGTACACGGCGGCGCCACGCTCGCTCGCCTCGTCGACGAAGCGCTTCGCGTTCTCCCACCCCGCGGTCGGCGCGTCGACCTTGGACCGCGCGCCGAGGCCCTGGATGATCACCGGTAGCCTCGCCGACAACGACAGGCGGGTGAGCAGCGCTTCGTCGTCGGGGGTGATGCCGCCGACCGCGGAGAGCGGCAGGTACGCGATCGACCCGCCCCGCGCCGACCGGCCGGCTGCTTCGACCAGCCGCTCCAGCTCCGCGATCGACGCCAGCCGGCTGGGTACCGGCCGGCCCGCAGCGTCGAAGTGGGTCGGCGAGTGCGACGACGAGAAGCCGGCCGCGCCGGCCGCCATCGCGTCGGCGACGACCGCGGCCATCGCGGCGATCTCGTCGTCGGTCGCTTCGCGCTCCTGGCACGCGTCGCCCATCACATACCGGCGGACCGCGCAGTGCCCGACGTAGAACGCGGCGTTCACACCGATGCGCCCGTCCAGCGAGCGCAAGTACTCGGGGAACGTCTCGAAGCCGTCGAACGGAATTCCCGCGAGCGCGCTCGCGTCCATGCCCTCCACTCGCGAGAACAGCTGGATCAGCCAGTCCGCGTCACCGGGGCGCAGCGGTGCAACCGAGAACCCGCAGTTGCCGGCGACGACCGTGGTCACGCCGTGGTAGCAGCTCGAGGTCGCATACGGCTCGAAGGTCAGCTGCGGGTCGTAGTGCGTGTGCGGGTCGACGATCCCCGGCGCGACGACCCGGCCCTCGACGTCGAGCTCCCGGGCGCCGCGCCCGTCGACGTAACCGATCTCCGCGATGCGGCCGCCGGTGATCGCCACGTCGGCCCGGCGCCGCGGGAGCCCGGTGCCGTCGACGACGACGCCGTTGCGCAGCACAAGGTCGAAGGCGGCCACAGGCCCCACAAATTAGAACACGTTCTAGTTTCGGGCAAGGAGGTCGGGAGAGGCTCAGCCCGGCCACACGATCGACTGCAGCTCCGAGTAGGCGTGGAGCCCGAAGCTGCCGCCGTCGCGGCCCACGCCGGAGAGCTTGAAGCCCCCGAACGGTGCCTCGTGGTGGCGCTGGGCGGTGTTGATCCCGACGTTGCCGCTGCGCAGTTGCCTCGCCACCCGCATCGCACGGGTGGTGTCCGCCGAGAACACGTAGTCGTACAGGCCGAAGTCGGTGCCGTTGGCGAGCGCGACGCCTTCGTCTTCGTCGTCGAACGGCACGACGACGACCACGGGCCCGAAGATCTCCTCCTGCACGACCTTCATGCCCGGCTTGCAGTCGGCGATCAAGGTCGGCGCCACGTAGTAGCCGGTCTCGAGGTCCGGACGCTCGCCGCCGGCGACGATCGTGCCGCCTTCGCGGGCGCCGGATTCGATGTAGCCCTCGACGCGGTCGCGGTGCGCGGCGGAGATAACGGGCCCGACGACGGTGTCTGGCGCGAGCGGGTCACCGACCTTCAGCGAGCCCGCAGCCTTGGACAGACCGCTCACCACCTGGTCGTAGACCCCGCGCTGGGCCAGCACGCGCGTCGGCGCCGTGCAGATCTGGCCAGAGTGGAACGCCCACACGCTCGCGATCGTGCCGATCGCGTTGCGCAGGTCGGCGTCGTCGAACACGATCGCCGCGCCCTTGCCGCCGAGCTCGAGCAGCAAGCGCTTCATGTCACCGCCCGCGACCGCGCCGATGCGACGCCCGACCGCGGTCGAACCGGTGAAGCTCACCATGTCCACGTACGGCGACGCGACCAGCGCCTCGCCGGCCGCCGCGCCGGACCCGGTCACCACGTCGACCACGCCGGGCGGGAACCCCGCTTGGTTGATCAGCTCGACGGCACGGATCACGGCGAGCGGGTCCTGCGGCGCGGGCTTCACGACGACCGTGTTGCCCATCGCCAGCGCGGGCCCGATCTTGCCGGCCATGTTGACGATCGGGAAGTTGTACGGCGTGATGCAGGCGACGACGCCCACTGGCTGGCGCAGGGCGATCGCACCCATCAGGCCACCCGGCGCGAGCGCGGTCGCGGGCATCTCGGTGGGCGCCAGCGCGAGCACGTTGGGCTCGAGCGCGCCACGCGCGTAACGCCGCAGCCGCTCGACACAGGTCGGCACCTGCATGGTCTTGGTGACCCGCAACGTCGCGCCGGTCTCCGCCTGCACGAGCGGCACCAGCTCCTCGACGTGGTCGCGGATGACATCGGCGGCCCGGTCGAGAAGGGCGGCACGTTCCTCCGGGCGCGTGCGGCTCCATGCCTGGAAGGCGGCCGCGGCCGCCGCGGCCTTCGCCTCCACCTCCTCGACCGACGCCTCGGGCGCCTTGCCCACCACCTGCTCGGTCGCGGGGTTGACGATCTCGTAGGTGCCCATTCCGTCAGACTAGAACGCGTTCTAGTCTGACGCCCATGGCCGTCATGGCGCTCCCCGACATCCCGCCGATCATCTCCGTCGACGACCACGTCGTCGAGCCGCCGACCCTGTGGACCGACCGCATCGGCGGGAAGCACGCCGACCGAGCTCCCCGTGTCGAGCGCGACCGCGCCCGGTTCTCGTTCAAGGGCGGCGTCTTCTCCTTCGAGAAGGGCGTCGAGGATGGCGAGTGGTGCGACTGGTGGGTGTACGACGGCCTCGTCTACCCGTTCCCGAAGCTCAGCGCCGCCGTCGGCTTCGACGAGCTCGACGTGACACCGGTGACCTTCGACGACATCCGTCCCGGCTGCTGGAAGCAGAAGGAGCGGCTCGCCGACATGGACGCCAACCACGTCGAGGCCTCCATCTGCTTCCCGAACACGTTGCCGCGGTTCTGCGGCCAGACGTTCTATGAGCAGGTCAAGAACGGCGGCGACGCCGACCTCGCCCTGCTGTGCGTACAGGCCTACAACGACTGGATGATCGACGAGTGGTGCGCCGGTGACGGCCGCGGTCGGCTGATCCCGTTGACGATGGTGCCGCTGTGGGATGCCGGGCTCTGCGCTGCCGAGGTGCGCCGGTGCGCGGCGAAGGGCAGCTTCGCGGTGGCGTTCACTGAGAACCCGCACCCGCTCGGGCTGCCGTCGGTGCACGACCGGAATCGGTTCTGGGACCCGTTCTTCGCTGCCTGCGAAGAGACGGGGACCGTGGTGTGCATGCACATCGGGTCGTCGTCGCGGATGCCGGCAACGTCGCCCGACGCGCCGTTCATCGTCAGTTCCACGCTCACGTTCTCCAACGCGATGGGCTCGATGCTCGACTACATCTTCTCGGGCACGCTCGAGCGATTCCCCACGCTCAAGCTCGCGTACTCCGAGGGCCAGGTCGGCTGGATGCCGTACGTGCTCGAGCGCGCCGACAAGCTGTGGGCTGAGCGCAGCGACAACAGCTTCGGCACGTCGCTGCCGAAGCGCCCGTCGGAGTATCTGCCCGGGCGCGTGTACGGCTGCATCTTCGACGACGAGATCGGGTTGCGGAACCGCGACGTCGTCGGCATCGACCAGATCTGCTTCGAGACCGACTATCCGCACGCCGACTCCACGTTCCCGAGGAGCAGGGAGGTGGCAGCGGAGATCTGCGCGAAGGCAGGGCTCGACGCGACCGAGACCTACAAGTTCATCCGAGGCAACGCGATCGAGGCGTTCGGGCTGGAGCGCTACGGCATCAGCCGGTGAGCACCGTCCCGACGATCCCGGAACCGATCCGGCTGGGGTCGATGCTGTTCACCCTCGTCGAGCCGCATCGCGATGCCGCGGTCGCGTACAACCGGTGGTACGAGCGCGACCACTTCTATGCCGGCTGCTTGGTCGGGCCGTGGCTGTTCGCCGGTCGCCGCTTCGTCGCGACGCGCGCGCTCAAGGCGCTGCGGTTCGGCGCCGCCCCCGATCTGTTCGGCGGTGTGCACCTCGGCTCGTACCTCGCGCTCTACTGGGTGCTCGACGGTCACCACGACGACCACTTCGAATGGGCGCTGCGCCAGGTGCAGATGCTGCACGAGCGCGGCCGCATGTTCGCCGCCCGCGATCACGTCCACACGTTGCTGTACCGCCACGCATGGACGGCGCGGCGTGATCCCGACGGCGTCCCCGTCGAGCTCGCGCTCGACCACCCCTATGGCGGACTCACCGCGACGGTCGTCGAACTGGCGCCCGGCGTGCAGCCCGGCGAGCTCGGCGCGTGGGTGCAGGCGTGCTGCGCACCCGAGCTCGAAGCCGGCTTCCTCCCCATCCCGCTCCCGGAAGGAGCGCCGGTCACCCAGCGGGGCATGGAGCACCTCGACCGCAGGGTGCTGAACCTGTCGTTCACGACCGCGTCGCCGGACACGTGGTGGGACGAGCAGCACGCCGCCGCCACACAGCTCGAGCGTGACGGCATCGGCCGCATGCTGTGGACGGCGCCGTTCATCCCGACGATTCCTGGCACGGACGCTTTCACCGACGAGTTGTGGTGAACAGCTAGATCGCGGCCACCCCACCGTCGGCTTCGAGGGCGTGGCCGGTCACGAAGGAGGCGGCGTCGCTGCACAGCCACACGATCGCCTCTGCGATCTCGGCCGGCTCGCCGATCCGGCCGATCGGCGCCTGCCGGCCCATCTTCTCGAGCGCCTCGTCGCTGCCGGCAAACGCGCGCAACATCGGAGTCCGGATCGTGCCGGGGCACACCGCGTTGACGCGGATGCCGTCGCGCGCGACCTCGAGTGCGGCGGATCTGGTCAACCCCAGCACGCCGTGCTTGCTTGCGCTGTACGCGGCCAGTCCGGGCACGCCCATCTTCGCCGCGGACGACGCGACGTTGACGATGGCGCCGCCGTTGCCGGCCTGTCGCATCGCCCGCAGTTCGGCCCGCACGCACACGAACACCGCGTCGAGGTTGACCCGCAATATCGCGCGCCACGACTCGGTGGTGGCGTCGACGACGTTGGCGAACACTCCAGATGTGCCGGCGACGTTGGCAGCGAAATCCAGCCGGCCGTGCGTGGTGGTGATGCGCTCGACGAGCGCGTCGACGGCCTGCTCGTCGGTGACATCGATCGGTTCGTCGCCGGACAGGTCGGCGATCACAACGGTCGCGCCGCAGTCGCGGAAGCGCTCGACCGTCGCCGCGCCGATACCGGACGCGCCACCGGTGACGAGCGCGACCTTGCCGCGGAAGTCGAGATGGCTTGTGGCGCCGTCAGTCACCGATGAAGACCTCGCCCTCCTCGGTGAACAGCACGACGAGCGCGTCCATGTCGAACAACCGCTCCTCGTCGGGCTGCAGCTTCTCCCTGTACAGCGGGTCCTGCACCATCGCGATGAAGTCCTCGTAGCTGTCGAACCACTGCAGCGCGAGCCCGTCGAAGGTGTCGCCGTTGCGGTAGTCGTCGGGTACGCGGTGGTGCTGCTCGTAGCGGCGGATGTAGCGGGCGAGGCCGGGCTCGGAGGCGATCATGCGGCCGTGGGCCCGCCAGCGCTCGTGGAACTCGTCGACCGGCAGCGACGGGTTGCGCTTCACCAGCACGGTCAGCTTCAGCATGGCGCCCTCTCGGTTCAGAACCCCTGGAACCAGTGGCCGGCGTTGACGCCGAGCGCCTGGCCAGTCACCGGCTTCGACAGATCCGATGCGAAGAACACCACCGAGCCGGCGATCTCCGACGAGTGGGGCAGGTAACCGAGCGCGGTCTCGCCCTCGAGTTGCGCCTTCTTCTGCTCGTAGGTGACGCCTTCCTTCTCGGCCAGGTAATGGATGTACCACTCGACCTTGTCGCTCCAGATGTAGCCGGGGTGGATGCCGTTCACCCGAATGCCGTAGCGGCCGAGCTCGCGGGCGAGCGTCTTGGTGGCGGTCGCGAGCGCAGACTTCGACGCGGCGTACGCGCCGTACCGCACCTCGGGGCGGACCGACGACATCGAGTTGACCATCACGATGCGCCCGTCACCTTGCTCTTTCATCACCGGCACCACCGCGCGGGTGAGCTGCAGCGTGCCCCAGAAGTTGACGTCCATCGTGTGGCGCCACGAGCCGAAGTCGGCCTTCTCGAACAGCTTGAAGTCGCCGTCGTGGAAGGCGTTGTTGACGAGGATGTCGACGCGACCGAACGCGGCCACCGCCGCATCGACCGCAACTTGGCAGGATGCCTCGTCGGTGACGTCGAGGCGCGCCCGTAGGGCCTTCCGGCCGGTCGCCTCGACCTCCGCGGCGACCGCATCGACGTTCGGTGTGGTCCGCGCGCCGAGCACCACGTCGGCGCCGTGCTGCGCGAGCTGCAGCGCGATGTCGCGGCCCATGCCCGGGCCGACGCCCGACACCAGAGCCACTTTGCCGTCCAGCAGTCCCATCGTCACCCCTTACCGCCGTCGACGAGCGGTGCCACCTCGGCTGCGAAGGCGCTGATCTGATCACACAGCTCGTCACAGCTGCGCGATCGGAACCGCACCTGCAGCACGTCGACGCCCATCGTCGCGTAATCCCGCAGGTAGCCGGCGAGCCGCGCCGGCTTTCCCGACAGACAACCCGGCCCGACGTCCCACGCCGGCGCGCCGACGTAGAGGAACGGGGCGATCGCGCCGACGGTGAACCGCATGTGCTCACGACCTGCGCCGGCGCGCAGGTCATGAAGGCGCTCGATGGCGGCGGGCATGTCCTTCTTCGCAGTGCCTTGCGGCAGCCAGCCGTCGCCGCGGGACGCCGCCCGGCGCAACGCGGCCCGCGATGAACCGCCGACCCAGATCGGCGGCCCTCCGGGCTGCACGGGCCGCGGGCGCTGGCCGAACTCCCCCGATCCCCACTCGTCGGCGAACGCGGCGCGGATCGCGTCGATCGCGCGGTCGGTCTGCTCACCGCGGTGGGCGAACGACTTGCCGAGCAGCTCGAACTCGGCTTCGACGTGACCGGCCCCGATGCCGAGGACGGCCCGGCCACCGCTCAGCACGTCAAGCGTCGAGAACGCCTTCGCGGTCTGCAGCGGGTGGCGGTATGCCGCGACGTAGACATGGCTGAGCAGGCGCACCTGCGACGTGCGCGCCGCGAGCCAGCTCAACGTCGCGACCGTGTCGTACCAGGTGGTGTTCATCGTCGCCGCGTTCGCACGGGGGATGGCGACGTGATCGCAGACCGCGACGTAGTCGAAACCCGCGGCATCGCACGCGCGCGCGACCGCGTCGAGCTCCGCGGGGCCGGCGGCATCCTCCCACGGCTCGACGAAGTACGTGCTCTGCGCCTGCACCGGCAGCTGCAGCCCGAACTTCACGGCAGGATCATGGCGCGGGTGGTCGCTGCGAGCCATTGGTGAGCCGGCGGCCGAGGGGTAGTAGAACCTGGTCATGCCTGAAGCCGTGATCGTTTCCGCCGTCCGCACGCCGATCGGGCGCGCGAACAAGGGCTCGCTCGTCGACTGCCGCCCCGACGACCTGACCGCCCACGTCGTCAAGGCGGCGCTGGAACGGGTGCCGCAGCTCGACCCGCAGTCGGTCGACGACCTGATCTGCGGGTGCGGCCAGCCGGGCGGCGAGTCGGGGTACAACATCGCCCGCGTCGTCGCGATCCTCGCCGGCATGCCCGACGTCCCAGGCGTGACCGTCAACCGCTACTGCTCGTCGTCGCTGCAGGGCATCCGCATGGCAGCGCACGCGGTGAAAGCGGGCGAGGGTGACGCGTTCGTGTGCGCGGGGGTCGAGACGGTGTCCCGGTTCCAGTTCGGGGCGGCGGACACCGGTCCGCACAACCCGCGCTTCGCCGAGGCAGAGCAGCGCACCCGCGAGCGGGCCAACGGCGCGTCGTCGTGGGAGCCGCCCGCCGGTCTGCCGGACATCTACATCGCGATGGGCCAGACGGCCGAGAACGTGCGGCTGGCCGAGAACGTGAGCCGGCGCGAGATGGACGAGTTCGCGCTGCGATCGCAGCAGCGAGCGGTCGAGTCGCAGCACAACGGATTCTTCGAGCGCGAGATCGTGCCGGTGACGCTGCCGGACGGGACGGTGGTGTCGAAAGACGACGGGCCGCGCGAGGGCACGACGCTCGAGAAGCTCGCCGAGCTCAAGCCGGTGTTCCGGCCCGACGGGGAGGTGACCGCCGGCAACTCGTGCCCGCTGAACGACGGCGCCGCGGCGGTGATCGTGATGTCGGATACGCGGGCGAACCAGCTCGGCATCCAGCCGCTGGCACGGGTGGTGTCGTCGGGTGTGTCCGGCCTCAACCCGGAGATCATGGGGCTCGGCCCGATAGAGGCCTGCCGGCAGGCGATGGCCCGGGCGAAGCTGACCATCGACGACATCGACCTGGTGGAGATCAACGAGGCATTCGCCGCACAGGTGATCCCGTCGGCGAAGCACCTCGGGATCCCGTGGGAGAAGCTGAACACCCACGGCGGGTCGATCGCGCTCGGGCACCCGTTCGGCATGACCGGGTCGCGGATCATGGCGACCCTGCTGAACGGCCTTGAGGACGCCGGCGCCCGGTACGGCATGGAGTCGATGTGCGTTGGCGGCGGTCAGGGCATGGCCATGATCGTCGAACGCCTCTAACCCGCCCGCGGCGTGAACGAATGTTGGTGCTCTTCGGCCCCTATAGGGGCCAGGAACGCCCGGAGTTGGCGGGCATGACGGGATGGTTCACGCACGAGGTCCCGGAACCTCCAGCGCCAGACGACGAGCCCGAGCGCCCGTAGTCGCTCGTCGCGCTCGCGGTCGTGCGTCTGGTCGATCGGACCGTCGTGCCACCGGCCGTCGACCTCGAGGACGAGCATCGGCACGCGCCAGAAGAAGTCCACCGTGCCGATCCAGCCCTCGGCGTCGCTCATCGGAACCTGGCGCTCGGGCTGGTCGATGCCGAACGCGTCGATCAGCTCCATGACGAGGCTCTCGCCGTCGGACGCGAGGGGGATGTAGTCGTCGGGAAGGCCGTCGAGCAGTTCACGCATGAGCGCGCTGCCCGGTCGGCCGCGCTTGCCAATCGTCGCCAGCACGAAGGCCAGCTGCGTGACGGTGAGGTCGCGGCGGCCGAGCGCGTCATTGAGGACCTGGCGCATGATCACCGCGTGTGCCTGCCGGCCTTCGGGACCACGGCGTAGTCCCGGCTCCGGGTCGCCACACAGGTCGAAGCACGTGCGAGCCACGGTGGTGACGGGGAAGCCCGCCACGACGGTGCGATGCGACGGCGGCACGAGTGCGGACCGGTGGAGCCGGGCCAACGTGACGCGGTGATCGTGCTGTTCGCGCCCGGTGACCTCGACCGCGCCGCGGTGCCGGTACCGCCAGAACCCGTGGAGCTGCGCAGCGGACCGGTGACTGACCACGGCACCGGGGCCGGCGTCGAAGAGCGCCGCCTGGAGCTGGGCCTCCCACGTCCACGGGTGGTCGCGCAGCCGGTAGATGTCGGTCTTGAGCCGCTGAAGCCGGCTCCCCACCCGGTGGAGGACCTGCTTTGCCGTCACGCCCCGCCGCCGCAGCTGCTTGCCGGTGACGATCCCGTGCTGGAGCTGCCCGAGCGAGCCGATGAGTTCGTCGACCTCTCGTGCTATCACAGTGTTTTTCATACACTGTCCGTCAACTCCGAACTCCGGGTGCCTTCGGCCCCTATAGGGGCCGAAGTGCACCAACATTCGCTGCCGGCGGCTGCCTCGCTCAGCCGGAAGCGCCGTAGACGGGGGCGGGGGTAGGGGCGCGGGCGACCAGGTCGGGGATCACCGCGGTGAGCTCGGCCGGGGCCCATCGGGCGCCCTTGTCCACCACGGGCCCGTGCTGCCAGCCGTCGGCCACCGACACCTTGCCGCCCTCGACCTCGAACACCCGGCCGGTCACGTCCCGCGACAGCGTCGAGCCGAGCCACACGACGAGCGGCGCCACGTTCGCCGGCGCCATTGCGTCGAACGCCCCCGAGCCCTCCTCGGGCGGCGCCATCGCCTCGGCGAAGACGGTCTCGGTCATGCGGGTGCGGGCCGACGGCGCGATCGCGTTGGCGGTCACGCCGTAGCGGCCGAGCTCGGCCGCCTGCACGAGCGTCAGCGCGGCGATCCCCGCCTTCGCGGCCGAGTACGCCGCCTGACCGACCGAGCCCATCAACCCCGCGCCCGACGACGTGTTGACGATACGGGCGTCGACCGCCGCGGGATCGCCCGTCGCCTTCGCCTGGTCGCGCCAGTACGACGCCGCCCAACGCGACACGCAGAAGTGCCCCTTTAGGTGCACCCGCACGACTGCGTCCCAGTCGTCCTCGGTCGCGTTCACGAACATGCGGTCGCGCACGAACCCGGCGTTGTTCACCACCACGTCGAGGCGACCGAACGTCGAGATCGCCGTCTCCACCAACCGGCGCGCGCCGTCCCAGTCCGCGACGTCGTCACCGTTCACGACCGCGCGGCCACCGATGCCGTCGACGATCTCGGCGACCACCTCCCGTGCTGGTGAATCCGACCCGCCGGTGCCGTCGAGCTCGGCGCCGATGTCATTGACCACCACCGCGGCGCCCTGCCGCGCGAACTCAAGCGCGTGCTCGCGGCCGATCCCCCGCCCGGCCCCGGTGACGATGACGACACGCCCTTCACAGATCACGGTCGGCGATCGTAGAGCCGTCACCACGAGCGCCTGCGAGACTGTCCGACATGCGCTACGGAGTCACGATGTTCGCCACCGACGTGTCCATCGGCGTGGTCGATCTGGCACGCGCGGTGGAAGAGCGCGGCCTGGGCTCGCTTTGGGTGCCGGAGCACACCCACATTCCGACCAGCCGCCGCACGCCGTACCCGAGCGGCGGCGAGCTACCCGCCGAGTACCGGCGCTGCCTCGATCCGTTCGTCGCGCTCACCGCGGCCGCGATCGCGGCGCCGACGATCCGGGTCGGCACCGGCGTCCTGCTCGTCGCGCAGCACGACCCGATCGTGACGGCGAAGGCCGCGGCGACGCTGGACCTCGTGTCGGGCGGGCGCCTGTCGCTCGGCATCGGCTTCGGCTGGAACGAGGACGAGATGAACGACCACGGCGTCGACTACCGCACCCGCCGTGAGCGCGCACGCGAGCACGTGCTCACCATGCGCGCGCTGTGGACCCAGGAGATCGCCGAGTTCGACGGGACGCACGTGCACCTGCCTCCGTCGTGGCAGTGGCCGAAGCCGATGCAGCGAAACGGACCTCCGGTGCTGGTGGGAGGGGCGGCCGGGCCAAAGCTGTTCAGCGCCATCGCGGAGTACGGCGACGGGTGGATCCCGATCGGCGGCCGTGGCCTCACCGACGCGCTCCCCCGCCTCCGCGACGCGGTGGCCGAGGCAGGACGCGATCCCTCCGCGCTCGAAGTGGTGACGTTCGGATCGATCCCCGATCACGGCAAGCTTGACCACTTCGAACACATCGGCGTGACGGAATGCGTGTTCGCACTGCCATCCGCGCCCGCCGCCACGGTGCTGCCGCTGCTCGACAAGCACGCAGACCTCATCGCAGAGAGGAGCTGATCATGCACTTCGCGGTCGAGACGGCACCGCAGCACACGACCTATCACGACATGCTCGTGGTCTGGCAGGCCGCCGACGACATCGACGCCGTCGAATCCGCGTGGACCTTCGAACCGGTGCAACGACCGCACCCGCCGATCGTCATCGGCGGTGTCGGCGAGCGGCGCACCCTGCGAACGGTCGCCCGGTGGGCGCAACACTGGAACCTGCCCGGCGGCGGCGTCGAGGTGTACCGCCAGAAGTACGACGTGCTGCGCCGGCACTGCGACGACATCGGACGCGACGTTGCGACGATCACCATCTCGACGCACCTGCGGCCCGACTCGAGCAGGCCGTCGAACTTCGACTCGCTGCTCCGCGAGATCGAGGCGTTCCAAGACGCCGGCCTCGACCTCGGCATCATCCGGCTGCTGCAGCCGCACACCCCCGCCGTGCTCGAACCGCTGGCGAAGGCGATCACCCCGTTCGCCGGTTGAGACGGGTCGACGTCGACGAGCCCGGAGACGCGCGGCTCGCGGACTACCAGGGGCTACGGCTCCGTGACGACCGCCGCCGCGACCACTTCGTCGCCGAGGGCTACGCCGCGGTCGCCGAGCTGGTTCGGTCGCCGTACCGCGTGCGCTCGGTGCTCGTGCTCGATCGCAAGGCCGCGCGCGTCATGCCGCTCGTCGAGCACCTCGACGTCACCGTCTTCGTCGCACCCGAGCCGGTGCTGCGCTCGACGATCGGGTTCAACCTCCACCGCGGCATCATCGCCTCGGCCGACCGCCCGCCGGCGCGCACCGTCGGCGAAGTGGTGGCCACCGCGCACACCCTCGCGGTGCTGGAGCGGTTGAACGACCACGAGAACCTCGGCGTGCTGTTCCGCTCGGCGCGCGCGCTGGCCGTCGACGGTGTCGTGCTCGACCCGGAGACCGCCGATCCCCTGTACCGCCGGTGCGTGCGCGTGTCGATGGGTCACGCGCTGCATGTGCCGTTCGCCCGCGCCGGCGCGTGGCCCGATGCGCTCGATGACCTGCGCGCGGGTGGGATCCGGCTGATCGCGCTCACCCCCGCGCCGGATGCACCGGCCCTCGACGACCTCGACCGCGACCTCGCGGCCGACCGTGTCGCGTTCGTGCTCGGCGCCGAAGGGCCCGGCCTGTCCGCAGCGGCGCTGTCCCACAGCGACACCCGCGCGCGCATCCCGCTCGCCTACGGCGTCGACTCGCTGAACGTCGCGACCGCGGCCGCGATCGCGTTCCACGCGCGCATGGTGGCCCGCGGGCGACGGTCGTGAGCGCTCAGAGCCGCTCGATGATCGTCACGTTCGCTTGGCCGCCGCCCTCGCACATCGTCTGCAGCCCGTAGCGGCCACCGGTGCGCTCGAGCTCGTGCAGTAGCGTCGTCATGAGGCGGGCTCCGGTCGCACCGAGTGGATGCCCGAGCGCGATCGCGCCGCCGTTCACGTTGACCTTGCTGGGGTCGGCGCCGGTCTCCTTCTGCCACGCGAGCACGACCGACGCGAACGCCTCGTTGATCTCGATGAGGTCGATGTCGTCGAGGGTCAATCCCGTCTTCGCGAGTGCCGCGACGGTCGCTGGGATCGGCGCGGTGAGCATCCACACCGGGTCGTCGCCGCGCACACTGAGATGATGGATCCGGGCGCGCGGGACGAGTCCGTGCTCCGCGATGGCCCGCTCGCTCACCACGAGCAGCGCGGCGGCCGCGTCGGAGATCTGCGATGACACCGCGGCCGTGAGCCGCCCACCATCGACCAGCGGAGGCAGCGAACGGATCTTGTCCCAGTTCGGCTCACGCGGCCCTTCGTCGTGGTCGAGACCGGCGAGTGGTTCGATCTCAGGCTCGAACCGCCCCTCGGCGCGTGCGCGGATCGCTCGCTCGTGGGATTCGACCGCGAAACGCTCCATGTCGTCGCGGCTGATGTCCCACTTCTCGGCGATCATCTCGGCCGAGCGGAACTGCGAGATCTCCTGGGTACCGTAGCGCGCGACCCAACCTTCCGAACCGGTGAACGGGTCGTCGAAGCCGAACGGCTGGCCGGCGGTCATCGCCGCCGAGATCGGGATCATCGACATCTGCTGCACGCCGCCCGCCACCACGACGTCGGAGGTCCCCGACATCACGGCCTGCGCGGCGAAGTGGATCGCCTGCTGCGACGAGCCGCACTGCCGGTCGACGGTCGTGCCCGGCACATGATCGGGCAAGCCGGCCGCCAGCCAGCACGTTCTCGCGATGTCACCGGCCTGCGCGCCGATCGTGTCGACGCAGCCGAACACCACGTCGTCGACCGCGCCGGGGTCGATCCCGGTACGACCGACGAGCGCGCGCAGCACGTGCGCGCCGAGATCGGCCGGGTGCACACGCGAGAGGCCGCCGCCTCGGCGGCCCACCGGCGATCGCACCGCGCCGACGATAAACGCCTCGTTCATCCTCAGGTCCTCTCGTCTCCGACACCGATCGCGCGACCGACCCGGTCACGATGCCAGCTCACGTCACCCCACGCCCGCTGGAGCGCCCACGTTCGCTTCAGCCACAGGTGCAGGTCGTATTCGACCGTGTAGCCGATCGCACCGTGACACTGGAGTGCGACCCGCGCAACCGTTGCGGCGGCAGCAGCCGCCATCGCCTTGGCCATCGACACGTCGCGCTCGGTGGTGGGCGCGCGCGTCGCCAGTGAGTACGCCGCCCGGTAGACGGCAGGCCGCGCGAACGCGAGCTCCTTCAGCCCGTTCGCGAGATGGTGCTGCACCGCCTGGAACGAACCGACGGGGACGCCGAACTGGTGCCGGTCCTTCACGTACTCAACGGTCCGGTCGAGCATCGCCTGGCCCAAACCGACGAGCTGCGCTGCCGCTCCGAGCGCCAGCCGGTCGAGCATCTCGCCCTTCGCGGCCGGACACGGCCGCGTGATGCGATGGACGGGACGGAGCGGATCGACCGCGGCCACAGGTTCGAGGAAGCGGGCTGCCACCTCGCTGCCGTCGCCGGCGAGCACGACGTCGGCGCGGTCCGCCCACGCCACGAGGTCGCCGTCGGCGATCGCCACCATCGCGCCCCCCACGCCCAGGGCGGAGGCGACCAGCGCGGTCTCCGCGATGGGAAAGGCGAGCGCCGCGTAGCCGGTCTCCTCGACGATCGGCACCAGGGTGGTGGCGTCGAGGCCCAACCCGCCTTCCGCTCTCGGGACGATGACCGCGGTGACGCCCATGTCGACGAGCGCGTCCCACGTCGAGCGCGCATCACGCGGCTCCTTCGCCAGCAGGTCGCGCACCGCGCCACGAAACGCGACCTGCTCGTCGGTGAGCGCGAACCTCATGCGCGCGGCAACCCGAGGAGGCGCTGGGCGGCGATGTTGCGCTGGATCTCGTTCGTTCCGGCGTAGATCGGGCCCGCCAAGGAGAACTGGTAGCCCTTCGTCCACGGCCCTTCGAGCTGCGCCTCCCGGCCGAGGAGGTCGAGCGCGATCTCGTGGAGGTCGACGTCGAGCTCGCTCCACCAGATCTTGTTGATCGACGACTCCGCGCCGATGGCTGCGCCGTCCGCGAGCTTCGTGACGGTCTCGAGCGTGAACAGGTGGTAGGCCTCGGCCCGCATCCACGCGTCGATCAGGCGGCTCCGGACGCCGGCCGGTGGTGCCGGCGTCGACCGGTAGGTCGCCACGAGCCTCGCCGCCGTCGCGAGGAACCGGCCCGGGGAGCGCAGGGTCAAGCCGCGCTCGGATCCGGCGGTCGCCATCGCGACCGACCAGCCCTTGTTCAGCTCACCGAGGACGGCGTCGTCCGGCACGAACACGTCGTCGAAGAACACCTCGGCGAATCCTTCGTCGCCGTCGAGGCGGCCGAAGCCGCGGACCGTGACCCCGGGCGCGTCGAGCGGCACGAGGAAGTAGGTGAGGCCGCGGTGGCGCTCACTCGCGGGATCGGAGCGGAACAACCCGAACAGGTGCGTGCAGAACGCCCCTCGTGTCGTCCACGTCTTCTGGCCCCGTAGCAGCCAGCCGCCGTCGACCTTCGTGGCCCGGCTCTGGATGCCGGCGAGGTCGCTGCCCGCGTTCGGCTCCGACCAACCCTGGCACCACAGTTCCTCCGCGGCGGCCATCCTCGGCAGGATGCGCGCCCGCTGCTCTGGGGTGCCGAACTCGAACACGGCCGGCGCGAGCAGGAAGATGCCGTTCTGGGTGACCCGTTGCGGTCCGCCGGCGCGGTAGTACTCCTCCTCGAAGATCAGCCATTCCCACAACGTGGCGCCTCGCCCGCCGTACTCCTCGGGCCACGACACCACCGCCCAGCGGTTCTCGAACAGCAGCCGCTCCCACTCCAGATGTCGGGTGAACCCTTCGCGGGTGTCCCCCGACGGCAGGTCGCGCGGCACGTTCGCTTCGAGCCAGGCGCGCGCCTCCGCCCGGAACGCCTCCTCCGATTCCGACCACGTCAGGTCCACGTCGTCTCCAGCCGCGCGAGGACCGCATCAGCTTCTTCGACGATGCGATCGAGCAACTCGGCCACCGAAGGCAGTTCGTGGATCACGCCGGTGACCTGACCGGACGGGAGAACACCGACCGCGGCGTTGCCGTCGACCATCGACGCCTTCACGAGCATCGGCGCGTTCGCGGCGAGCGCGACCTGGCTCCACGTGAGCTGCTGGTTGCGCTTCATCGAGAGCCCTTCGCGCAGGAGGTCGCGCAGGCTCGTGCCGGTCTCCTTGCGGAATCGAAGCGCCGCCATGGCCGCGCGCGGGAACCGGGTGAGGGGCGAGGACCGTTCGATGCGCTCGACGACGTCGGTGCGAATCACGCGCTGGGGTGCCCCGTCGATCGCGGTCGTGACCACCGTGTCGAACACTGACGCGGCGACGTAGCGGGCCTTGATCGGGTCCGGCACCCGGCTCTCGCGCGTCAGCAGGAACCGCGTGCCCATCGCGATGCCGTCCGCGCCATAGGCGAGTGCGGCGACCAGCCCGCGGCCGTCGTGGAAGCCGCCCGCGCCGAGCACGGGGATCTCTCGGCCGATCGCGTCGACGACCTGCGGCAGCAGCAGCGACGTCGGCACGGTGCCGGTGTGGCCACCGCCTTCCGCGCCCTGGGCGATCACCGCGTCCACGCCCCACTCGAGCATCTTCTCAGCGTGCCGGCGAGCGCCGACCGTGGGCATGCACAGCGCGCCGGCGTCGTGCACGCGCGCTATCGCGTCCTTCGTCGGCGCGCCGGCGAAGGAGACCACGCGCACGCCCTCGGCCAGCACGAACGCGAGCCGGTCGGCGAGATCGGACTGGTCTGCGCGGAAGTTGACCCCGAACGGCTTGCCGGTGCGCGCCTTCACGTCGCGCACCGCCTCTTCGAGCTGGGTGCCGGTCATCGTCACGGCCGCGAGGATGCCGAGCCCACCGGCCGCGCTGGTGGCCGCGGTCAGGCGGGCGCCGGACACCCAACCCATCCCCGTCTGCACGATCGGGTGCTCCACACCCGCGAGCTGGCAGAAGCGCGTCGTGAGTGCGCGGTGCACCGATCAGTCCTTCACTTCGCGGTACCGCAGCCCGCCCGGGTCGATCACCTCGGCGATCAGGTGCAGGTCGTCGTCGGACGGCACCGCCGTGACCGGCACCGGTCCGGTCACGGCGAGCTCGAAGCCGGTCGCGGCGACGACGTCGTCGACCGTCACGCCAGGGTGCACGGACCGAAGCCGCATCCGGTGGTCGGGGGTGTCGAAGTCGAGCACGCACAGGTTCGTGACGACCCGCCGGATCTCGTGGAAGCGTGCCGCGCGCGGCCCGAGCGCCGCGGCACGGTCGTAGCCGATGCCGCACACGACGTCGACGTGCTCGACGAACACGTTGGCCGAGTGTTTCGGCACCCAGTACGAGGTGGTGTTGTTGATCGTGTTTCCCGGCGCACCCCGGAAGCCGAGGAGCTGCACTTTCGGCCGCGTGTAATCGGTGCCGATCGCGGCGAAGTTCTGGTTGCCGTACCGGTCGATCTGGCTCGCACCCATCATCACGTGACGGCGACCCGACCAGACGATGTCGAACATCGACCGGTACGGGTTGTACGCCTCGACGACTCGCTCGTCGCCGGGTTCGAGGAACGCTCGGTCGTCGCGGACGAGCATGGCTTCGCCGTCGGTCATCATCAGGTCGGGCGCGAACGTGGCGCGCGCCAGCCGGCCACCGATCATCGGGATGGTGCCGATCGGGTTGGCGAGCACCTCACCGTCGCCCCGGAAGCAGTCGGCCACCGCGAGCACGCACACGTCGGCCAGCCGCACGCCGCTTGTGACGCTCATCGTGCCGCCAGCCTCGCCTGGTACTCGCGCTCGGTGCAGTCGATCCACGCGGCGCGAAACTCGGCCCACGCCTCGGGTGATGCCGCCGACTTCGCGTACTCCCGCTGGAAGTCCTCGTCGCGCTCGTAGTCGGGCACGCACGACGTGAAGTGCGCGCCGTTCGGCGCTTCCACCACCCCGTCGACCATCAACCGGTTGATCCGCTGGGTGTGGAAGCAGCCCTCCTCGGCGAGGTCCGCGGTGGGCACGACACGCTCCACGCTCATGAACCGGTTGGCCCGAGCGGCGCGCAGCAGGAGGTCGTCGAAGTACAGGTCGGGTCCGAGGAACTGGCCGTTGCCCTGCGGGTCACCACGGTTGAGGTGCACCAGTGCCGCGTCGAGCTCGAGCGCGGGCGCGGCGACGAACGTCTCGCCGTCGTCGTACGGGGAGTCGACCGTGCGCAGCCGCTCGTTCAGCCGCAGCAGGTCCGAGCCGAGACCCACGCGGGTCGGCAGGAACGGCACCCGCCACGCCGCGGCTTGGAGGCCGAGCATGAACAGACCTTCGTCGTACGGCTCGTCCTCGACCGCGCCGGCCTGGCGGGCGGCGCGAAAGTGGGGTTCGAGCGCGATGGTGTCGAGCGACGCGAACGCGTACACGGCGCGGCGGACCTTGCCTGCCGCGCACAGCAACCCGAGGTCGGGTCCCGCGTAGCTGACGATGGTGAGGTCGGTGAGCTCGCTGCGGGCGATCGCCCGCACGATCGACATCGGCTTGCGCCGGGATCCCCATCCGCCGATCCCGATCGTCATGCCCGAGCGCAACTCGGCGACGACATCTTGTTCGGTCAGCCGCTTGTCACGCGCCATTGCTCAGGTGCTGGTGTCGGTGTCGCGCTTGTGCACGAACGCGTCCCGGTGCTCGTCGGCCACACCGGTCAGGTTCAGCTCGAACGTGAATCCCTGCTCGAACCGGTAGCTGCGCTTCACGTCCCACAGGTCGATGCCGTTGAGCGACTCCTTCGCGGCGCGGATGACCGACGGCGACTTCGCCGCGATCGCTCGTGCGACGTCGAGCGCCGCCTCCCGCAATTCCGGCTGCGGCACGACCCGCAGGATCGATCCGTACTGCGCGAGCTCCTGTGCGGTCGCGGTCGCCGCCGTGTACATCATCGCCCGCATCTTGTGCTGCGGCACGAGCCTGGCCAGGTGCGTCGCCGCACCGAGCGCGCCCCGGTCCACCTCGGGGAGCCCGAACGTTGCGTCGTCGGACGCCACGATCACGTCGGCGTTGCCCACGAGGCCGATGCCGCCACCCAGGCAGTAGCCGTGCACCGCGGCGATGACAGGGACCTTGCAGTCGTACACTGCGGCGAACGCGGCGTAGCACCCGCGGTTCGCAGCCACGAGCGCGTCGAACCCCTCGGTTTGCTGCATCTCCTTGATGTCTACGCCGGCGTTGAAGCCGCGGCCTTCGGCGCGCAGCACCACGACGCGGACCCGCGTGTCGTCACCGAGCTCGGTGATGATGCGGGCGAGGTCGAACCAGCCGGCAACGGTGAGCGCGTTCACCGGCGGGTTGTCCATGACGACTTCCGCGATGCCGTCGTCGCCGATCGTGTGGGAGATGCCCAAGGGATTGCCGACCTCGATCTGATAGACCGTCAGAAACGGTAGGCGATCGTGAGGGATCGGTGGTAGCTGCGCTCGACTTCAGCGGCTCGGTCGTGCTTGTGACCGGCGGGACGAAGGGCATCGGCCGCGCGATCGCGGCGCGCTTCGCAGGCGCGGGCGCGGCAGTGGTCGTCTGCGGCCGTCACGCGCCGGAACCAGAAGCCGGCGCGGAGCCGATCGGTCGCTTCGTCGCGTGCGACGTCCGCGACCCCGATCAGGTCGGCGCGCTGATCGACGACGTGATCGGGCACGAGGGCCACCTCGACGTGGTCGTGAACAACGCGGGCGGCTCGCCCGTGGCGGACACGTCGACGGCATCACCGCGGTTCAGCGAGGCGATCGTCCGGCTCAACCTGCTTGCGCCGCTGTACGTGTCGCAGGCAGCGAACCGGGTCATGCAGCACCAGGACCGTGGCGGGGTCATCGTCAACATCGCGAGCGTGAGCGGGACGCGGGCCACGCCGACGAGCGCGGCATACGGCGCGGCGAAGGCCGGGTTGCTGAACCTCACCGAGACGCTCGCCGTCGAGTGGGCACCGAAGGTGCGAGTCAACGCGGTCACCGCCGGCCTCGTACGAACCGAGCAGGCACACCTGCACTACGGCGACGACGCCGCCGTCGCCGCGGTCGGCGCCACCGTGCCGCTCAGGCGGATGGCCGAGCCCGACGACGTCGCCAGCGCATGCCTGTTCCTCGCCTCACCGCTCGCGTCCTACATCTCGGGTGCGAACCTGCTCGTCCACGGTGGCGGCGAGCGTCCCGCGTACCTCGATGCGGCCGAGCCCCGATGATCGCCGTACTGTCGCCGCGATGACCAAGGAGCGAGCTCCCGCGCTCGGTGCCGAGGGCTGGTTCACCGACGGCGACGAACCCGCCCTCGTCGGCAACCGCTGCACGACTTGTGGGACGGTGTACTTCCCGGCGGCGTCGTTCTCGTGCCGGAACCCCGACTGCGACGGCACGGCGTTCGAACCGGCGGGGCTGTCGCGACGGGGCACGGTGTGGTCGTACACCGACGCGCGCTACCAGCCGCCGCCGCCGTTCGTCCCGCGCACCGATCCGTACGAACCGTTCGCGATCGCCGCCGTCGAGTTGCCCGACGAGGGCATCGTCGTGCTCGGGCAAGTGGCCGACGGGTACGGCATCGACGACCTGTCGGTCGGTCGCGAGGTCGAGGTCGTCGTCGAGACGCTCTTCGAGGACGACGATCACGAGTATCGGATCTGGAAGTGGAAGCCCGTATGAGCACAGCACCGGACATCGCGGTCCTCGGCGTCGGGATGCACCCGTGGGGCAAGTGGGGACGCAACTTCGTCGAGTACGGCATCGATGCGGCCAAGCGCGCCCTCGCCGATGCCGGGCTCGGCTGGCGTGACATCCAGTTCGTCGCCGGTGCTGACACGGTCCGCAACGGCTACCCCGGTTACGTGGCGGGCGCGACGTTCGCGCAGGCGCTCGGTTGGTCCGGCCAGCAGGTCGCGTCGTGCTACGCGGCCTGCGCGTCCGGCGCGACCGCGCTCGCCGTGGCCCGCGCCCAGATCTTGGCCGGCCTCTGCGACGTCGCGCTCGTGGTCGGGGCCGACACGACACCGAAGGGCTTCCTCGCACCCAACGCCGGCGACCGGCCCGACGACCCGGACTGGCTCCGGTTCCGGCTGCTCGGCGCGACCAACCCGACGTACTTCGCGCTGTACGCCCGGCGCCGCATGGAGCTGTTCGGCGCCACCGAACGGGACTTCGCCAAGGTGAAGGTGAAGAACGCCCGCCACGGCCTCCACAACCCGAACGCGCGGTACCGCAAGGAGGTGACCGAAGACGAGGTGCTCGCGTCGCCGGTCGTTGCCTCGCCGTTGCACCTGCTCGACATCTGCGCGACCTCCGACGGCGGCGCCGCGCTGGTCGTCTCGTCACTCGACTACGCCCGCCGGCACGGAGTCGCGGACGCGGTGCGGGTGCGGGGCATCTCCACGGTGACGCCGTCGTTTCCGAACACCGTGATCGAGATGCCGAACTTCTCGACCGACTCGTCCGCCACGCTTGCGCCGGCAGCGCTCACCTTCCGGGACTCGATTGCCGCAGCTGCGTACCAGGAGGCCGGAATCGGCCCGGAGGACCTGTCGGTGGCCGAGGTCTACGACCTGTCGTCGGCGCTCGAGCTCGACTGGTACGAGAACATCGGGCTCTGCAAGGCGGGCGAAGCGGAACGGCTGATCAACGACGGCGACACCGCGCTCGGCGGCAACGGCGTGACCGTGAACCCGAGTGGTGGGCTCGCGTGCTTCGGCGAAGCCGTGCCCGCGCAGGCACTCGCGCAGGTGTGCGAGATCACGTGGCAGTTGCGCGGCCAGGCCGCGGGCCGGCAGGTGGAGGGCGCCACTGTCGGAATCACGGTGAACCAGGGCCTGTTCGGCCACGGCTCAGCGGTCGTGCTCTCGCGCTGACCCTTCGACGGTCGCGTCTGCCGCCTCGGCTGTCGCGTCTGTCGCGTCAGCTTTCGCCGACGGGCGGGCGGAACGAGCGGTTGGTCTCGACGTGCAGCTCGGGCCCGTCGTCATCGGCGAGGAACCAGGGTTGTTCGTCCTCGACCGCCCGCCGCTCCTCGACCGCCGCCTTCAGGTCGATGCCCTCGTCCCGCTTCTTGCGCCGCAGCATGACCCGAGTTGTACCAGCCGCGCCGGCGCCCCGCCGCCGGCTGCGGCCTCGCTTGCGGCTACGGGTGCTGGCTCGACACGCTGACGACCTCACCGGTCATGTACGACGAGTAGTCGCTCGCGAGGAACACGATCACGTTCGCCACCTCCCATGGCTCCGCGGCACGACCGAACGCCTCGCGAGCCGTGAGCGCTTCGAGCAGCTCCTCGGTGGTGACCTTCGCGAGGAACGGGTGCATGGCAAGGCTCGGTGCCACCGCGTTCACCCGCACGCCGAACTCGGCCGCTTCGATCGCCGCGCATCGAGTGAGTGCCATGACGCCGGCCTTGGCGGCCGCGTAGTGCGCCTGGCCCGCCTGCGCGCGCCACCCGAGCACCGACGCGTTGTTCACGATCACGCCTCGACCTCGATCACGGAACCGGCCCAGCGCGGCGCGCACGCACCGGAAGGTGCCAGTGAGGGTCACGTCGATGACCTTGGCCCACTGCTCGTCGCTCATGTCGACGACGTTCGCGGTGCCGCCGAGGCCGGCGTTGTTGACGACGGCGTCGACACCGCCGGCACCGTCGAAGGCCGCCGCGAACAGTGCCTGCACCTGCGCTTCGTCGGTCACGTCGCACACCACCGCGGCCGCGACCGCGTCACCGAGCGCGGCCTCGGCCTCCCGCAGTCGCCGTTCGTGGGCGTCGCTGATCACGACCCGCGCCCCCTCCTCGACACAGCGCTTGGCGGTCGCGAACCCGATCCCGGTGCCCGCGGCCGCGGTCACCAGGACCGTCTTGCCGGCAAGGAGCTGGTGGCCTTCGACGTACGGCGGCGTGCTCATGACGGCCGCCGACGCTAGTGGTCCGTCGTCAGGCGAGCAGGTTGTCGCATACCTGCTCGAGCACGGCATCGTCGACGCCGAGACCGGTCAGGTAGTCGCGCACCGAACCGTGCCGGGCCCGCAACCCGGCGAGGAACCGGTGCATGGCTTCCGCCGGCGCCTCGAGGAACGCCTTCGGCTGGTTCGCCATCGCGTTCGCCGACTCCGGGTAGGTCTCGAGCACCCACGCCCGGAAGCGATCCATGCCGAGCCGGCTGAGCGAGTAGTCGGCGGCGATGTCGTCGTCGGCGACGCCAAGCAAGTCGAGCACGATCGCGGCGACAACGCCCGTGCGATCCTTGCCCGCCGCGCAGTGGAACACGAGCGGCAGCGACGACGGTTCGGCCAGCACGCCGAGCGCGCCTGCGATCGCGTCGCGGCCCTCGTCGAGCATCTCAAGGTAGCGGTCGGCGAGGAACGCGGCGGCGTCGTTCGCCGAGTCGAGGCCGCGCAGCGCGTCGGGATCCCACTGCTGTTGCAGCACCGGGAGGTGGTGGTAGCCGACCGCGTCGTGCACGAACCGGCCACGCTCATCCAGCTCGGCAGGGGTGCGCAGGTCGACCACGGTGCGCACACCGAGCGGCGCGAGATCGTCGAAGTTGAGGCGGTGGACGCCGTCGGCGCGGTACAGCGTCCGCCACCGGACCGTGCGCCCGTCACGGGACGCGTAGCCGCCGAGGTCACGGAAGTTGAAGACTCGGTCGAACGGAACGAGTCGCTCGCCGGTGGTCGCGGACATCGTCGTCGACGGTAGCGAGTGTCCGGCGGGTTTCGGCACCCGGCCGGCGGGTTGCGGCATCCAGGGGCCGGAGGTCACACCGGCGGCGGCTTCTGGCCCGTCGCGCCCCAGTACAGCTGCCGGGCCATCGACGTGCGCAGGTCGCGGGTGCGGATCCCCCAGAACTCGAAGCCGTACCGGTGCGCGGCCACGTGGGCGAGCATCGACACGAGCGTGCCCGCGGTGGCGGTGGGGTCGAGACCCTTCGGCAGCCGGCCCTCGTCCTGGAAGTAGGCGGCGACTTCGGCGAGCGCCACCGTCACCTCGTGCAGCAGCCGGGTACGGATCTGGCGGAATCGCTGGTCGCCTTCGTCGGTGGCGAGGTCGACGACGCGCAGCACCGAACGGTGTTGCTCCCAGAACTCGAAGAAGGCGTCGACCAGCGCGAGCGCGGCGTCGTAGCCGGACCGGCCCCGCCAGGAGGAGTCGCGCACGAGCGCGGCAAGGCGCGTCCCGTCCGCGGCCATCTCCTCGGCGAGCACGAGGACCGCCGACTCCACGTCCGGGAAGTACTGGTAGAAGGTCGCGGGCGACGTGCCTGCTTCCCGCGCGATGTCGATCACCTTGACGTCGCGGTAGGTCGAGTCCCGCAACATCGCCGCGGTGCCGTCGAGCAGCCGCTGGCGGGTGGCGAGCCCCCGCCGGCCCGGCACCCGGCCGTCCGACGCGCGCAGATCGGCGGGTGAGTCGGTCGCGGCAGGTTCGTCAGTCACGCGTCCTGCCTGTCACTCCGCCTCGTCAGCCGCCACCGGAGCTGGACGAGAGGCTCGCGCTCGACGAGGACGGAGCCGGGCTCGACGACGCGGTCGGAGCCGACGACGAGGACGGCGCCGGGCTCGACGCCGCCGCGGTCGTCGAGGTCGTGCTCGGCAGCGGGTTGCCGCTGATGCCGGGTGCGGGGTTCTTCTGCGCGGCACACCCGGCGAGGATCACCAGAACGAGTGCCGCCAACGAGAGCCACCGCATCACACGGCGCATGCCGCCTCCTGTTCGGGTCGTAGGTGCAGATCGGGGGTCACGACGTTCTTAGCAGCCCTCCTCCCATGCCGCGACAACGGCGGCCGACGGTACGACCGTGGCGAGCAGCGACAGCGAGTGGGTGGCGTCCGGTCCCTGGTGTAAATGAGCGACGGGCGTAGGTTCCTTCGAAACCTGCAAGAGCAACGAAGGAGGACCTACACCCGTGGCACGACGAGTATCCCCTACCGAGCGTCTGC